>Ga0213862_10000638_pt1 | contig 14749 bp, 8 predicted proteins | sample PICome_7_FD_160092 | JGI IMG/M metagenome (GOLD analysis project Ga0213862, IMG submission 160092) | Coastal seawater microbial communities near Pivers Island, North Carolina, United States - PICO266 | ecosystem: Environmental > Aquatic > Marine > Coastal | place: USA: North Carolina | collected... | reverse complement strand
CGTTTGGGGGTGGCGGGCTGCTTGGCTGGGGCTGAATCCGCCTGGGACGGTTCGCCCCCCGCGAGGTCAATCAGCGACTGTTTAGACGGGTTGGCGTCATCCATCGACGCGAGGAGGAAGTCCACCAGCTTGTGCGCGGTGAGCTTCTTGCGCCACGCCATGGTCTGCGGACACGGGTGAAAAGGGAGGAAGATCGGGCGTCAGAGCGCGTGCCGTGCGGGGGTGTAGACGTCTGGGCTGGGAAGAGACTCGGGCGAGATCTGGATCTGACGGATGAAGCCGTTTGGGCTGACGGGACGGGCGCGCGCGCCTCACCTGTCTGAGCACCTTGGCCACGAAGCGGGGCTCGCCCTTGGACGCGGCCGACTTCTCCAGCAGCGTGACGTTCTCGAACAGCTGTGAATCGAAAGGCGGGGGGATCGGGCGATGGTCAGTCGTCGGGCTCGGACTCGCGTCGTTTCGATCGGTGCGTGGGCAGGGTTGGAAAGAGGGCAGATCTGGGACGCACCACGTCGAGGACGTCGAGCGTCTTGACCGGCTCGGCCTTCTTCTCCTCCTCCTTCGTCTCCATCTTCTTGTCCCCGTCCTTCATCTCGACGTCGGCACCCATCGTGACCCGTCGTCGACTCTCGTGGCGCAACGCGCGACTGACCGCCGCGCTGATCTCCACTTTGAACTTAGGGACCACTTAGGTCAGCCAGTCAGCCAGTTTGGTTTCGACGGGGAAGCCTGGATAAAAAGTTGGGAGCGTTTCGCCCCAGGGGCAACAACCGGAGGCGCCGGGCAGAGGAGGCCTCGGATGGGGGGTCTCGACTCCGCCGAGGAGGCGGACGCGTTCTTCGCGTCGTCTCCCGAGGATCCGGCGTTCGCACCCAGCGTGGAACGCCTCAGGGCTTTCCTCCAGCGTGTGGGCCCCGATACCCCAATCGCGCTCGTGACCTCGGGCGGCACCACCGCGCCGCTGGAGCGAACCGCGGTGAGGTTCGTCGATAACTTCAGCAGCGGATCCCGCGGCGCGGCGAGCGCCGAGTACCTCCTCCGAGCGGGCTACGCCGTCGTGTTTCTCCATCGCGAGGGCTCGCTGCGACCCTTCGACCGCAAGATCCCCGACGCCGCGAGGTGGTTCCACGACAGCCTCGTCGCGTCCTACGACGCGAACGGGATTCCCCCGCCGAACGGCCTGGACTGGCACGGCAACAGCATCCTCGACATGCTCCAGACGTCGACGGCCAACCTGGACAGGCCCGGAGTATGCGCGGAGTCACTCGCGGGGGAGGCGCTGCGGACAAAGATCGACCTGGGCGGCCACTTCGACATGATCAATCGAGGAACCCTGCTCGCGACGCCGTTCACCACGCTGTTCCAATACCTCAACCTGCTCAGGGCGCTGTGCGTGGAGATGAGCGCGGTGCCGACGCCGGAGAGGGTGATGGTGTACCTGGCGGCGGCGGTGTCCGACTTTTACGTCCCGTGGGAACGGCTGCCCACGCACAAGATTCAGAGCAGGGAGGCGGGCGATTCGGGGCCGAACAACTTACCGGGCATCGACGCGACGGACGACGGCGGCGTTGTCATCCGCCTGTCGCAGACGCCCAAGATGCTGGGTCACGTGCGTTCGCGGTGGTGCCCGAACGCGTATGTCGTCGGGTTCAAGCTCGAGACGGACCCTGACATACTTTTGGAGAAGGCTAATCGGAGTCTGGTCAAGTACCGGATGCACTTGGTGGTTGCGAACGAGATGCACAGGCGCAAAGACAGGGTCGCGCTGGTGGAGCCGGAGGGACGGTCGACGTGGGTGAACCGGCCGGAGGATATGGCGGACATAGAGGAGCTCATGATCGGGGAACTGGCGCGGCGCCACGTGAAGTTCGTGGAGGAGAGTTCCGAAGGCGAGAGGTGAGAGCATCGTGGACTGTTTCGTGTTGTAATTCTAAAACTCTATCAAAAAACGTCGTACCGTAGTAGTCGTCGCCGGTTCACACCATCGCCCTCGAGAGAGCCGCGCGCGTCACGTCCTCGGGGCGCAGCAGCAGCCCACACCCTTTGCACCCCGGCCAGCCCTCCCTGACGCGCTGGTACCCCGTCCCGCACCCTTCGCACGAGAGCGGCTCGAAGCCGGAGAACGCCTCCGGTCCCTTCGAGAGGAGCGCGCCCGCGAGCTGTAACTCCCGATCGCCGCCGTCCGCCATCTTACCCGCGGCAGCCTCCAACGCAAGCTCCCCGGCGACCCCCGCGTGCTTCGCCGCGGCCCTGACGTCCCACAACGAAACCCCTCTGGGCGCGAGGAAGGGCAGGCGCCTCGCCGCGCACGCCACGGCGAGGGATTCATCCGTGTCGTCCTCCTCCGGGCATGCGCCCTCTCCGGATGACATGGACCCGCCGCGGCCCGGCCGACCCGCGAGCGCAAAGGGGGGCGCCACCACCACCCGCCCGCGTCTCGCGCGCGCCTGTATCGACATCGCGCCCCTCGCGTTGGCGCTGGAGACGTACCCCGCGGCGGTCGCGACCAGCACGCCGGCGGGTGACGACGCGAGTCCCCCGTGCGATACCACCGCGATTGAACCCCCGTTGCTGGTTGAACCCCCGCGTCCGCCCGCGACGTTCGACGTCTCCACGCACGCCTCGTTCAGAGTCCAGTCGTCGTTCGGTGCCATCGGGTCGGTCGGCACGGTGAACATGACGGTGGTGCCCGTGGTGTGCAGAGTGACGAGTCGGACCGCCGCGCCGTTTTGAACCTCGGGCGCCGCGCACCACGCCAACCCGGACACCGGCTGGCATCGCGACTGAACGCACCAACTCGCCTCCGCGGGTGAACTGAACCCGCGCGGATCGGACGACTGGAGCCGCCACGCGCTGCACGCGCCGCTGGCTCGGCCCGCGGCGATCACCGGGCGGACGTGCGCGCGGTCATCGGCGATCTTAACCGACGCGGAGGTGGACACGCGCGTCACGGCGTCTCCATCCGCGGGCGACAGCTCGACGCCCGGCTCGAGCGGCGCGATCGCGACACCTTCCTCGCCCTTACGCTTCTTCGCGGGCGCGGTCTTCTTGCTGTTCGCGTCAGGTACAGGCTTGCTTGACCTCTCGGCGGCGGCGATGAGGTCGTCCGGCGAGGCGGTGAAGGTCCGGACGGATCCGTCCGACCCGCCGACGACGAGCGCCAATCCCCGTCGCGCGTTACCCGCCCACGTCAGCGAATTAACCCACCCGTCGCACACGCGCACGCGCCCGATGGCCCGTGCATCGACACCGTCGTTCGCCCGCCGCACGAGCCACAGGGTGACGGCGCCGGACTTGCATCCGACGGCCAGCACGGACGCCGCGGCTTCGTCGGCGTCGCGGCCGAGACGCGGGGACCACGCGACAGAGAGCGCCGCCGCCGCCGCCGCGCGTCTCACCGCGTCGACGGCGCTCGCGGGGTCCGCGCTGACGACGCCGGTGATGGTGGACTTGCGGCCGCGCTTGTGTTTCTTGGGCTTGGGTTCATCCTCGTCGTCGTCGTCGTCGTCCTCGTCCGAGTCGCCCGGATCGGAGAACTCTTCGTCGTCTTCGTCCTCGTCGACGTCTACGGAGAGAGTCGTCGACCTGGCCCTGGCGGCTCTCGCCTGCCTCGCGATGGGCACGTCGTCCCGGTCGACCGTCGTGGTCGGGTCGTTCTTCTCCTTCTCCCTGATGACGGCCTGGTACCCGTTCCTCGTCGGCTGGGCCAGCTCCTTCTCCAGGTTTTTGTTATTCTTCAACCCTTTGGCCACGTAGTCCTTCCAGGTCAACTTCTTGACCTCCTCGAGGCACTTCTTGTCGGTGCCGTCGATGTGCTTGCCCTGAGGGTAGGTTTTGTCACACCCAGCCCCAATGCGCGCGGCGATGAACGCGTCGGCGATGCGCAACGCGATGTCCTTGAGTGCCGCGTTCCGCCTTGACTTCGCCTCCTTGGAAGCGTCGTTCGCCGCGTCGAAGACGTCGTCGCCGATCTTCGCCGTCTTGAACACAGCCTCCACAGCCTTCTCGGAAGCCTTCACGTAGTCATTATTGCAACCCTCGCACGCCTTTGATGCGTTCTCCTTGGCCCGTGTTTGCAGTTCATCGTCGTAGGGTGCCGAGAAGTAAACGTTCTTGCTTCGGCCCCTTTTGGCGGGGGGGGCGGCGGCGGCGGCGGCGGGCGCGGCGTCGGCCAGCTCCTCCTTCTCGACGATCTCGGTCTGCTGCTTCGGGAGTGCCACGTTCGCGACCGTCGGCTCGGGCTTGGCGGCCACCGGCGTCGTCTCTGTCTCCTCCTCTTCCTCTTCTTCGTCCCCATCGTCCGGGAAGGTGAAGTCGGATAACTGGTACCCGGCGTAGTCGCCCGTCGCGGCTTCCCTCCACGCGCCGTGCGAGCCCTCCTCGCCGGACCACGCCATCCTGTGCCGCACACGGGTCGTCCCGAGGTCCATCTCGAACCGCTCACCCTCCCCCTTCGCGCCCAACTTGACCCGCACGCCGCCCTTCTCGACAACCGCCGGGACCCACCCGCCGCGGCGGGCGAGCGCCACCTCGGCGTCGCCCTCGATCGATTTTGCCCCCTTCTTGCCCCGCGAGGGCGCCGGCTGCGCGGGCCTGAGCCCGTACGTCCCGGACGCGCCCTGGTAAACGAGTGATTGCGACGGGAACTCGTGGCATCCGACGTGGTCCAGTCGAAGCGACGGGAACTCGCTCGGGTTTTCAATCGTCAGCCAGAGATCCCCGCGCTCCCCGCGGGCGGGCTCGGCGAACCGTACCCTGACGCGGAAGTTGAACGCGGAAATGAGGGACTCGATCACACCCGGGCGCCATCCACCGGCGGGCCCACTCTCGGCGGTGTTGGACGACGACGCGCGAACCTCAACCGCCGCGCCCACTCTCAGAGAGTCAGCCGGAACGTCCTCCGTCGCCGCGGCGTTCGTCTCGACGCCTTTCGCCGCGGGGAGCGACGGGCGCGGGACGGTGGTTCCTCCGGGCCCCGTCCCGTTGGACGCCGCCGTCGCAGGCGGCAGCGAGGCCGGTGCCTCCCTCGCGCGCATGAGCTGCGTCTCGAGCGACACGAGCGACTTCGGAGCGTCGGAGACTTCGTTCGACTCGTTCGACTCGAACCTCGCGCGAAGGTCGAGCTCGTCGCCGCCACCGCGCTCGAGCCACCCGTGACTTTCCGCGGCGGACACGAACATCTCCGAGATGTCCAACACCTTGCGCCACTCCGCGTTGGACTGCGAGGTTGGGGGCGCGTGCACGGTGACGTGGTGCGAGCCGGACGCGACGGCTAGTAGGCATCCGCCGCCGCCGAGGACATCATCACCCGACGACTCATCCGAGGATGCCGGCGCGAGGCCGAGCGGGGACCACGCGATATCCCGCGCGACAACCTCCGGGCGGTGGTTGGGATGGAGGACGGCGCGCGTGGAGAGCAGCGCGGTGGACCTGCGCGGCGTTGGGAGCGGGGGGAAGGGCACGCCCGCGTCGTCCTCGTCGTCGTCCTCGGCGTCGTCATGACCGGTCGTCGCGGCGGGTTTCGCGCGGGCGTCGTCCACGAGCGAGACGCATCCTGCGGGTCCGTCGATGTCGGCAGGGTTCTGTGGGGTTTGTGGGCGGGGAAAGGGCGTGAGATCAGCGATACGGGCGGCGAACGCGTGGTCAAGGGGCTCGGCGGATCTGAGAATCTGGGGAGACGAAAATGCAACAACGCGTTGAGGGAGGGCGCACCAGGATGCACACGCTCCTCTCCTGCCCGACCGCGATGAGGTTATCGTGCGACCACGCGACCGCGCCGGGGTATGGCGACGGGGTTTCGCGCAGCGCGCGCTCCCAGGGCATGATGAACCCTCACCCTCACCCCAAGCGCAGCGGCGGTCTGGTCGCTTTTCAAATGTGCTGTGAGAAAGTTTCCGTGAGAGGCTCGAGGAAAAATCGCCCCACCGTCGGGCCATCACTGTCGCACGGGCGCATCTGGTGATAGCGACCAAAATGTCGGGCGCGCTCAGAACATGGATCAACTCGCCGACGGGCCCCAAGACGACGCACTTCTGGGGTCCCGTCGCCAACTGGGGGTTCGTCGTGGCGGGCCTCAACGACACGAAGAAGCCCGAGGAGCAGATCAGCGGGCCGATGACCGGGGCGCTCACCGTCTACAGCGGCCTGTTCATGCGGTTCGCGTGGAGGGTGCAGCCCAGGAACTACATCCTGCTCGCGTGCCACACGGCGAACGCTTCCGTCCAGGTGAGAGCCGCGTTTGTCCTCCCCGAACCGACCGTCGCGCCCCCGCCCCGCCGGAGATTCCCTAGGGATCGGTGCACGCGGAAGCCTCCGCCGGGAATAATCACTCACCGCACTCTCCCAATCTTCCCCAAACGCAGGGCTATAACCTCCAGCGCTGGTACAGGTGGTCGTCCGCGCAGGAGCAGGTCAACACGGGCGCGGCGGTGATCGAGCCGGCGAAGGACAATTAAGGATTAGCACGCATAGTACGGGGACCATAGACACCCACCACCGTAATCTTAGGCATTTATTGAGAAGCTCTTCACTCACTAATCAGCGCGCATGTCGTCGTTCTTCGGGATAGAGGTGGCGCCGGGCGAGCCGGCGTACTTCCGCCCGGACGATGATTGCCCGTGCGTGAGGCTCAAACGAGCCGCGCTCATCGTCCGCGGCGATACGGTCGAGGACGGCACGCGAATCCTCGTCAAGTGCCGCGTCGCGAAGGGTGCGTTATGCCGCGATTGCGCGCGCGCATCTTGTTGTTTCTCCCACCACCCCCGTCCCCGCTCCATCCACACGCACGCGCTGACCCCATCGTTCCCCCCACACACAGGTCCACCACACGCGCTAGCATCGCTCATCCCTGGCCGCATGGAGAACGTCAAGCTCGACCTCACCTTCCTCGACGACACGCGCATCAGCGTCGAGGTGGCGCAATCCGCCGCCGCCGCCGCCGCCGCGGAGAGGGCGGCGAAGAAGAGCAAGACGACGCCGGTGACCTACGCCGTCCACCTCACGGGCAACGTCGAGCACGACTACGAGGTCACCGACGCCCCGAACGGCGCGAGCAGCTCGGACGATGAACTCGACGCGAGCGGGTCATACGAACCGGAGTCGAGCAGCGAGGATGAATCTTCTGAGTCCTCCGACGCCGACGGCCCGAACGACGACGCGGGCTCGGACTCCGAGAGCTGGGGCAGCGGCAGCGACCTCGAAGACGAAGACGACACCGAGTCACCCGCGCGGGTCGCCAGGGAATCCTCCCTCGCCGGGCACGGGGCGAAGGGCATCGACGGTAGCGCCGAGGAGGTCGACGCGGAGGCGCGACGAAACGCGGCGACAAATGGCGCAGCATCCGGCCAGTGGGCGACGCCGGACCCGAAGGATGAGGCGGCGCTGGGACGCTGGGACGCCTCGGCGAGCACATCGGAGTGGGCGTACCACATACAGAACAGCGGCGCTCGGCAGCACCGGCGGTCGTCGACGATGCCGGAGTTCAAGTGGACCGGGCCGCTGCGCCCGCAGAAGGTGTCGCCCAAGCGGTCGGTGCCCAAAGTCGGGTGGCTGTGCCCGCTGCCGGACTACGCGCGGACCGGCTGGCCGGAAACTGAGTTCGCCTCGTCCTTACAGCACAAGCTGGAGGTCAAGACGCCGGAGCAGATGGCCAAGATGCGCGCGGCGTGCTCGCTCGGACGCGCCGTCATGGACGCCGTCGCAGCCGCCATCGCTCCCGGCGTCACCACCGACTTTCTGGACAGGATATGCCACGCGATGACCCTGATGAACGGCGCGTACCCGTCCCCGCGGAACTACATGGGCTTCCCCAAGTCACTTTGCACGTCGGTGAACGAGGTGGTGTGCCACGGGATCCCCGACGGCCGGCCGTTGGAAGATGGCGACATCGTCAACCTGGACATAACCGTGTGCCTCAACGGGTACCACGGCGATTTAAACGAGACGTATTTTGTCGGGACCGGGACGTCCGACCCGGCGCGCGCTGAGAAGGCCAAGGCGCTGATGAAGTGCGCGCTGGAGTGCCTCGAGCTCGCGATGGGACGGTGCAAGCCGGGTGCGAGGTTTCGGGACCTGGGCGAGGCGATCCAGACGCACGCCAACGGAGCCGGGTACGGCGTGGTTAAGGACTTTTGCGGTCACGGCATCGGAGCTCTGTTCCACTGCGCCCCGAACGTCCCGCACTACGCCAAGAACAAGGCGGTCGGCACCATGAAGCCCGGGATGACGTTCACGATCGAGCCGATGGTGAACGAGGGCACGCACAAGACGAAGCACTGGCCGGACGGGTGGACTGCGGTGACGGCGGATGGAGGAAGGAGCGCGCAGTACGAGCACACGATGGTGGTGACGGAAACCGGGCTGGACGTTCTCACCAAGCGCACCGCTAACTCGCGCCCGTTCTATTGACGTATTAAACTAGACACGTAGACGTTAGGTGATTAGCTAGCTAGCTAGCTTTTGGAAAAGAGCACGACTCTGTTCGACCACGATGACACGCCAACTGAGCCAGATGAACTAACACTCTTACGCGACTGCTACACTTCAACATTAAAAAATCAACTCTTCACCGGGGAGAGCCCTGGCTTTCGAAGGGATCTCCGAGGAGCGACGACGTGTCCGATGACGGCGCGATGGGAGGACTCCCCGGCGGCGACCCCGCGCTATCCCGGCCGCGGCTGCCCTTCCCGGCCGAGCCCGGCGTGCCCTTCACCGTCGACCCCGCGTCGTCGTTCAGCAGCGGCGTCTTCTCATTCGCCAATGAATTCACCGGCATCCCGTGCTCCTCGTCAAACACCCCAGCCCCGCAGCAGCACCCGGACATCTCGCAGACCTCGTACACCAGCAAGCTCACCTTTATGACTCCCGCGAGTACGAAGAGGGCGCACGCGATGAAGTACGCGCCCGGGTCGTCGTCGAAGCAGAAGAAGACTCCGCCCACCGCGCAAATCCCGAGCATGATCTCCGCCCAGACTAAGATGCGCATGTTCTTGTCCCACGGGCTCGGCGGGGGCTTACCCACCGCCTCGTTGTGCGCGCTGATGCACTCCCATCGCTCCACGAGGAACATCCCGACGCCGATGGGGAACATGAAGAAGGACACCGCCCAGATCACGTTCGCCCAGTTGCGCATCCACTCCCACTCCATGTTATCGTTCATCTCCGCGCCGAACACCGCGTGCAGGACCGTGGGTGAGTACATCAGCGACCCGAGCGTGCCCATGGCCAGACCGATGACGTTGAATATCGTGCCGAAGAACTGGTACCCGGCGCTGTTGATCGCCATGTTTTCCTGGCCCCGGAGCCTATCCTTGTTCTCCTTGCTGAGGCACTGCGGCAGGGCCATGCCGACGCCGCAGAGGACGTACCCTGCGGTGCAGAAGAACGACGTAGGATCCCAACCCTTCTGGAGATACATCAGCGCACCCAGCGCGAACATCAGCAGGCCCATGTTCACCTGTGGAGGGGAGGGACGACGGGTTTAGGGTCAGCGATCGGGAGTACGTAAAAAGAGACATTCGACAATCGTAGTCTATGGAGATGCAGACTACGGGAGTAATCGGCGCGGGGGACGCGCGTGGCGGGGTACTCACGCTCAGCAGCAGGAAGATCCTCGTCGGATACGAGTTATCGAAGGGGTCATCGTCGTCGTCGATGTCTTTCCCGCGACCCATCCCTCTCAACCAGCCCCCGGTGGCTCACCCCAACCCGGCTTTTGGGAACTGTAACCACCAGCCGTGACTTTTGTCTATGGGATGTCCACCCCGAGGCCCTCCTCCCGACGGCCCGGAAGGTTTGGGTGTCGAAACCGCGGCGGAGATCCGTGAGAAATCTCTCCGCCTCGCGAGAGTTCTTCGCGGGGCGCGTGGATGGTCCGCCTCCACGGCTGCGACGTGAGCTTTGCACGGAGCGGCGCATGAGGCATCTAGCCATACACAATAGTTGAGTGTGAATCGTTGGTTATGGGCCCAAAAATCCAACCAACAGGCTGCATGTCAGAAATTGTTTTCCAATTAGCGTTGAGAAGGGCCTAATTGACGTGTTTCACTCGAGAAACGTATGTGAACTAGTTAGAATCCAGATTTTCGTTATTCAGCCCCTCCAAAAGAAGCGGAGGGGGCAGAGGCTCGGGTGTCCTAAATTGGGCAGCACCGATGGACGACCGGTCGCGAGCGACGGCGGTGGACGTCGTGCGCCGATGCCGCGAGGCGGGCCTCGAGCTCGACCCCGTCCTCGCCGCGTATCACTGCGCGGCGCTGAGGTACGAGGGCGTGGCGTGGGACGACGCGTTCGCGCAGACGGCCGCCGAGCGCATCGTCGCGCCCCGGTCCAAACTCGCGGTGGACACGCTCGCCATGCAGGTCGCGGCGGATGAGATCCGCGCGACGATGACCGCGGCGATCGCGGGGGATCGACGCGAACGCGAGACACGCGCGTCGGCGTACGAGCGCGAGGTCCTCACCGTCGCGTCCGCGATACCGAACATGACCCAGCGCGAGCTGGCTGACTTCATGGAGCATATGTGGAAAAACGTCTTCTTCCGGTACGTGTGCGTCGAGGGCGGCATGGAGAGCGCGCTGGGGATCAACGACGAGGCGGGACGCGAGGAGACGTTCGCGGCGTTCGAGTCGGTCTTTCCCAAGTCGGAGGTGGCGCGGTTCCTGACCCAGACCCCGGGGGAGATCAAAGCGCAGCTCCCGGAGCTCGCGTCGATCGTCCTCGGCATCCGAGTCTTCAACCGGTGGACCGAGGAGGAGACGCGGGGTTCACAACCCTCGCCCAGCGGCCGCGTTTTGGACCCGGCGCCCGGGTACATCACCCTGGGCGCGAAGATGCGCGAGGACCTGAAGGGCAGGGCGCACTCGGCGGCGAGGCTGTGCGCGCAGTACCGATGCGTCTCGTCGCATCAGGCGCTGCGAAAAGACCCGGCCGATCCCCTCGTAGCGCGTCTCGCGGATGAGAACAACAACCGCGCGTCTTACTGGTCCATCCTCCGGACGCTCATCGAGGATAACGAGGAAGGGTGCGAGCGCGTGGGGGAGTTGGCGCGGAGGGTGCACGATGGGTGCGGCGAGGTTCGTTCGCTGATTGACAACGTCGAGGGTGAGGGCGACGGGGTTCAGAGGGACGCGGCGTATCCCGTGCTCAACGTGATCGGCGTCACCCACGCGGCGCTCACGGACGAATCCCTGGCGCAGGAGGTCATCCACGCGGTGAGCGTACGGATGACCGACTTTACCAAGCCCTTCGAGACGTCGCTCACGAACGAGCTCCTCCACGAGGGGATCCGCGTCGAGAAGATGGCCCGGGAACGGTACGGGCCCCACGCCGTCGTCGGCGTCCCGAAGATTGACGAGTCCAAGGATGTCCCCAAAACCGTCGTGGAGCCGCACCTGACTCGTAAGCTCGGCGAGTCCGGCGCGGAGATCATAGACGGCGGCGTCACGACGTTGGAGTACGGGGGATACGACGTCTTCGCGCTGTGCAAACGCGGCGGGCTGGCGATTCCCGCGTCGATGACGGCGCCGAAAACCGCGGTGGTATTCCAGGGCAAGACGTACGGTTTCGCGGACGAATACGGCGCCCAGCAGTTCGCGTCGCAGCCGTTGAAGTTTATACGCGCGATGCACGCGGCGCTGTTTCGCGCGCCGGAGCTGGTGCGCATCACGCATCCGTCGGCGGAGGCCGTCGCGAGGGCGTATCCAAACCTGGACGTCGCCAAGCTCGCCGCCGGGATGTCCATCGCGTCCCACACCGAGTTTGGCACCCAGACGGACACGCACTTGGTGGAGCGTCACATCGATAAGGACTACGAGTGGAACGAGTGGGCGCTGCGGCGACGGGCGCTGCACGCGGCTAACCTTCTTCGCAAGGCTACGCACGGATCGCAGACGGATTCGAGTCACTTCAGGCGGGAGAACACCACGCAGGTTTGGCTCCCGAAGAAGAACGAGACGCAGACGGTGGTGAGCAAAGGGACGACGATGCCGCAGAAGAAACGGTACTTGGGGGGCGTGCGGGGTGCGCCGGACGTGAAACTGAACGTGGTCAACGTGGAGTTGGACCTCGGCCAACCTTACGAGTACTGAAGCGTAGTCTATCAAAAACATCTACGAAGGTACCTCTAACGACGTCATCCCGCGGAGGGCGTTCCTCCCCCGCCGAACGTCGTCTTCCCCCTCTTTTTCCAGTGCTGATCCGCGGCTCTCGGTGACGAGGAGTTGGACGGCGACTCCTCTATCGAACCCAGCCGAAACCCCTCCACCGCCGCCGCCGTCGACGGCGCAACAGTGTGAACCTTAAACAGTTCCACGCCCCCCGGCTTATTTTTGCCCGTCTCGTCGCACCACGACATCTCCCGCACCGTCAGGTCCACCACGATCGGCGCGCGCATACCCCGCTGCACTCGGTATAGACCGTGGTGCGTCACCAGCGCCTTGACGATCCGCCTGACCAACACCAGCTTCGCGAGGCTCTGAAACGCGCGCAAGTCGAGCGGGTGCTCGGGCGGGAACAGAATCGGAAAGTTCATCACCAAAAAGTCGTGCTCCGCCGCCGTGGCGGGGGGTATGGTGATGACGCACCGCGGTTCCCGTTGGTCCAGGAGCACGCGCACGGTACCCTGGATCCCCTCGCTGAATCGCACCACGGCGTCCGCGTCCAAGTGCCCGCGCGATTCGACGTCGAGGGCCTCGAACAGCGCGTCTATCTTCCGTTGAACGTCAGGGTGTTTGAGCGTCTGGCGTATGTGTAGTCTCCCGGCGCTGTCGGGGCGGAATGAGAGGGCGTCGAGCCACCACTCCCAGAGTTCCTTGCCCGCGCGCCTCTCCGCGCCCTCGAGCGAGCTCACTCCCGCGAGCCACACCGGCAGGTCCTGTGCGATGGGCGCGTTGGTGGTGGGGTGACGTCCTCGTCAGCATGGGGCGTTACTCGGGGCGCGGGCGCGACGGGCACGCACGTTGCGGGCGGGTTTCACGGGAGAGAATCGCGCTTGGAGGGATGAACGCGTGTGTGAGCTGAGTGGGAGCGGTTTCGGGACGCACCGGATCCTCTATGGTCCTCGCGTGCGGGTCCATGTCGCGAGACGAGGCGAGGCCCACAAGGCGAGCCGCATACTTCAGCACCGGCAAAAGGATGGACAGGGCGGTTCGAAGCAGCCACCTGCGGACCCTCGCCCGCAAGAGAGACCACACGAGGAGCGGAGACGTGAAGAGGAGAGTCCATGCGACGTAGGTGGTGACCCCACGCGCCTGAGATTTACCCCGGCTCCCCACCCCGCGCCCCATGGCTGTGTCCACGTAAGTCTCAAAAAGGTCCGGGAGAAAGACTTTTCACTTTTGCACGTTTGATCTTTTTGTCGGCCACACAGATCTGGCGCGCGAGGAGGGCGCCGAGAGCCGCGTCTCGGAGTGAGACGACGGGCGATGTCGTCGACGTGGAACAAGCTCGTCAACCTCGTCATTCGCCCGCCTCGCGCCCAGTACGACCCGAACGAGCACCTCCCCGGGCCGAGATTCCGCATCGCGGGAGTCACGCACGTTCGACGGGACGTGGACATCGAGGGAGCCGACGGGTTGACGCTCAAGTGCAGCCACTATGAGCCGGAGGTGAGGGGCGATGACCCGCTGCCGTGCGTTATATACCTGCACGGCAACTCTGGGTCGCGATGCGACGCCACGGAGGCCATACGGCTGCTCCTTCCCGCGCGCATCACCGTGTTCGCGGTGGACCTCGGGGGATCCGGCATGAGCGAGGGGGAATACGTGACGCTCGGCGTGCGCGAGACGACGGACGTCGAGTGCATCGTCAACCACCTCAGGGATCAAGGTTTGACCTCAAAGATCGGCCTCTGGGGTACCAGCATGGGCGCGGTGACCGCCATCATGTACGCCAGCCGCGACCCGTCCATCGCCGGGCTCGTCCTCGACTCCCCTTTTTCGTCCCTGCCCAAGCTCATGCTCGAGCTCGTCTCGCAGTTCACGAAGGGCAGCCGCGTGGGCGTCCCGAAGATGGCCGCGCGCATGGCGCTCTCGTTCGTCAGGTCCTCCGTTAAATCACGCGCCAAGTTCGACATCAACGACCTGGACCTGAAGAAGATCGCGCCCGCCACGTTTTGCCCCGCGCTGTTCGCGCACGGTAAGGACGACGACTTCATACCCCCGCACCACAGCGAGACCCTTCACGAGCTGTACGCGGGTGACAAGAACTACATAGCCATCGACGGGGACCATAACTCCCCACGGCCCGCGTTCTTCTTCGACAGCACGGTGATATTCTTCTGCAACGTGTTGGACCCGCCGGCGACGACATACTCGGCCGGGGCCATCGGACGGGGCGCCGCGACCCTAAACTCTACCCTAAACTCTAACCCCCATCCCGCGGTGGGGTCACGGAACAGCCTGGGCATAGACGTCACCCGACGGGGCTCGCCCGCGCCCGTGGAGTTCGTCCGGCGGAGGCACCAGCCGCGGGAGGAGGCGCGGGAGGACGAGGGCGCGAGCGAGAGTGAAAACGTGGCGACGCTGGTGTCCATGGGTTTCGACGAGCGCGGGGCGAAGGCGGCGCTGCGGCAGGGCGGCGGGGACGTGGAGGCGGCGGTGGCCGCGCTCCTCACGGGTGGAGACGGGGCTGGGGAAGGAGGAGGAGGAGCCGGCGGCGGTGGTGGGGAGGCGGCGGCGGGAGGAAACGGCGGAAACGGCGGGGGCGGTATCTTAGGCTCCGTGTTCAACGGATTCAACCGGCACTACGACGG
>Ga0213862_10000631_pt1 | contig 14782 bp, 12 predicted proteins | sample PICome_7_FD_160092 | JGI IMG/M metagenome (GOLD analysis project Ga0213862, IMG submission 160092) | Coastal seawater microbial communities near Pivers Island, North Carolina, United States - PICO266 | ecosystem: Environmental > Aquatic > Marine > Coastal | place: USA: North Carolina... | reverse complement strand
TATTGCTGGGGTTCTTGTAAACGTCTTTGACCACTGGGAAAACACGTGCTGCATTTTCCTCCATCTTTCGTTGATAATGCGCCAATGCTGCTTGGTATACCAATTCGGTTAGTTCTGTTTCGTTTTGGTTCTCAAAATCTGCAGCACTGATTGGGCTTGTAAGCGAAAACAGTCGAATTAATTCAAACTCAAATTGCTTGTAGTCTTTATTTGCCAGATTGACCGAACATATTTGGTCACAAGTATCATACAGCATGTTGGCAATATCTACCTGCAAGCGCTCTCCGTTAAGGGCATTGTAGCGTCTTTTATAGATTACCTCACGTTGGGCATTCATTACATCGTCATACTCTAGCAAACGCTTTCGAATTCCAAAGTTATTTTCTTCGACTTTCTTTTGGGCACGCTCAATTGATCGCGTCATCATTCCTGCTTGAATCACTTCACCTTCTTTGTGTCCCATACGATCCATCATTTTGGATATGCGTTCTGAACCAAATAAGCGCATCAAGTTGTCTTCTAGCGACACATAGAACTGAGAACTCCCAGGATCTCCTTGACGACCTGCACGTCCACGTAACTGTCGGTCAACCCTTCTTGAATCATGTCGCTCTGTACCGACGATGGCAAGACCACCAGCCGCTTTTACTTCATCGTTTATTTTTATATCTGTTCCCCGTCCAGCCATGTTAGTAGCAATGGTAACCACACCTGCGTTTCCAGCCTCAGCGACTACATCAGCCTCTTTTTTGTGAAGCTTGGCGTTAAGAACGTTGTGTGCTACTTTTCGAATGTTTAACATGCGACTTAGCAATTCAGAAATTTCAACAGAAGTGGTGCCTATTAGTACTGGGCGTCCAGCTTGTGAAAGTGCTGTTACATGATCAATGACGGCGTTGTATTTTTCACGTTTTGTCTTGTAGATGAGGTCATTTTCATCTTTTCGTGCAATGGGTCTGTTGGTTGGGATTTCAATCACATCCAACTTGTAAATTTCCCAAAACTCACCTGCTTCAGTTATTGCAGTACCTGTCATGCCCGAAAGCTTGCGGTACATACGGAAGTAGTTCTGAAGTGTAATGGTGGCAAAGGTTTGCGTTGCAGCTTCGATCTTTACGTTTTCTTTTGCTTCAATAGCTTGGTGTAAGCCATCAGAATAACGACGACCGTCCATGATACGTCCTGTTTGTTCGTCGACAATCTTCACCTGATTCTCCATCACTACGTAGGCAACATCCTTTTCAAATAAGGTATAGGCCTTAAGCAATTGGTTCATGCTGTGTATACGTTCACTTTTGATGCTGTATTCTTTAAAAAGCGCATCTTTTTCTTTGGCTTCTTCTTCGGGTGATTTCCCTTGTTGCTCTATACTTAAAATAGCACTTCCAAGATCAGGCAATACAAAGAAATCAGCATCATTACCTACTTTGGAAAGCTGTTCAACACCTTTGTCAGTTAGCTCAATTTGGTTGTTTTTTTCATCAATAACAAACAACAAATCGGCATCCACTTTGGGCATCTCTCGGTTGTTGTCTTGCATGTAGAATCCTTCTGTTTTTTGTAACAATTGACGGATTCCCTCTTGACTTAAAAACTTGATTAAAGCTTTGTTTTTCGGCAGCCCTCTGAATACACGTAACAATAGAAAACCACCTTCTTTCGCATCTCCTTCGCTTATGAGCTTTTTGGCTTGTGCAAGTACCGTGGTTAGGTGCTGGCGTTGCTCTGCAACCAAAGCTGATATTTTGGGTTTCAAGGCATCAAATTCGTGTCGATCACCATCGGCTACAGGACCAGAAATAATCAAGGGGGTTCGGGCATCATCTACCAGAACAGAATCTACCTCATCAACAATGGCGTAGTTGTGGGGTCGTTGTACGAGATCATCCATGGAATGCGCCATGTTATCTCGCAAGTAATCAAAGCCAAATTCATTGTTGGTACCATAGGTTATATCTGCTTTGTATGCATTTCTCCTTGCTTCTGAGTTAGGTTTGTGATAGTCAATACAGTCTACTGACATTCCGTGAAACTCAAATATGGGTGCCATCCAAGCACTATCTCGTTTGGCCAAATAATCATTTACCGTAACCAAATGCACACCTGATTCTGACAGGGCATTTAGGTAAACGGGTAGAGTAGCTACCAAAGTTTTTCCTTCACCTGTTTGCATTTCGGCAATCTTTCCTTGGTGTAAGGCAATTCCACCAATCAACTGTACATCGTAGTGCACCATATCCCAGGTGACGGACTTTCCTGCAGCATCCCACGCATTTGCCCAGAGGGCTTTTTCGCCTTTGATTTTGACGTTTGATTTGGTTGCTGATATGCTGCGATCAAAGGGGCTTGCGGTAACTTCTAAAAACTCGTTTTCTTTAAAACGTTTGGCAGTTTCCTTTACTACAGCAAAGGCTTGCGGGAGTATCTTGTCCAAATAACTTGCTACTTCTAGATGCGATTGCTTAGTGAGAGTATCAATTTCGTTGTAGTGACTTTCCTTTTCGTCAACATCAACCGTTTGATTAATAGTAGCCTTAAGAGCATCTATCTTGTCAAAAAATGGTTTGCGTATAGCTGCAATTTCTTTTTTAAATATAGTTGTTTGATCGCGAAGTTGGTCGTGAGTTAAGTCATTTAATGTTGCTGTAGCTTGATGAATGTTATCCACCAAGGGATATAGGCCTTTTAGGTCTTTTTTGGCCTTATCACCAACAAATGTTTTAAGAATACCACTAAGTACACTCATAGAGAAGAATATAGGAATTCAAAAGTAAGCAAAAAAAGCGAAGAGGAATCGAATAATTAGTATTCGTCCTCGTTCCAAAGATAATCTTCGTCCGTAGGATAATCAGGCCAAATTTCTTGGATGGATTCATAGATTTCTCCTTCATCCTCAATGGATTGAAGATTCTCTACCACTTCAAGGGGAGCACCTGTTCTAATGGCATAATCGATAAGTTCGTCTTTGTTTGCCGGCCATGGGGCGTCACTTAAATACGATGCAAGTTCTAAAGTCCAGTACATGAAGTTATTTTTATGGAGTTGCAAAAATAAATTTTTATTGCAGTTATGCAAATAAAAACTTACTTACTTGGTATCCACTTGATTTCATCCTTGCCGTCCCAAATAGCCAAAGCTCTTGCCAAACAAAAAAGATAGTCCGATAATCGGTTTAAATAGATCAGTACTTTCTCGTCCACAAAGTCTATGCGACTCAATTGTACTACAATACGCTCAGCCCTGCGACAAACGCAGCGTGCTATGTGGGCTTGCGCTGCTCCCTTATTACCTCCAGGAAGAATAAAATGGGTCATTCTTGGCAGCAATACTTCGTATTCGTCTATACAAGTTTCCAGTGTTTTTATGTCATCTGTATTTACTTCTGCAAAAGGTCTTTTTTGTTCTTTGGACTTACTTGCCAGTTGCGCTCCCATAGAAAACAGCAAGCTTTGAATGCGTTGAACTTCCTCAATACGGTCTTGCGGCAGGTATTCAACAATTAATCCCAGCCAAGAGTTTAATTCATCTACCGTCCCGTAGGATTCAATTCTAAGATCACTTTTTGAAACTCGGTAACCTCCTATCAATGAAGTGTCTCCTCTGTCACCAGTTTTTGTGTAAATTTTCATATTAGTAGCAATTCAACGCAAAAATACACATTTTAGTGATGTGCAGGGGTTTTATTTTATGTAAACCACTCATTTTCAATATAGTTCAGTTTTTTCTACGAGAAAATGAGAATAGTAGCATCAACCCAGCTACAAAACCGCCAAGTCTGAATATATAATCTCCATAGCGAACATAAAGTGTGATGTTTTTTTGTGGATAGACTGTAGCTGATAACACGCTTTTGGTATTATAAGGGAGTTTTGCGGTTACCTCACCAAGCGGAGAAATAAATCCAGAAATCCCTGAATTAGCCGACCTAACAACCGCTCTTCTTGTTTCAATGGCACGTAAGCGTGCATAGGCCATGTGTTGTTTATGCCCAGGCGTATCGCCCCACCATGCATCATTTGTCATGATAGCCAAGACTTGAGCCCCATTTCTAACATACCCCGTGACAAACTCGCCATAAACAGATTCATAGCAAATTACAGGACTTATTTTTACGCCACTATACAAAGGGAAAGCTTCTCGTTCTTCTTGGGTAGCTCTTGTTAAAACAGTACCCCCAAAATCAAGCATGACATTGCCCAAAATCGGTTCAATTATATTTCTAAATGGCAGCGTTTCGACGCCTACAACTAATTTGGATTTATGATATACCTGCACTCCAGTAGTGTCTGTTAGAAATGCCGAGTTGTAAAAATCTGCCCAAATCCCATTATTGAGTTTGTTGGCCGTTTTCGTTTTGTCTTCCTCAGCATACGTCTTATAAAATTGTATTCCGTTAAGTAGTTGGGTGTTGTGAGTCTTTGCATAATTAAGTAAGTCTTGGTAGAGATTACTTTCTTCAATATAAGTTAAATTTATACCGGCTCCTTCCGAAAAATAGGTCTCAGGAGTTATGATTACATCAGGGTTTTGACCTAACTCAGAAGCAGTTTGTTTCAATAGAAGTACAAATTGATCTTGGGTTGTTTGGTTGTACTTTTCGGTATAAGGGTCAATATTCGGCTGTACTACCGTTACGGTTAGTTTTTCCGATATGTCTTGCTCAAATTGATTTTTAATAAGAAGGGATAAGCCAAGCGGAATTAAAATCAAAGCAAGTGGCCAAATCCATTTTTTGTGGAGTTTTTTGTTTTCCCAATAATGCTTCAATGTGTGATATAATGAGATATTGACCATCCAAATCCACAGTGTGCCACCAAAAACCCCTGTATATTCATACCATTGCACCCAATTAGGATTGACTGCAAATCCATTTCCTAGGTTTAGCCAAGGCCAAGAAAAATCCCAATGCAAGTGTAGTTTTTCAAAACAAATCCAAGCAAGTGGTAAGAATACGAACCCCGCTTTTCTACTTAATTTTCTGTCAATTCGGCGCCAGAAAAGCACAACAGTGGTCATCAGTAGGCTGTTCACAACAATGGCAAAAAACATCCCAAATATTGTAGCGTTCCAAAGCCACCAAGTAGTGATAACATTCCAAACCAAAAAACCAAGAAAAACGATAGCAGAAAAACGCCAAAAGCCATCATTTTTTGTAAGTTCAATAAGCCACAAAAAGGGCACCAGGGCTAAAAAAATTAAAGGGGTGAACCCAGCAGTTGGCCATGAAAGACCCAGCAGTACACCAAACAACAATGACAGTATGATTTTTACAGGCATTTTGCTAATGTACAATTTTGTGTAGGTTTGTATTGCTTAACCAAAACCTTAACTGATGAATATTGTCAGATTTTTACCAAACACGCTTACGCTACTTAACGGCTTTTCTGGTTGTATGGCGTTGCTTTCTTTGTTCGAAAACGATTATAACAAAACACTTGTGTGGGTATTGATAGGTGTTTTTTTAGATAGCATTGATGGTTTAGTGGCAAGGGCCTTTCTCGTTTCTTCTGAAATTGGCAAGCAACTTGACTCACTTTGTGATGTTATTTCCTTTGGACTGGTTCCTGGGTATTTTATGCACAAGTACTTAAATGATTTTTTGCCTTATGAATTCGTGCCGCTATCTATTTTAGCATTTGTAGTTACTCTAGCTTCCATTTTTAGATTAGCCCGTTTTAACATTACCCCGTCAAGTCAACTTGATTTTCAGGGTATGCCCACCCCAGCATTTGCTTTGTTTGTTGTGGGTATCCCTTTTATTCCCTTTGAAATTAATCCAATAATTATTACAGTAGTTGTTGCATTGCTTACCCTTTTAATGGTATCAAAAATCATGTTGCCCAGTCAAAAGTTCGTAAGTGGAAAGCCTTCAAATTTCTTTTGGCTTTTTGCGGTGATATTTATTCCCGTTTTGTTGATTTTTCGATCACAAGCATTGTCGTTAACAGTGCTTGCCTATGCATTTTTTGGCATATTGTATATGCGACTTAAAGCGTAAGCTTCTTTTTGCGTAACTCGAAGTTTTGACCTAAGTACACTTTGCGAACCATTTCGTCTTGTGCCAACTCCTCTGGTGTCCCCGTTTTTAGAATTTTCCCCTCAAACATAAGGTAGGTGCGGTCTGTAATGGCCAAGGTTTCTTGCACATTGTGATCGGTGATCAGGATGCCAATATTTCGTTTCTTTAAGTGGGCTACAATTTTTTGTATATCCTCAACGGCAACGGGGTCAACACCTGCAAAAGGCTCGTCCAAGAGAACAAATTTAGGGTCTGTGGCAAGTGCACGGGCAATTTCTGTTCTTCTTCGTTCTCCTCCAGATAACAAATCTCCTCTATTTTTGCGAATATGATTTAGGCCAAACTCCTCTAGCAAGGCTTCTGTTCTGTCATGTTTTTCCTGTTTTGACAACTTGGTCAACTCCAAAACACTTTTTATGTTTTGTTCGACCGTGAGTTTTCGAAAAACAGATGCTTCTTGTGCCAAATAGCCAATGCCACTTTGCGCACGCTTATACATGGGGAATTTTGTAATATCAGTGTCTTCCAAATAAATGTGCCCGCTAAGAGGTTTAATAAGCCCAACAATCATATAAAATGAAGTTGTTTTTCCAGCACCGTTGGGTCCAAGTAACCCCACAATTTCACCCTGATTTACAGTAACGGATATGTCGTTTACTACTTTTCTACCTCTATAGGTTTTGGTGATGTTTTCAGCGTGTAGCTTCATGTGATAGTATTAGGAATTTTCTTGTGCTCGTTGAATTCTTTTGTAAACAGATTTCGAAATAAAGATACTCACTTCATATAAAATCATAATGGGAATGGCCACAATAATTTGGCTAGCAATGTCTGGCGGAGTGATGACAGCCGATAGGGTCAATACAATCACCAATGATATTTTACGGTATTTGCGCATCAAACTAGGCTTGATAAGGCCAATTTTAGTGAGGAAGTATACCAAAATGGGTAGCTCAAAAATAAAGCCAGCTGACAGTACAGATGCACGGACCAATGCGGTATAACTGTTAAGGTCAAAGTCATTGAATATTTCACTGCTGACACTGTAGGTTCCCAAAAAGCGAAGGGAAAGGGGTGTAATAACAAAATAGCCAAACAATACTCCAGTGAAAAACAATAACGAAGACACTATGATAAATCCACGAGCCTGTCTGCGTTCTGGCTTAAGCATTCCAGGGCTGATAAATTTCCACACCTGATAAATTACATATGGGAAAGCGATAATAAAACCAGCCGTTATGGATGTCCAGATATGAGCCGAAAATTGTCCCGCTACAGTTCTGCTTTGAACTCTAAAGGGGAGCTCATCTAGGCAAAAACCTTCGTCGAAACCTAATGCTTGTGCAGCACTACAAAGCCATTTATAGGTTACAAAGTCTTGTTTCTTGGGCCCAAATAGTAAGACGTCAAAAATAAAGTCTTTGGCTAAAAAAGCAGCGCCACCTGCAATGACAATGGCTAAAATACTGCGAATGAGGTGCCAACGCAACTCTTCTAAATGATCAAGAAATGGCATGGTTTTATTGTCCATACACTAATAAATACCTTCGTTTAAGATGTCGTGAATATGCACAACCCCCATATAAGCTTTGGCATCTTCCACAATGATTTGACTGATCTCTTTTTCTTGCATCAGAGTTAATGCTTTTTTGGCAAGCGTTTTACTGCTTAAAACAATGGGTTTTTTTACCATGATGTCTCGTGCACTTAGTGCTGAAAAATCATCAGAAGATTGCATCATACGCCGTAAATCTCCATCAGTTATGACACCCACTACCTGTTGGTCTTGGACTACAGCTGTTGCACCAACAAGCTTTGTTGAGATTTCGCTAATAACTGCTTTTATGGGAGTATCAGGTGTTACTGCTGGTTTTTTGTGTGGTTGAAGCAAGTGTCCTAATTGGATATTTAACGCCTTGCCCAACGCGCCTCCAGGATGGGAACGAGCAAAATCTTCTGCCTTGAATCCGCTGAGCTCCATCAGACAAATGGCCAGTGCATCTCCCATAACAAGCTGAGCTGTGGTGCTCGTAGTCGGTGCTAAATTGTTTTGGTCGGCTTCCTTGGGTATGCCAACATGTAAAATTGCATCTGCATTTTGAGCAAGAAACGAAGTGGAATTTGCGGTCATACCTATTAGTTTGTTGCCTCTATTTTTTAATAATGGAACTAGTGTTTTTATTTCGGCACTGGTGCCACTTTTCGATAAACACAGTACGATATCTTGTTGTTCTATCATGCCTAAATCACCGTGAACAGCATCAGCAGCGTGCATAAAAATACTTTTGGTTCCAGTGGAATTTAAGGTGGCGCTAATTTTCATGCCGATAATTGCGCTTTTGCCAATACCCGTTAGTACCAAACGCCCTGATCCCGTATGAATCCAATCGACAACTTGTTCAAAATCGTTGTTAAGTTGCGGAGCCAATCCTGCGATAGCTTCAGATTGCTGTTCTATTACAGAAGCAGCAACTTTTAATATGTGGTTGGATTTGTTCAATTATTATTGATATTTAAACAGTTTTAACGTATATTGTGAATACAAATGTACAAAACCCACGATGAAGCTACAGGTCGATGGCAAAGCGCTTGATTTAAAAGCCGCGTTAAAGAAATTTTTTGGTTTTAACGAGTTCCGAGGATTACAAGAAGAAGTAATAAAAAGCGTACTTAACAAAGAGAATACCTTTGTAATTATGCCTACTGGCGGCGGTAAGTCGCTGTGTTATCAATTGCCTGCGCTTGTCCAGCAAGGAACAGCCATAGTAGTTTCCCCGCTCATAGCACTAATGAAAAATCAAGTAGATGCTATTCGTGGAATTTCCAAAAAAGATGGTATTGCACATGTTTTAAACTCCTCTTTGAGTAAAACGCAGGTTGAAACTGTCAAGCAAGACATCAGTTCTGGGCTTACTAAACTTTTATATGTAGCACCAGAATCACTCACAAAAGAAGATTATGTTGCTTTTCTGCGTATTGTTCCTATCAGTTTCCTAGCCATTGATGAAGCCCATTGTATCTCAGAGTGGGGACATGATTTTAGACCAGAATATCGCAACCTAAAAGCCATCATGCAGCGCATAGGTGACAACATACCCATCATTGGTTTAACCGCAACTGCAACACCCAAAGTTCAAGAAGATATACTCAAGAATCTTAATATTTCTGACGCCACTACCTATATGGCTTCCTTTAATAGACCAAATTTGTTCTACGAGGTAAGGCCAAAAACAGAACAAGTGGATCGTGATATTATCTCTTTTGTTAAAGGGAACAAAGGTAAATCAGGTATTGTCTATTGTTTGTCTCGTAAGCGTGTGGAAGAATTAGCCCAAATGCTACAAGTCAACGGAATTAATGCCCTGCCGTATCATGCTGGTTTAGATACCAAACAACGGGTTCACAACCAAGACAGTTTTCTTAAAGAAGATTGTGATGTTATTGTAGCAACTATTGCTTTTGGTATGGGAATAGACAAGCCAGACGTTCGTTTTGTTATTCATCACGATATTCCAAAAAGTATAGAGAGCTATTATCAAGAAACAGGTCGAGCTGGGAGAGACGGAGGCGAAGGCCATTGCTTGGCTTTTTATGCCTATAAGGACATCGAAAAGCTTGAAAAGTTTATGGCTGGGAAGCCACTTGCAGAACAAGAAGTTGGCTATGCATTGTTGCAAGAAATGGTCGCTTATGCCGAAACTTCAATGTCCAGACGTAAATTTATATTACACTATTTTGGAGAGGAATTTGATGCGGTGAACGGCGCAGGCGCTGAAATGGACGACAATGCTCGAAATCCCAAACCAAGAGTGGAGGCGCAAAAAGAAGTGGCGCAGATAATTCAAACCATTAAAGATACCAACGAGCAGTATAAGATTAAAGAGTTGGTACATATCATGGTCGGAAAAGAAACACCAATTTTAGTGTCACATCGCATTCAATCAAACTCTTTTTTTGGGGCTGGAAATGCCAAAGATCAAGCCTATTGGAAAGCCTTACTGTTACAGCTTTTGGTAGCAGGTTATTTGAAAAAAGAAATTGAAACCTATGGTGTAATTAAGCTAAATGAAAAAAGCGCTTCTTTCTTAGAGAAACCGCACAGCTTTTTAATGACAGAAAATCATTTATATGACAATAGCGTTGCTGTTGCCACTCCTGTTAGAACAACATCCTTTGAGGCCAGGCTTCAGAAAATGCTGATGAAACTTCGCAAAGAAGTTGCTGAAAAATACGAAGTACCTCCATATGCTGTTTTTGAAGAGTCTTCAATCAACGATATGCTCATTAAGTACCCCATCACTATTGAAGAGTTAAAAAACATTCACGGAGTAGGCGAGGGTAAAGCCAATAAATTTGGCAAACCTTTTATTGCCTTAATCGACTCCTATGTCAAGGACAATGACATCACAAGACCTGAGGATTTGGTTATCAAAACTACTGGAGCAAATTCCGCACTGAAACTATTTATTATTCAAAATATTGACAGGAAGTTACCTATTCGTGATATCGCAGATGCCAAAGGAATGGAACTCCCTAATTTCCTCGATCAATTGGAGACCATTGTTTTTTCTGGAACCAAGGTAAATATCCAATATGCCATCGATGATCTTTTTGATGAGGAACAGCAAGAAGAACTTCATGAATACTTCATGGAAGCGGAAAACAATGACATACAAGAAGCCGTTGAAGAATTTGATGGTGAGTATGAAGAGGATGATTTGCGTATTTTCAGAATTAAATTCATGAGTGAGGTGGCAAACTAATCTTTTTATGTCTATTTTCGCAGGCATTAAAAAGCACTTATGAAAGAAGGTATATTCGCTGTCTTTACAACACCAAAAGGATCAATCAAAATTCGTTTAACGCACAAGGAAACACCAGGAACGGTAGGTAATTTTGTTGCCCTCGCTGAAGGGAATCTAGAGAATTCTCACAAGGAACAAGGTAACCCTTACTACGATGGATTGACTTTTCACCGTGTCATAGAAAACTTTATGATTCAAGGTGGCTGCCCAGAAGGAACTGGTGTTGGGGGTCCGGGGTATCAATTTGACGATGAATTTCACCCAGAGCTCAAACATGACAAACCCGGAGTTTTGTCTATGGCAAACGCTGGTCCAGGCTCGAATGGGAGTCAGTTTTTTATAACTCATAACGAAACTCCTTGGTTAGATGGAAAACATACTGTTTTTGGTTTTGTCGTCGAAGGTCAAGACGTGGTCGATCAGGTTGCCCAAGGCGATCTCATAGAATCTCTTGTTATCGAACGTATTGGCGATGAAGCAATAGCCTTTAATGCTGTAGAAACTTTTAGGGTTTTTGAAGGTAGTCGTGAACAGCGATTACGTGAGGCTAATGAGGCACAAGAAAAAGTACTTGAAAAAGTAGCTGCAGGTTTTGAAAAAACAGCTTCTGGATTGCGCTATCAGTTTATTCAGCGTGGCGAGGGTGCTGCTTCTGAAAAAGGGAAAACCGTTTCTGTTCATTATAAAGGGCAGCTTTTAGACGGAACTGTTTTTGATTCATCATATAAGAGAAATAAACCAATTGAATTCAAACTGGGTATGGGCCAAGTAATTCCCGGATGGGACGAAGGCATTCAACTCTTATCCGTAGGAGATAAGGCTCGCTTTGTTATTCCTAGTGATTTAGGTTATGGTGCTAGAGGTGCAGGCGGCGTAATTCCCCCTGATGCCACCCTTATTTTTGATGTTGAATTGGTAGACCTAAGCTAAACTTTCCACTTTATGTTACAACCCAGACTGGGTTTTTGAAGCGTATCAATGGTTTTTCCAGAAAGTAGCGCATCTAATGCTTTGCGCAAATCTTTTCCAGTTACAGGCAATTCATTTTTTGGTCTTGAACTGTCCATTTGACCGCGATATACCAAGGTTTTTTGGGCATCAAATAGATAAAAGTCGGGTGTGCAAGCAGCGTCATAAGCTTTGGCTACATCTTGACTTTCATCATATAGATACGGAAAGCTGAAGCCGTATTTTTTGGCTGTTTCTTTCATTAGGGCTGGATCGTCATCGGGATAGTTTACAACATCATTACTTGAAATGGCCATAAATCCAATACCACTGTTTTGATAATCTTTAGCCAAAGCAGTAATACCTTCCATAACATGGATAACATAAGGGCAATGGTTGCAAATAAACATAACAACAGTGCCTCTTGTTCCGCTAATCTTGTCAAAGGAGTAAGTTTTGCTATCTACTGTATTCGGTAATGAAAAATCAGGTGCTTTAGTGCCCAAAGCCAACATGTTTGAAGGAGTACGTGCCATATTTTTTTTTCAAAAATAGCGATAAAATATTACCGGATAACCTCGTCTCCATTTTCCTTTTTTATAAAGGAAATAGTTTCGGCTAAAAGCGACTGAAACCCCTCTAAATGCTCTTTATAGATGAAGATTTTGTGTTTGACTGCTGTGTTGCTTGTTTGCGATTTTTTTGATTCGGTAATTGCCAAGAAATAACCTTTGGCTTTTGTTTCTTTAACATCAAAAAAATAGTGCCTTGAACGTGCGTGTAAGCAGCCTTCTCCGACACTTTTTTGGTATTCATTTTGGACATAATTAAAGATTTGGTTCTACTAAAATACAAATCTTTAGCAACTACGTTTTAGTCTCTTCTATGTGCTGTTCTTCGTAGAGTTCTTTGTAGTATCCTGCTTTGTTGACAAGCTCTTTATGTGTGCCGTATTGGGCTATTTCGCCATCTTTGAGTACGAGAATATAATCTGCATTCTTTGCAGAAGATACCCTGTGACATACAATTATGGTGGAAGTGTCTTTATTGTTTTTTTTAAGCTCGTTTAAAATGGCCTCTTCTGTTTCTGTATCCACGGCCGATAGGCAATCGTCTAGCAAAAGAATTTTCGGATTTTTAATCAATGCCCGTGCAATAGATACTCGTTGCTTTTGACCACCAGACAGGGTAATGCCTCTTTCACCTAGCATGGTTTCATATCCTGCTTTGAACCCAACAATATTAGCGTGTACTGATGCTTGTTTTGCTGCTTTTTCAATTTCTTCTTCCGTAGCGTCGGGTTTACCGAAGCGTATGTTATGCGCTATTGTGTCAGAAAACAGAAACGGCTGTTGCGGTACAACCCCCATGATTTCACGAATATCGTGTTGCGAATAATCTTGCAAAGCGGAATTCCCTAAAGAGACTTTTCCAGAATGGGGTAAATAGGTTTTGGACAAAAGCTGTAAAAGTGTTGTTTTGCCAGATCCAGTTGGCCCCATAACAGCAAGGGTTTTACCTGACGGTAATTTAAAGGAAACATCCATTAACGCTTGAATCCCTGTGTCGTCATAAATAAAATTAACCTTATCAAAGCTGATGTCAATGCTTGTTATCTTTTTGTTGGCAGTTATGCCGTCTTGTATGTCGGGTTCTTGGCCCAAAAATTCGTTAATACGTTTTTGAGAAGCTTCTGCTTGTTGTATGATAGAGGTTACCCAACCAACGGTAGCTACTGGCCAAGTCAACATGTTCACATAAATGATAAACTCAGCTAAAACACCCAGTTCAATTTGCCCATTCATATATTGATTTCCCCCGATAAAAATGACCAAAACATTACTGATGCCAATCAGCAAAATCATCATGGGGAAAAACCAGGCTTGAACCTGAATCAATGACATATTTTTAGTCCTGCTTTCCTTTGATATAGATGCCATTTCTACAGTTCTGTTTGGTTCAATAGCATAGGATTTAATGACGTTAATCCCACTAAAAGACTCTTGGCTGAATGTGGATAGCTTGGACAACATTTGTTGCACAAGGGTGCTTCGCTCGTGTATGGCCCTGCTGAGTCGGTATATTAAAAAAGATAATATAGGCAGGGGGAGAAGCGTGTATGAGGTTAGTTTTGGCGCTACGCTTACCATATAGCTGATTACAATAACAAAAAGGGTGATTGTATTGATGCTGTACATAAGTGCTGGCCCTACATACATGCGAACTCGAGATACATCTTCACTGATTCGGCTCATTAAGTCACCAACACGGTTTTGCTTGTAGAAACGCAATGAGAGTTTTTGATAGTGTTTGTAAACGGTGTTTTTTAGGTCGTATTCAATATGTCGCGAAACATTGATGATGGTTTGGCGCATACTAAAAGTAAAGATGCCAGAGATAACTGCCGCACCCACAATCAGCGCTATATTGGTTAAAAGTAGTCTTTTGATATCGGTTAAATCGGTCTCTCCACTTCTTATAAATTGCTCTATAGCGGTAATTGAATCTCCAACTAGGCTAGGGGCAAGGACAGCAAAAACACGAGAAGATACTGTAAAGAGTAACCCTAACAGTAGTAGGAATCGATATTTCTTTAGATAACGGTTGAGGTATTTAAGCGCGCGCAATTATTTTTTTTACGAAGATAGGATTTTAGGTCTTTGCATCAAATCTTGTGTAGGATATCATTTAAAATCTCCTATTTTTGCATCATCAAACGTTCTTATACATGATTACTCGTCGTCACTTACGCACCAAGGTTATGCAAGCGCTTTACGCACAGCAACTTGACCCAACAGACAACCTTGCAACAGGAGAATCATGGATTTTGAAAAGCAGTCAGGATTTTTACCTTCTATATATTACGCTTCTCGATTTGTTCCGAGAGCTTTATTCTTGTGGATATGCGCTATATGAGAAAAATACCAAAAAACACTTACAAGAAAACAAAAACGAAACAAATCCTAAGTTTTTTAACAACAAAGCTCTTTTGGCCCTGTGCGACAATGAA
>Ga0213862_10000630_pt1 | contig 14785 bp, 7 predicted proteins | sample PICome_7_FD_160092 | JGI IMG/M metagenome (GOLD analysis project Ga0213862, IMG submission 160092) | Coastal seawater microbial communities near Pivers Island, North Carolina, United States - PICO266 | ecosystem: Environmental > Aquatic > Marine > Coastal | place: USA: North Carolina | collected... | reverse complement strand
CCTCAAGCGACGTTAGCTGCCCGATCTCCGCCGGCACGCTCGTCAGCTGATTGCCAACGAGGTGCAACCCCTTCAGTAACGTGAGCTGCCCGATCTCCGCCGGTAAGCTCGTCAGCTGATTGTTGTTGAGCACCAACCACTCCAGCGCCGGGAGCTGCCCGATCTCCGCCGGCACGCTCGTCAGCTGATTGCCAACGACGCCCACCCGCCTCAGCGACGCGAGCTGCCCGATCTCCGCCGGCACGCTCGTCAGCTGATTGCCGTTGAGGTTCAACTGCCTCAGCGCCGTGAGCTGCCCGATCTCCGCCGGCAAGCTCGTCAGCTGATTGCCGCCGAGGCCCAACTCCTCCAGCGACGTGAGCTGCCCGATCTCCGCCGGCACGCTCGTCAGCTGGTTGCCGTTGAGGTTCAACCTCTCCAGCGACGTGAGCTGCCCGATCTCCGCCGGCACGCTCGTCAGCTGATTGCCAACGAGGTCCAACACCTCCAGCGAATTGAGCTGCCCGATCTCCGCCGACAGGCTCGTCAGATGATTGTCGCCGAGGTGCAACTCCGTCAGCGCACTCAAGCGCCCAATCTCAGCCGGTAAAGCTCCAGTCAGGTCAAAGTCTTCCAACCCGAGCTTCACCACCCGGCCGTTTTCCATCGTCACCCCTTCCCAATCCTCCGGTTGCTTGTCCTCCGACCACCTCCCCTGCAGTTCAGGGCACATCGCACGCCATGTCCGGAGCACACCCTCATCGTCGAATGTTCCGTCATCCTTCGATGGCTCCAGAAGCTCGCGACTGTCCCACCCGTCGGGCGTCACGCCAGGGTGCTTGTCCAGCCAAGCCTGAACCACGTTTCGCACCGCCCAGTTCGTCATCACCTTCGTGCTGCTCAGGGCGCGTCGCGTGAGCGGATCCTTGGCCCCGTTGCGCCTGAAGTGCTCCAGGATGTCGTTCCGCTCGTACGTGTGCCCAGAGTCGACCACCATCACCGGGTCGCGGAACACGGCTCGCGTGATGGGGCACATGAACTCTTCGGGCTCGGCGTCGAGATCTGCGTTGGGGGCGTCGGGCAGGTCGCCCCGTGCGCTCGCGGAACGCCGTGTTTGCACGTCGAATGTCGCATTTTCGGCTCCCGGCTGCGACGCGGCGGACGTCTTACGCCGCTTTGAAGGCGCCATTGAACGAACGCTCGGGGTTGCTGCGAGTCCCGCGCTCGGAACTCTGATGGATCTGAAAAATTTTGAAATTCTGGAGTCGCTTTTCTCAGGCACGGCACAAAATTTGAGGAGCGTTAGAAACTTGCGACGTTCATCTGCGCTTAAGATGTTCCCTCTAACCCTAAACCCTATAACCGCCTCTGTCCGCCCTTCTCGAACGCCCTGCTTCCTACCAATCTCATCACGTCCACCGCCGCGTGAGGTTTGATCCCCCGTGTCTTGCACTGAGACTCGTACGCCTCCAGCGTCCCCCGGACCCCGGCCCACACCTCGGCGTCTGAGTTCTTATCGAGCCAAACGCTGTATTGCGGCGGCGCGAGACCGGCGCGCTCGTACGGCGTCGCCATCTCCTTCGGCGCGTGCGAGTACAGGTGCAGAAGAACGCACGCCGCGGGGATATCATTCACGAGCGGTGACCCCATGACCTCGTCCAGCCCCAAAAACAAAAACGGCCGCAGAGCCCTCAGCGCCTTGTACGCGTCTCCCAGCGAGCTCGTCGACGGGACCAAATACGTGGAGACAGCCTGTTCGAGCTCGCCCATGTCCTTGGTCAAACGAAGCTTGCCGTTTTCCCCCAGGTCGCGGAGTAGGGACACGTGTCGAACGAACAGCTCGAGGGAACGTCGGGCGAGTCCCTCCGCGGCGATCGTCGACGGCACGAAGCCCGCCGCGCTCTTGGAGCTCGAACCCCCGGTGTGACCCAACAGAGAACCTTGCCGTACCCCCGAGAGGTGCTCCTCGGACACGTGCGCGATGACGTCGATGACCTGCGTCATGTACACTGAGCAACCTTCACCCATGGGAGGGTCACCGCCGGCCCAGTTTTCCTTGTGCATGGACGCGAGTCTCTTGTGAACCTCCGCGTGCGCCGCGCTCATGACGGGCTCGAGAGCCTCCGTCGCCGTCTCGGCAACCTGAGCGAGCGCGTTCTCCAACGCCTTGGCGGGCTCATCAGGCAGTAAAGGAACCACGTTTCCGAGAGCCGCACAAATCTCCTCGAGGACACCAGCGAGCGCCGCGTTCTTAGCTTGCGCCGGGGTCTGCTCGGAACCGACGACGAACACGCGAGCTTCGGCGCCGTCGACGACTCCAATCTCAGCCTTTTGCGCCATCAGCCGAAGCGCCTTCGCGACGGCGCCCTGGGTGACCTGAGTGACGAGCGTCGGGTGCCGGGCGACCGCGTCGAGCTCCTCCCTGACGCGGAGCAGGAAGCGTCGCACGTCCTCGGCGGCGGCGCGGGTACCGACCGTGCCGCTCGCCGATATTTGGCCAGACGCGATGCCCTGCAGGGACTGGAGCGCCGACGGTGACAGCAACGCGTTGACGGGGTCGCTGAGCCTCTGGAACGAGCGAGCGAGATAAGCGTTGGACACCGCATCGCACGCGTGGAGCAAGACGGTGAGGTCGGCACCGTCCTTGCGCACGGCGGGGGGCACACCACCCTTAGCGGCGGTCGCGGCGGCGCCGCTCTCCTTGGCGAGTCCCTCGTGAAGACCCTCCATGAGCGTGACGAGCCTGGGAAACCCCTTCAGCGTAGTGTCACGCGCGAAGCCCGCGGCGGCGTGCGCGCGGCCGAAAACCTCACCCGCGCCCTTGCTCAGCTGCCAAATGAAACGCTCGCACGGAAGCGAAATGGCATCCTCAGGGTTGGTCGCGGCGGCTTCATCCTCCGAGCTACGCGCAACCTTCTCGCGCCAAAGCTTCTTCCTCGCGGCGGTCACCTCATCCAGGAAGAGTGCGTGCGAGATCGGGTCGCGTTTCTTCGCAAGGACACGCTGAAGGTGCCACGCGCCCATGCCCGCCGTCTTGGCCCGCTCGCACGCAGCGCCGAGACGTTGCCAGAGCGCCTCTGCCCATCTGTGCTCCTGCCCCGCGGGTGGCCAGATGCCGCGACCTCCGCCGACACCCACCCCGCCGGCGCGCTCGCTCGCGCTGACCCCTCCACCCATCGCCCTCGCCAGCTCCCGTGGATCGAGTGCTTCTCGGAATACGTCCACGGCATCGTTCGCCAACCTCGCGATGACCGAGTCGGTCGCCTGATCGAGCTCGCCGAGGTTGTGGAACACCTGAAGCGCCGCGCCAACCTCCGCCTGGCTCGTCGCGTCCATACCCGCGTTCAGAGCTTGCGTCGCTCGCGACCGAACGTCTTTGCCCGCGCGTTCCAGCCACTTGGCGTCCCTGTCGACCACCTCGATACCCGCGAGGGTCGAACCCTCTTGAGCTCTGACCGAACCCGGCGATTGATTCCCGGCATTCGCGCCCTCCCGCTCGAGGTCAGCGGCATCGGCGAGCATTTTGGCCGCTTTCGCGAGATCACCCGCAGTGGCCGAGTGCGACACCGCACCGCCCTCCGCGATTTCGTCTCCCCCCGAAGCTCCGAGGCTATCCTTGAGCCTGCCGGTGAGCTTCAGGGTCCTGATCACGCGATGCAGCGTCTCCACGGTTCGTGTGAGGTTCTCGAGTTGCTCAGTCTTCGCCTCCACGACCGTGTGGGGCTCGACGATCTCGACCCTAACCTTGCCCATGGAGCGCTGCAGATTGTGCACACCGTCCCTGACGATCTCGAGCACCATTTCGCTCTCGTCGATGCCTCCTAATTGCTGGAGGAGCTCATCGTAGTGCGAGGTGACCGTGTGACGCGTCGCGGCATCGAGCGACCTAATCGCGGTGTCCAACTTTGGCAAAACAGTCTTCGCCTTCCTCGCCGTCAGCGACTCGCTCGCGTACGTGACGGCATCGAAATCGTCGGTGAGGAAGGGCTCCAGAGTGGGATCATCCTCGAACTCCCTGAGGGGATCGCCCTGCGGAGGCGTCGCCGCATCCGACGACGTCGCCATCGATCGCGTCGCCCTTTTTGATTTCAACTCTTCTCACGGTGGGTGGCGAGCAGCGGGATCGCGACGAGCAACGAGTCATCACGCACGAGGAGTCAAAATCACCCCTTTTGGGACGCAATCTCGGTGGCGCTGGGGCGGAGCGCCGGACGCGCTAGTGCATTACTCGAATCGCACGCGAGTCACCGCGCGCGGAATCGACGAGTGAGCGCTCGCTGTGCATCTCCGACAGCTCGACGCGTGGAGAGGGACCCGCGTTCGGGCGCGAACTCCACTGGAATTTCACTTCCCCTCCGAATTTAGGTCGCCGAGCGCATCATGACGACGGAGGGCGACGCTCCCGCGGAGGAGGGCGCTCCTCCCGAAGTGGCCGCGTCCGAGCCGGTGGAAGAGGCTACGGAAGAGACCGCGGAGGAGACCGTGGTCGAAGAGACTACGGAAGAGACCGCGGAGGAGACCGTGGTCGAAGAGCCGGAGACGACCGATCCCACCAACCCGGAGGCTCCTCCCGAACCCGAGGCCGAGGCGTCGACTTCCAAGCCGGCCATGATGATGATGGACGAGGCGGAGATCGCGCGTAAGCTCGAATCGGGCGACAAGGACGACCGCGTCGCCGCGAGGCGCGCACGCATCGCCGCGCGGCTCAAGGCTAAGCGCGAGGCGGAGGATCCGAGCCTCATCGAGCCCGAACCCGAACCCGAACCCACCGCGGAGGAGACGCAAGTCAAGACGAGCAAACGCGCGCTCGCCCGGCTCAAGGCGCAAGGCTTTGACGACGTGACCGACGTCAAGGCTGTCGCCGTCGCGAGGGAGGCGAACCGACGGGGCGAGCGAGACACGCGAAGGGTCGAGCGAAGAAACCGCATCGAACAGGAGCGCACCGAAACCGCGCAGAGGGACGGCGAGGTGGCGGGCGAATGGGACAAGCTGCGTAAACTCAAGGTGGCGCACGAGCTCAACGTCGCCATTCAGGCGCAAAAGGCGCTGTGCGACGAGATCATCTCGAGCAAGGATGCGCTCATCGCCGAGATGACCGAGGAGCTCGACAAGGAGGACGAGGCGTACGAGCGGAACATTCGCCGGCAGGAGGAGGAAGTTGACGAGACCTTGCGGCGCATGAACGTGAGGTACAACGAGCTCTCCGCCGCGTACGTCGCCGAGTTTGACGAGATTGAGCGCGTGTTTCTGGAGGAGAGACGCGCGGCGCTCGAGGCGAACACGGAGACGCTCGAGCGTCTGTTCAAGCAAAGGGACGACGCTGAGATCAAGTTCATGGAGTCCACGGGTGATATCGCTGACGCGTATAGGACGGAGCTCGAGAAGCACGAGGCTGACGACGCGGAGGAGTTTTCGCTGCTCAAGATTCGGCTGGAGAGCGACATCGGTAACCTGCAGCGGCACCTGGCGGACATGAAGTCCACCTACCTGCTCAACGCGGAGAAGCTCGAGTACAACTACAGGGTACTGGTGGAGAGGGACCACGAGAACGCCGGGACGCTCCAGATCCAGCGACGCAAAATCGCCAAGACGAGGGAGAAGCTCATGAAGGCCAAGGATTCGTTCGCGGCGATGGACAAGAAGTTCTCTGATGAAAACATGCGTCTGACGGACGACCACAGACGGGTGACGGAGCAGTTCAAGGAGCTCGAGATCAAGTTCCGCACCTTCCAGGCGAACGACCGCAAGAAGTTCAAGGAGGTGTGGGCCATGAAGGAAGAGGAGATGGGACGGAAGGTTAAGCGCGCGTTGGACGCCGACCGGGTCCTGCACGAGCAGCACCTGGGCATGGTGTGGCACGCCCCGTCGGAGGACGTTTTCAAGCATCCGGAGCAGTTGGCGCTGGAGCAGGCCAGGAAGAAGCGCGCTGCCGCCGCCGAAGCCGCCAGGGCCAGCGCGGGAGAGGAGGCTCTCTCTAGGGATGAGGACGAAGCCGCTCTCGACGACGACGACGACGAAGAGGAGAACCCGTTTGAGCAGAGGATGGCGGACCCGGCGTACGCCAACTACCTCGCGACTCTCGTGGACGTTTTCTTCTTCCTCGTCGACCCCAAGGCTCAGCGCGCCGTGGATGCCGCGAATGCTTCCGTCGCGGAGGGAACCGGCGCGTCCGAGGAGGAGCGATTGACCGTGGACGCGGCCGTCGCTCGGCTCAAGGCGGAGAGCGTGCTCAAGGCGATGGGAGTGACGGATGCGCCCTCGTTCGACGGTCTCGCCAGCGCACTCACCGTCGACGGTGCGGACCCCGTGGTCCACGCGGGCGGTGGCGGGGACGTGGCGGGGATCATGCTCCCCAGCACCGACCTGGTGGCGTCGGCGACAAAGTTTGCCGAGGCGGAGAACATCGCTAAATCCGGCGGATCCGGCGGGAGGAACCAAACGCAGCCGACGGGCGATGAGTCATCGCCGGCTCCCAGGAAAACCAAGGAGCAGCTCGAGAAGGAATACTGGGAGAACATGTCCAACGCGGTCGGTGAGAAGAACTTCAGGGTATGGAGCCAGCTGGAGAGGTCGATGGAGCGCTACCGCGAGATGCTCATGAAACGCCGCGATTCGCTGAGAGACGCGGAGTCGCTGCGAGAGCAGAATGACGAGCTTCGGGGTCTGCTCAGCCAATACCTGAGCTCGTCGGTGAACGATGAGCTCATGGTACCGCCCGCGGCGTATCTCTAGCTAAAACTTTTAAAAGTACATGATGTCAACCCGCTAGCTCTAGTGGGTGGGTGTGCTAATGATCGTAATGCGTAATTGCGCCTTCGTCACCGCCTGAACGTCTTTTCGAACAGCGAATCCATGGCCATCGCGGTCGCCCGACTCGGAGGCCCCCGTGCCTTTGGCGACTTCGGTGACGACGGCGTCGTTGAAGGCGCGGGATCTGTGGCGGCGGAATTGTCCTTGTCCTTGTCCGCCTCCGCTTCTTCCTCTGGCGGAGAGTACGCCGCCTGGTGCGTGTTTCCCGACGGGTTCAGCGCCGCCAAGATCCCGGCGCCGATGCAAACCGCACACTCCGAAGCGAACTTCCTGTGCGGACACAGCACCCCCATGCGATCAACCCTGTCGTATCTCGTCACCTCGTTCTCGGACACGCGTCTTCTCGACTCGTCCACGGACCCGGACTCTTGCCTCACAACCTCACCCAAGGACTCCGGGGACTCCGGGGGCTCACCGTCGGCCCTCGGCTCCACCGGGGGCGGCTCCGTCGTCGCCACCCCTAAGGGCACGTCCGGCACGATCGGATCCTCCGTTTCCCGTGGGTTCTGTTCAGCGGGCTCCAAAGGGTTCGAAATCACCGCGGGTACGCTCGGACCGGCCGCCGGTCTTACTTGCGCAACGGCGTCCTCCCCGAGATGGCCCCGAGATGGCTTAGGTCGCTTGCACACCGCACACCGCGACCTCTGTTTACTGTGCACGCATAATCCAGCCCCGCCGCATTCTTTGCACTGGGTCCGTCGACGACCGTGTTCACAGATCGTGCCTCCTTTGCACGTTCGACACTGCGACTTTACCCGACCGTGCTCGCACATCGATTTCCCTCCGCAGTCCTTGCATTTCGACCTCTCCCTGCCGTGCCCGCAGATTTGAGACCCACCGCACTCCTTGCAGTTACTGCGCCGACGACCGTGCTCGCAGATGGATGCACCACCGCACTCTTTGCACTGCGAACGCTGACGACCGTGGGGGCAGATCCCGGCCCCTCCGCACTCCTTGCATTGCCTCTTCCTCCGCCCGTGCACGCACACCGACGCTCCGCCGCAGTCCTTGCACTTGGACTTCTGCCGGTCGTGTATGCAGTATCCCCTCTTCTTCGGTTTCCAGCCCTTCGGAACGACGACGGCTACGGACTTCGCGGCGGCGCCCCGAAGGCTTCCGGGAACGGCGGGGTTCGTATTCGCCCTCGCAGGCATGGTACCCGACGTGTTTTGATAATAAAGTGCGCGTTTATTCCGATGAAATGAGCACCGCTTCTTCGCCGACCACGGAGCCGCGGGCCGAGACCGACGGTGGACCAGGCCCGTCCTTGTACCCCCGCGAGGATCCTCGAACGCCTGCGGGCGGTTCCGCGTGGCCCAGCGGAGGTCAGTGGCGCCACCACGTGCCCGGAGATATGCCGTCCAACCCCGATACGACCAAAACCAACGTCGTCGTCACGAAAGATCTGACCCTTCAGGTCGGTCGATTTCCTCTCGACGACGCACAGTGGAGCAGTCAGAATCGGGAGGTCATCTTGTTTTTTCGGTCTGCTCTTCCATCACCATACCATCACCAGACGACGAATTAGAGATGTGAAATATAAACTCGATTACGTCATCTTTGATTTTGGAGGAGGGGGGTCTTTGACTTGAGGATTGGGCGTAACACCTTTTTCTCGTTCCAACCAACACCCGGCTTCATCGACGCAGTGGGACAGCGCGCGACGTTGCGTTAGACGCGGCGTGGACGAGACTCGGCGGCGGGTTTCAGTCCTCCGTGAGTCGATATGGGTTTCCGGCTGTGGGGCCGGGGGAAGGGCAAGGAGGAGAAATCGTGGAGCGAGTTCGGGGAGCTCATAGTCCACGTCTCGCTGTTCATGCTGAGCGGGCCGACTCTTATTCTGTTGCAGAAGTACGTGCTGGGCAACCTGGTGTTCGAGTATCCAATCTTCATCGTGACCATGTCCACGTTCTCGAGATGGTTCCTGATATTGGGCCTGGTGCACACCGGCACGGTCAAGCTCGGGGCGCACAGGGACCTGACGTTCATGGAGTGGACCAAAGGCATGCTCCCGGTGGGTGTCTTGGAGTGCATCTCTCTGGCGACGGGCTCGGCGGCGTACCTACACCTGTCGGTGTCGTTCGTGCAGATGCTCAAGGCTTTCCAGCCGGTGGTGCTCAACGTACTCATCACGACCCTTCGTCTGGAGCCGTTCAGCGCGCGCGCGTTTTGGTGCATCATGCTGGTCACGTTCGGAAGCGTCCTGGCAGCCATCGGGGAGGTGAACTTCACCATGACGGGAATGTACCTCATGCTGGTGTCGGAGCTCGCCGAGTCTGTGAAGTACGTCGTGCTGCACTATTTCTTACGAAACGAGGGGTACACGCTCTGGGAGGGTATCTACTTCACCACCCCTTCCAGCGCGTTCTCGCTGGCGTTGCTGTGCTTCGTGTTTGAGCGCGACGTGGTGGAGCAGGAGAACCTGGTCATCGTGCAGCACAACTCGTGGGTGTTTCTCAGCCTGGTGACGCTCGCGATCATCACCAGCGTGTCGGGGTTCGGTATCATCAAGGAACTGGGAAGCGTGGCGAACAAGGTGCTGGTGATGTTGAGGAACGCGTTGCTCATTTATCCGGCGACGCAGCTGTACGACGAGGTGGTGGCGCCCATACAGGTCATAGGGTACGCCATCACGCTCATGGGCACGGCGGGTTTCGCGTTTTTCAAGGTGAGCCAGGAGGTCATCACGCGCACGCAGTCGCAGATGGACCTGGCGTCGATGGCGGACATGAGCAGCAGCGACGACGAAGGGGGGAGTGTACCCGGGGATGAAGACTCGAGCGGAGGGCGGGGACGGTACGGCTCGGTGGGTGGGTACTCGAGCGATCCGACCACGCAGCCGCTGTTGGCGAGTCCGGTGAAAGGGAGCAGGCTGGGAACACCGCCTCGTTCGCCGATGAAGCGAAACGGATCGTTGAAGCGGTCGGGTAGCAACAACGGAAGGGGCCCGGGGATGCGACGGACGTCGCCGCCAAAGACGGGCGGGTACTGGGATTGATCGGGCGATTGGCGATTGAGCGACGACACACTTTTAGCAGGAATTTATCCATATTCCTAAACTTACGACATCAGAACGCCGCATGATGGACCGGCACGCCCTTGACGCCGACGTCGATCGCGAACACAGCCCCGGCGGCGGGTTCATCCAATGACAGGTCCACCGAGTCCGCGTCCACCGTCGTGTCCAGTGAGCACGACGTCACGAACAAAGTGGTTCCCTCTATCCCGCCGAAGCAGGCGCTGGTCGGGCGGGCGCACGGAAACTCGATCGTCCGGTCCAGCGTTCCAGCGTTACCCTCGCCGTCCGGTAAGTACCGGACCACCGTACCCGCGTCCCACACGCACACCCACACGCCGCCGACCTCGTCGACGCACATGCCGTCGGGCACGCCGGATTCGGTCGGCATCCTCGCGAACACCCGCCCGTTTCTCAACAAACCGGTGTCGACGTCGAAGTCGTACGCCTCGACCCTTCGTCTGGGCGAGTCGGCGTAGTACATCACGTCACCCCGCGGTGACCACGCGATACCGTTACTGCACCACACACCGCCAACCTCGGACACCGCACCGGCGACGCCCACCTTCACGGTGGACCCGTTCCTGAAACTGAACGCGGGCTCGACGCAAAACAGAGCTCCGGACGGGGGATCGTCGGCGCTCGGCGAGAAGTGCGCCGACGACCCTTTCTGTTGTGCCTTCGCGTCCGACCCACCGGAAGTCGGTGTGTCCGGCCCGGCCTGGACGTATCGCGCGTCCATGTCCGGGCGACCGAGCACCTTGCTCCCGACCCACACGCGACCGCGAGCGTCGCACTTGCCGTCGTTGAGGCACTGCTTCTCGTCGGGTTTCTCCGCCAGTGGCCTGTGCACCTGGGCGTCGAGGACGTTGCAGAAGAACTCTTCGGACGTATCCGCATGAAGTGCGCCGGTGTCGTCGGAACGCAGCACCACGCGTCGGAGCTGACCGCCCGCGCCGTCGTCGTCCACGGAGAGCGCGGCGAGGAAACCCCCTTTGGTTGAGGGCACGATCGATCCCGGCATCTTCGGCAGCGAGGCACGACGCACGACGCCGTCCCGTAGGACGCATATCTCTCTGGCCACCACATCGATGAACACCAGCTCGCCATCGATCCAGACCGGGGACTCGCCGAGTTTGGCGCGATATTCGCCCCCGACGATCTCAACCTGGGCCCCGTCGGTCGCCATCTCCACGCTCGCAATAAAGTGTCGGCGTCAGCAAGAGAACGAGCCGTGCCGTGCGGTTGCCGCCGTGGTCCGAGCATTGCCGAGCCGCGCGCCAATGAGAAATCCTGACTGCTCGTCATACGAATCCGGCCAAGAAAAAACCGGAGTCGCGCTGGGCCGTATCTTTTTTTTCACCGCCATTTTTCACCGGTAAATCTCCAAGGCACTTCTCGCCGCGCTCGGTACCACGCGGAACCACGCGTATCGCGGCGACCATGAAGTTCGGAAAGCAACTCGAGGAGGAGATCAACGCCGCGGGCGTCCTCGGCGACAGGGTACCGTGGATCGACTACGGGTACGTGTCCACGGCCGTCCGGCGAAAAATAAATAATGACCGCCACCCTCTCTCTCCTCGCTCTCGCATCTCGCTCTCGCCCCTAAGACCAGCCCCGGGACTGACGACCTCTCCACCACACGCTAACTCCCCCATCCATACCCGCGCAGAAAGCTAAAGAAACTTCGCGCCTGCCGATGCCACGAGGATGGCGTCGAAAAAGAAGAGTTGGAGAACACGCCGTTGAAGCGCGCGGACCCGGAGGAGGAGGCGGCCTTCTTCAACGACGACGGCGAGGCCGTGGAGAAGGATGAAGGGTCCTCGGAGAAACCGGAGAAGCCGGGGAAGGATGAGGGCGATGGTGCGCCGTGCGAGCGTTGCTCCAGTTTGTTCTACGCCGAGCTCGACAAGTCCATGAAGGCCACGTCCAAGGCGTACTTTTCGTGGGTGAGCCGGATCTTGTCGCGAGCGCCGTTTGAGCACGCCAAGCCGTGGTGGCGCAAGGGGCTGAACCTGGACGTGGGCAACTGCGGTCCTGCAATGGGTGGTTCGAAGGGTACGGCGATCGACGCCAGCCTCGGGTTCACCGCGCCGAAGGATGAAGAAGGTAAAGACTACGCCCCCGACCTCTCCGGGATGGACATCGACTTGGAGCACGAGGCGAAGGAGTGCCTGCACTGGATCGAGCTCAACTCCACGGCGCTGAGAAAGATTTTGAAGAAGTGGGACAAGGCTAACCACAGCACCGTGGGACGAAAGACCTTACGACGGTACTGGACCGACAGCCAGTTCCAGATGCTCTTCTCGCCACTCATCTTGGAACTCCGGGCGGTGGCGGGAATGATGGAGGGAGGACTGGAGGGACCGCACTGGAACCTTCACGACGACGAGCACGAGGACGACGAGCACGCGCACGCCAACTTCGATCAGACAGACGGCGACATGAACGTGCTGTCGTGCCCCATCTGCATGGACACCCTGTACAAACCGGTGGGTCTGCAGTGCGGCCACGTGTTCTGCCGCGACTGTTTGCTTCAGAGCGCGGGTGTCTTGAAGGAGGGCGCGACGCTCAAAGACCTGCGCATGGAACCCGATCAGTTCCACGACGACCGCATCCCGCTCACGAACGGTCTGAGGCGACAGTCGGACACTGGACACGACAGCGCGCACAGCGGCGGGGAGGAGACCTTCTCGGGGGATGAGAACGCGGACAACGGAGCTCCACCCGCGGGTCGGAAGTACCGCGCCCGACGCGACCGATGCCCGCAGTGTCGAACGGAGGATGTCTTCGTCAGCTCCGTTCGTCTGCGACACGTCCAGGATTGCCTACGACGCGTCGATCCGGAAGGGTACAAGGCTCGAAAGGCGGAGAGCAAGAAGCTGCGGAGTAAACTCAAGTCGGAGGCGGTGATGAACAACATCGTGTCCGGCTTGATCAAGCTCGTGGCGCCGACGAACCGTGGGATGAACATGATCGACCCGAGAACCGGCCAGATTCGTGAGCGATAGGTCCGCGTGTTGTAATTTACTAGTCGTGTCGTCGATAGGGGCCCCACGAGCGATGGCCGGTTGATCTCAGAGGTGCTACGTATTGGTCAAACGAACTAAGTTAAAAAATCGGTTCTCCAAGCCAGAGAGACAGCCTGGATGATGATCGGTAGGATCTGCTACTGGTACACGTCGACGGTCAGGTCTTGGGCCCCGCCTTGGGCCACTCCGAGGTGCCGAACACGATCTTGTTCATGTACCTCCGCGCGGGCCCCTCGATGGACTCGCTCATCAGCATCGCACCCGCGGCAACCTTGTGGAGCACGCTGTGAACGCGCCTGTTCACGGTTGGGTCCGTGACGTACCGGTTGTTCAGCCGAATACCCCCGCGGTACAGCTTCTTCAGGCCGTACACCCGCACCGCGAGCAGCACCGCGATCTTCTTCGCCAGCCAGAGCTGCACGAGCACGATCGGCGCGGCCGGCATCTCTTAACCCTCACCTCACCGGCGCCTCACCCCCCCCAACCGACGACGGCGCGGTTCCAAGACGCCGAAGTTTTTTTCCCGGTGTCTCCCTGGGACGCGAGGGAGATCCGCCTCGTCCCCGGGACCGCTCCCCGTGGTACCACCGCCGAAGACCTCCTCGCGCACGAGAGAGAATTCCTCTGTGGCCCGTGGCGGCGCGTTCGACTGCGCTCACGCGTGCCTCGGCGCGAGTAGCCACGTGTTATGGTGGCGGGTCCGAACTGATCCGATTTCTCTTACGCGCTGACAGGAGCCGCTCTCGCAGCCTCTGAAAAGAAAGAGCCTAAAAGAGCCAAACCATGCCGCGCCCCGCCGCACGCTCCGTGAGCGGGACCGTCGCCGACGACGCAGAGCTCGGCCCAGAGATCTCGTCGCAGCTCGGTGTGGCGAACCCTGGCGATGGGCCCAAGTCGGGGCAGATCGTCGACGCGCAGGAGCTCCTGGACGCCTTAACGTGTCCCGTGTCTGGACTAGTATTTGTAGACCCAGTTACCACCACGTGCGGGCACACGTTCAGCCGCCAGTCCTTGGCGCGATGGATGTCGTCCGGCTCCGGTTCCGACGAACGTGCTGGTGGTGCCGGCCCGTCGTGCCCGACGTGCAGGGCTCCGCTGTACCACGAGTCCCCGCACCAGTGGCCGGTGAACACCGTCTTGGTGGATCTCGCGGAACGATTCCTCAAACACGATTTGGCCGAGGCGCGACAGCTGACGTACAAGCAGTTCGGTCTCGGTGCATCGGGTACCTCGGACGGCGTGAGACCCGGCGGTGAAATCCTCGGCGAGCTCCCACTGTTCGTGCTGGACTCCATGACCCCGGGGCAGGAGCTGACGCTCAACGTGTTCGAGGAGAGGTACAAGCTGATGATCCGGCGGTGCCTGCGGGGGACGCGAAAGTTCGGCATGGTCGGCTTGGCGCGACCCGCGGGTGCCAACGTACCGCCGCGCCCGGGAGGGAACCCTGCCGGTGCCGACGGGGAAGTCGCCAGGGAACTCGGTGACACGGCTGCCGGCGCCCTGGACCCTAGGTCCAACGTGACGCACGGGCACACGGGGGCGAGTCGCCTTTTACGATACATCGCGAACCCGCCCGGGCAACTCGGGCGGCTGGTTCACCTCGATCACGCCGTCGAGTGCAACATAACCGCGTTCCAGGAGCTGTTGGACGGGCGCCTATTACTACGGTGCCGCGCTGTGCGACACCTGCGCATCGTCGACTCCAGGGACGAACCGGGCGGTGCCGGGTACACGTGCGCCACCGTGGAGGCGGTGACGGACACGGACTCCTTAGGGGTGACGGACACCGAGGGAGTGGAGGGTGCCGGGATACGGGATTTACCCCGCGACGTCCCACCGGCTCCCCAGCAGAACATTGACTACGTCCAGCCCGAGTTTCGCACCAACCCGGGTGAACCGGGATTCACGGTACACGGCCCAGCTGCCCGGGCTGTGTTGGCGGCGTGTA
>Ga0213862_10000629_pt1 | contig 14799 bp, 7 predicted proteins | sample PICome_7_FD_160092 | JGI IMG/M metagenome (GOLD analysis project Ga0213862, IMG submission 160092) | Coastal seawater microbial communities near Pivers Island, North Carolina, United States - PICO266 | ecosystem: Environmental > Aquatic > Marine > Coastal | place: USA: North Carolina | collected... | reverse complement strand
GTAAAGCGTGTAAAGTGCGCAGAAAGAAGTTTCGAAATTCAGATGCGTTTTTTTTTTTTTGCAAGCGATATATTTAGGGTTTCGTGTACAGTTAGGGTTGAACGACAAAAGTCACACCTCACTCTTACGCGTTGTGGGAACAACTCTGGTGAGACTTCAGATGACGACGAGTGAGAAGACAACCAAGAGAAAGGGAGAAAACGAGCACACAGACGACTTTGACGATTCTAAAGAAGACAAAGAGTTTATGAGAGAAAAAGAAGACAGATATGAAAATCCGATGCCTCCGTTCCCGATCAAATCCCCTACCGAATGGGGGACGAACGACTTACCGTCGATGAGGAAGGAACTGCGAATGCAATTACAGTTGGCGATAAAAGCGACGCGAGAGAAAGGAACAAAGAGAGAAGAAGAAGAAGAAGAAGAAGAAGAGAATAAAAAAAAAGGAGAGGAAGAGAAAGAAGAGCGTAAAAATGAGGATGAAATCGGAACGCTGGCGAACGCTTTGGAAGGTTTAGTCGCCGTCGCGGATGGGAATTTATCCTTACTGATTACGGGAGATGCGAAATTCGCATCCACGCGATTCGCGTTCGAGTGCATCGAAAAGATGGACCCGCAAAGGGTGAGCGTGACAATCGCGCCGGGGTTTACAAATACGCGAGAGTTTGACGTGATTATAATTTTCGTGGACAGCGAGAGAGTGCTAGAAGTTGTGGAGGAGACGAAGCTGGTCGTCAAGAGGGTCGGGTCCGAGAACGTGTTCATAGCGGCGTTCGTGAAGGAGGATGCGGAGGAGGAGGGAGAAGGAGGCGAGGAGGAGGAAGGAGAGGCGGAAGGAGAGATGCGAGCGGCTTTGGAAAGCGTGCGGAGTAGCGATTTGGGTGTGATGCCGTCGTCGTCTATGCCGACGGCAGAGGAGGACGAAGAGTATAGCGACGCACAGATTGAGATTTTACGAAACGCGCGAGGGACGAAGAGGGACGTGGAGAAGAACGCGGCGTCGATACCGGAATTGAGCTCGAGAGACGTAATTACGGAGTTTGAAAGGCAAACTTTAGCGATAGAACCGATAGAAATGAGGGAGACGACGACATCGACGACGAAAATGATGAACTCGCCGAAAAAGTCTCCAAAGGGTGGCGGACAATCGCCGATGAAAATATCTTTCCCGAGCGACGAAGGCAACGAAGACGCTAAGCAAGAGCTATTCTTGCGCGCGGAAGCGTTGTTATGGAACATAGCGCTGAGTAGCGGCATCGATCCATCCAACGCGTGCGCGTTTGAACACGGAGGGAAGAACAATACTACTAAGAATATAATGACGTTCCATCGACGAGAGCAAATAGAGTGGGTGAAGGAAATCGAACGCGCGTTGGAGAAGATTGAAGAGGCGAGGTTGAGGCAAGTAAAGAGTCAGTTAGCGAATGTGTACGTGGAAGCGAGCGGCTTGGACGCGGTAGAGGTTGGGTTGATCTCGCCGGAAAAGAGAGGGAAGAGAGAAAATCTCGAGTAAACAACACAAAACGTTCTTTGACGAAAGGTCATCTGTTATTACTATTATCACTATTGCTACTCCTATCGCTGCGCTTGTGCTATTATAAAGACGCTATATTGCTAATTTTTGTTCTTCGCGCAAAGTACTGAACGCGACGCGTCTCGCGCCGCCGACGCCTTTATCGCCGTACATTGCGAATATGTACGAAAATTCCAAATCAGAGCACGCTTCAAAGAGCTTGAAAATGCCCGGTTTCAACCGCTCGCGAATGGAGGAGAAGATTTCGTTGTTCTTTTCGTCGCCGGTGGTACTCTCAATTTTTCGGTTCTCGGAAGTGGCGGTGACGCTCGCGATGACTTCAGCTAAGATGTGCGCGCAGTAAAATTGTTTCAATCCGCTCGCTTTACACGCGACGAGGCTTTTCGAGAGACTCGAGGCGCACCGAATGAAAGCGTCGTGATGTTCAATTTTAGTTGAAGACATTGAGGCCCATTGGCGCAACACGTCCACTAAATGCGCAATCGTCGCGGTGATGATATTTGTCGATCGTTTCAATTGTTCTTTGCGATGATACAAAGTTGCGGTGACGATGTCGCAACACAACACGAAGGAATCGAAATCGGTTTCTTGCGTTTCAAGAAGCGCGCCGCTGAATGCCCGGGCGGAAACGTGAGCGATTCTACCGACAACTCTGGCGCTGAGTGCACACTCGTAATCGCCTTTTGCTACGATGTTGCATAAAATAGCCAGCGATCGCCGTCGGTTTAAACATCGATTATCCTTGTTGAGATGGGGTTCGCACGCGTGGAGCAAACTATCGACGAGTGCTTCATTCTTTTCGTCGTCGAAGGTTTTCCGCCAAGCGAATTTTGAGCAACTGGTAAAAACTTCGAGCATCCAAAATGTAGGATGCAAGCGTTGGTTTTGCGCCGAGAGGAGAGCGTTGTCGTCGACGCCTCTAATGAACGCGTTCCTCGCGAGCGAATCTTCCCTGTGCAATCTGTCCACAGCAAACTGCACTGCGAACCGCCGCGCTTCTTTACTCGATGATTCAAACATCATTCGTAAACATTTTGTTCTTTCACGATGTAACTCGTTCAAAACCATCTCCGCGCCTTTAACTGTGTGACTGCTGCTGAAATGTTGAAAATTCTTCAGCAACGCGTTGAAAACAATCGTAAACGCTTCCGTCTCGAACGCAATACCAGGCGATGCGAGCAGAGAAACGCACCCACACAGATATGTCATTGCTTTTGTGTTTGTATTCAAATCACCTTTGAGTTCCTCCTTCACGAAGCACAATGCGCGGTCCAAGTGCGAGGCGACCGAATCGCTCGAGGTGCGCGTGAGATCTTTCATCACCGCGGAAGAAGGAGATAAAGACGAGAATATTTTAGCTCGCGCGTGTAGACTGTGCCCCAATCCTGCCAAGATGAAACCAAAACATACCGACATCGCGTGCGTGCTGGCATCACTTTCTTTTAACTTCACCACGAGAGACTCGAACAATTCTTCCCTCTTTTTGAATTTTTGCACCCACGCCGCCATAGCTTCATCATCGTTTCCGTCGCACGTATCGTCGCGCGTCTGTTTACACGCGACCGCTAAAGTCATGGCATCTTCAAAACACACATTTTTAGCGTTAGTTCTCGATAGCTGAAACAAATTTTCGTCTTCGTCATTTACAGAATATGAAGCACTCGCGTATTCTTCGAGGTACGAAAGCCACGCACTCTCGGGAATCGAATCTTCAATTTTACCCAGAGCCTCTCTCGTGCTTTCGCGATGAGGCCACTCGGAAGGTGATAAATCTTCCTCTATTTTCCTCGCATCTACTGCAGAGCGCACTCGTAATATTGTCTTCAACGATGATGGCGCTTTTCTTTTGTTTGCAAGCTTCGAGACAATCTCCTCAGCCGCTATCGCGACTGCTTCCATAGACGCAAAGAAACGACCCACGATTTCCTTCTCGTCCGTCACTTTGCGACGAGAGAATAAAGAGTTCATCTGCAATTCCAACGCCTCCATAGCGTCGACCAATGTTCTCTCCATATTCGCAGTAGATTCGTTCAACCATTCGCGAAGCGCATCAATCCAAAGCGTCGCCGAAACTAAATCATCGACGAGAGCGTCAAATTTTCTGTGTTTTATCCTCGACCCGAAATACCTCTTTGCTTGATCTGTAGATGCACGCGGGATCCATGTGCTTGAATACTGGTGTAACAAGTCATATCTCATATCAGTTCCGGCGTCCTTTTTGTTCTCGTCGGTCAAAATGCATTCGATAATTTCCCAAGCCTTATCGTTCGAGACGTTGTCGTTCGAGAGCGCTTGCATCGCGCACGGGAAGATCGAAATGAAATCGTCCGTCGTTCTCAACTCTCGCACGTGTTCAATAAATTGATCAAAGAGCGCGCGGTTGTTCATCAGTACATCTCCAACGACAGGAGAAATCGCCATGGCATCGTATATCGCCCAATCTTGAGGTACATTTCGTCCAAGTTTATCGCATTGCTCCAGCGTGAACGAGTCCAACATCCCCTTGTGGATGCTTTTCACGACCATTCCAAACGTAGTTAAAAGCCTCGTCGATTTCTGCATTCCCAAAATCTTCACGCATACCTCAAAAAGCTCTTCGCGCTGACCTTCGAGCATACTCGAAGTGTGAGATTCTAATGCTTTCAAAACCAGTTCCGAGCGGAAGAGCGCGTTCATGCCGCACAGTTCATCTTCGCTCTCATTGGGAACACGCTCGAATGCGTGTCCAACGCAATCGACAAATTCTGCGAGTTTACGCCGCGTCGCAAACGCCGCCAAGAAGTTCAGCAGAAACGTAGACGCCGTCGTGCCATTCATACCTACGCGCGAGATGCAACCAGTTGCTCTTTTTTCGAGTAAACGAAAATCGACGGAGAGAATGGCATCCAAGACATTGGCGTAATTCATCGTCTTCTCATACTTTCGCCCGTCGAAACATTCCACGAGAAAGGACTCGATGGCCACCTTTGGAGGATTACTATCGTCGTAGGCTTCGTAAACGTCCTCTTTTGTTTTTAACGCGCGCAAGAGATGCACGATGTGCGTTCCTTTTTCTTTCGACGACGAACTCGTAACACCACCGAACAGTTTCGAAAACACCTCTCTCATATCTCTCAGCGCTTTCTCTGTAATCTTCTTTGTTATCGCCGCGTCTCTCTTTCGCTCTTTCGACGCGCAGAATTCTTGAAAGAACCACGGCGCGAACCGTATCGCGTGCGAATCCTTTGCGGTCGTGATGCGTTTGGCAAAGTGCAGAATGAACGCCGGTATTTGCTGATTCGTTTTTGTTTTATCTTCCTCCGGCACACTGGTGTCGTCGTCGCCTCCCTTCTTTCGCTTCTCGCCTCGTTTTCGTTTCTTACCGGCGTCCTCTTTTATTTTTTCAAACGCGTCTGGGTAATATCGCAAAACAGATTCTCTCGCCACCGTCAAACGCATCGCGCTTTCAATCAGTCTCCCCAACTCTGCGTTGTCGTTCGTACCCGCCGAAAGCAACACGTCAACAAACTCTTTCGTCACGTTCTGCTGCTTCTCCGCACTCGAACTCGCCGCCAACGTTGTCGACGCACCATTACTCCCATCGTCTCTATTCCTAATGTTCAAATCCTTTCTCCTCAACTGTCTCGCGCACAACCTCAAACTCGCTTCGCGCATCTCCGGAAACCGCTCAAAAGCCACCACGCACATCTCCGTGCACGCGCCCAATGAAGGCGCGTACTTGGACGCCGATAACACGTTCGAAAGCGCATCCGAACATTTCGAGAGCACCGATGCATTCCTGCCACAGCCGTCACCATCCGCCGCGAAGAGCTTCATGCTTTCGCTAAAACATTTCACCATCCGATTCGCGTTTGCCGGATTAAAAGATACCGCCTTTTCTTCCGCGGTTCTCTTTTCCCCGACGAACGAAAAGCTCTCCTCGTCTGAATCGTCGTCGTCGTTCTCGCCACCGTCGCGGCGGTTGTCAGTCGTCGTCGTCTCTTCTCCTCGGCGCAGGCAAATCGTCAGCGCGTTCAATAATATCTGCCACAGTTTCTCCGCGCTCTTCGCTTTCGCCTCTGCCTCTCCTCCTGTTAGGGAACCAAAAGCCTTCCCAAAACTCTTCTTCTTCGTCGTCTTCGTCGTCCCATCGTCGTCGTCCAAATCTAAGACGATCGTCGGTAATACGTTCAGCGTCCACTCGGCGCATAATCGCGCGTTCTCTTCTTCTTCTTCTCTCAATTTCGTCGTCTGAATCGTTATCCGAAGATTCCTCGTACTTTCCATTTCGCCGCCGAAATGTTCGACGCAAAACTCGAGTTTTTTCTCGAACGATTCTTTCGGGTTGAACAAAAAGAAGCGATAACGCTTTTGGTGCGAACAACAACAACCGTCGTCGTCGTCGTTGTCGTCGTTGCCGCGAGGGAGAGGCGGAGGAGGAAAAGGAGGAGGCATTGTGTTTCGTGCGCGAGAAAGCGCTCGTATCTAATGAGGCAAAAACTCTCTTCTGAATTGGAAAAAGTTCACCTCAGAACGAATACCTGCGCGCGGTATACGAAGAGATGTCGTGGCGTCGTTCGTTTCTCTCGTACAAAGAAAAGTACGAAGACACGTACTCTCCTCCTCCTTTTGACGACGTAAACGAGGAGGAAAAGGAGAAGGAGACGAAGAAGAAAAGCGGGGGCATCCACGCGCGGATTTCCCAGTGTTCGAGCTCGAGTGAACTCAAGAAACGGTTGAAGATGAAAGAAGAAGAAGGAGTAGGGGAAGAGGAAGAGGAAGAGAAGACGCGAAGAAAGGACGATCGAGATCCAGTTCCAGAGACTGGGTTTACCATATGGGACGCCTCGTTACTTCTCGCCGCGTATTTGAAGCGAGAGGAGAAGATGGAGCAGTTTTTGGGTGCTTCTGCTGCTTCAGCTGCTGCTGGTAAAACAACGCGCGTGGTAGAACTCGGCGCGGGGACCGGGGCGGGGACGCTACTTCTCGTCGAAAGCGTGGTCGAGAAGATGAGAGAGAGAAACGGTGACGTTCGGTTTGTGGTGACAGATTTAGATGTCGTTTTACATCTTTTGAGGCATAACGTGCGCGAGAGTGGCGCTTCGGAGTTCGTTTCCGTGCAGCGTTTGGAGTGGGGCGAAACGAGAAGAAAGGAGGATGTTGAGAGCGTGAAGACGCTTCTGTCGCCTTCGCGAATAGATCTGGTCATTGGCGCGGATTTGTGCTACACGTCGAACGAGGAAGTCATCAAAAATTTAGCAGATACGGTGAAATTGTGCGGAAGTCGCGCGTGCGTGATGGCGTTTTGCAGAGAGCACAACCCGAGCGCAGTGGATTTGTTCGAGAGTTTGTGCGAGGATACGTTTCGCATAAAAAAGGTAACGAACACTGATCCTTTGTGGCCGGAACACGTGCGCGAGGATTCGGACGATTTTGTCATTTTCGAAATGACGAGGTGCGTCGCTTTGGATGAATGATATCAAATGTATAAATAGTATTAACTTTAGGTGGTACCACACCACGGAGTTTTAGAAGTCTAGATAGAATAGTTTAATTGTACACTCTTGCACCGCTTTAAATCTAATAATAAGTTATTAAAATCATACTTGCGACGATAAACTCGCGGACGAGGAAAAACTGTTCCCGGACGACGATAGGTTGCTCACCGCTCTCGCCGAGTACAACGAAAACAAACCAATCGCCACGAAAACAATCGCGAGCATTTTCTTAAACACGCCCGTAACAGTCGCAAACGACGAGCGAATGTCGCACGTTTGCTCAAACTCAGCCGCGTCGCCGCCAGGTCCGCTCGCTTGCGCTTTAGCTGCAGGATGGATCTCGCTAATCGCCGCACCTAACGTCCACTCCACCTCGGATCCGTTGACATCTTCGGCGTATTCAATCATTCGCAAACCGTTGCTGGAATCGTCGCTACTCACTCCCGCGCTGTATTTCGGAAACCCAAAACCAACCGTGTTGGAATTCTCGTCTATGCTCAACAACGCGTCTAAAAGCGCGACGTCGAAACATCTTCCGTTCAACCTATCCGACGGCGTGTTCGGATCCTTCCCGTCGAAATCAGACGAGACAACGCTCCAAGTCGTCGCGCACAACGATTTCCCCGCGTCCGCTATTTCCAATAGCGTCGGTTTCGGGAACGTCACCAACGACGACGGCATCACGACAGAGATGAAGTGCGTCACGTGATAGAGTAGACTCATGCCCAAAAATTTCTTCGTCTGGCCGACGTCTTCGCTCAACGAGGCTTTCGGCAATCTCATGTCGCCGTTCCCATCTTCCGCCAGCATCTTTTGGATCTGTTTCTTCAGGCCTAACGCGCACTTTTCATACTCCCCGGACCCGATCAAAATTGCATTCGAGGACGTTTTCGCCTCGTACCCGATAAACCCGCACGGATCTCTCTTCTCGCCTCTCTCTGCCAACGCTTCCCGCCATCTCTTTTCCATGTGATTCGCCCCGTAGCCTAAATACGATTTCACGCGCACCGCTTTCCTCAACTGCTCCATGCTCGTAATCTTCTTCGTCTTTCTCATAAACCCACTCGCACTTAGCGTGACAACTTGCGCGGACCCGCCACCGACGTCAATCGCCCCGACCGATTCCTCCAACGGCTTCCTCGCGTTGTTCATCTCTCTAAACAATCGATTCCTCTCCTCCTCCGTCAACCCTCCGAAACCATCGACGTCCGCTCCGATACTCGTCACGTCTACCCCAACTAAATAATTCGCCGCTAACCACGCGTAAAAACCTTCGTCTTCCCCATCGATAGTTTTAAAATGCTCCTCTTCCCGCCCGATGGCGAATCTCGGCGTCGCTTTTCGCGCGACCGAAGCGACGGAACGCCACAACTCTCTCTGCTCCTTCTCCGTCAAAATCCGCATCCCGGCCGTCGCCCAGACGTACAAAGGCACTCGGCTTTTCCCTTCACTCTGCTCTCCTTTCCCAAAACTCGTCGTTATTGGTGACCTCCTCCTTTTCCTTTTCCTCTTCCCGTTCGTCTTCTCTTCCTCTTCAATGGCTTCGATTTTCCGCATCGCGCCTTCCAACATCGGCAGAAGTGCGGTTTCGATGTCCTTTTCGCTCTTCCCGCGCAGAGACGCCAACGGGTGCAAACTTTTCACTTTCTTCCCTACAGTCGTCAGCGAGAACAACCTCGTTTTATCGTCGCTTCCCGACGAACGCATTCCTTCTTCTCCTTCTCCTTCATCATTTGCGGAGTAGTTGACGCGAAACGTGTGCGCGCGACATCCCGTCGACCCGGCGTCGACGAAGACGAGAAACTCCGGAACCCCGACGTCGCACAAGATGTTTCTCTCGTCGCTGTATCCTCGAGTATTCGTCGCGCGCGCCACCGAATTCGCGTTGTTGTTAAACGTGGGGAACTCCTCCGCGAGGAGGAGTAAGTACGCGAGCGCGAGCAACGGCAGGAGCGTCTTCAGACAAAACGACGACGGAGAAGACGTCGACGCCGCGAACGATCCTCCTCCGTTTGTGCTTTTACTCATCGTCGTTCGATTCTGTTTACGTTTCGACGGCGACTCTGGCACGCGATGATGAGGACGAGGACTGTGATGTAAAGATGATTGCGAAGCAGAAGATGTAGTGAATGCCGCGCTGCTCGAGGACGCTCGGAGCATGTATCCTTTCGCGTACGCTGCGCGCGCCGGTGTCTTTAAGAGAGAGTAAAGCGATTGGAAAGTGAAGCCACGTTTCCCTGAACAAAGTTTGTCCTCATTACACGCGCGCGGAAAGACACGCGATGAAGCTTCCAATAATCGACGTGAGCGCGTTAACTACGTCCGAGATCACCGCTCGAGTGCGTTTGGCGTGCGAAACGAACGGTTTTTTTATAGTACGAAACCATTCGGTGAAGCAATCCACGGTGCGCGAGATGCACGAAGCGTCGAAACTGTTCTACGCGCTGCCGGTAAAGTTCAAAATGCGTGCGAAACAAAACGCGAACAACCGCGGGTATTCGCCGATAATGGAAGAGAAACTCGATTTGAACGCGAACGGGGACAGTAAAGAAGGGTTTTACATCGGTCGCGAGTGCGAAGACTGGGAGATGGACTTGCCTTTGCGCGGGAAGAATGTTTGGTGGCCACCTGAAGAGGAGGAGGCGAAAGACGAAGACGAAGAAGAGTCCGAGGCGAGAAAAATCGGCATCCGGTTCCGCCTGGCCATGGAACAATATTACGAAGAGATGGTGCAATTCTGCGACGGATTCGTCCCGACGTTTGCGGAGGCGTTAGGGTTACCGGGTTTTTTTGAGGACAAGTTCAAGCCGCACAACGCGCTTTTGAGACCGTTGAAGTACGGGAAAGTGAAGAGCGAAGGGAAACAGTTCGCGTGCGGAGCGCACAGCGATTACGGCGTGCTCACCATGTTGTGGGTGCAACCAGGCTCGGAAGGGTTGGAGATTTTCGACGAGAAGAGCGAGAGTTGGATGCAAGTCAATTTGGGCGGCGCGGAGGAGGAGGGGAAGGAAAGCGAGCGGCCGGATGATTTCATATGTAACATTGGCGATTTGATGCAATTTTGGACGAACGATCGATTCAAATCCACCGTCCATCGAGTCGTAACGGACGGAACGAAAGAGAGATATTCGGCGGCATTTTTTTACGAGCCAAGTTACGAGTGCGAGATCGAACCGATAGTGTTAGAAGGAGAGGAGCCAAAGTACGAGAAAACGACGTTTTTAAAGTACATTCTGGCAAAGTACGACGCGACGCACGAGGCTTTCGACAGCGGTGAAAAAAATGCCTCGAAGAAGAAGTGACGAGATGACACCTCGCTCTGAGGATGCATTTTTTATGTGTACAACAACAGTAACGGATTATTCTTACAACAACACGATGTATATAATATTAGCAAAGCTGAGCCGCTCGCGGTGCGCGCAAATTTTGTAAATAAAGCTCAGTCTAAAGTTGGTATGTAGTATATAGGATTTTTATCAGTACATTTCGTCGTCGAAGAAGTGCATTTCTTCGGCTGATTTATATTTGTTCCTCTCTCGGCTGCCGTTCTTCTTCTTGTTCCCGCTTTTCGGCGCAGCGCTCCGGTTTTCCAAGGCGCTTTCAATCGCGTCCGAGTATTGTTTTGGCGGCACTGCCGGAGTCATCGCTGCCGTTATCGTCGCGTCGACTGTAGATTCTTTGCCGTTCGAGGTTTCGTATTCCAAATCTCCGGTGACGTGGTGCGAGAACAAAGGACGCTGCGCTTGCGGATTCTTCATGGACTTTCTCTGCTCCGACTGTATGCGCATCTGCGCGCACACGTCAAACACGCGCCATTCGTCCACTCTCGATCGTCGACAGCACGATTCCAAGAACGCCAAGGTGACGGTGTTCAAACCGACCTCGGCATCTTTCGCTTTATCGAATACGCTCAAGGCGGAGGAGACTTCGTTGAGTCGACAACATTCGTCGATGAGCGCGCCGTACATTTTCGATCGTGGGGTATCTTTTTGATACGGGTTGATTTTTTTCATCTTTCTCGGTAAGTCATCTGCTTCGCTGTTTTGTTTCTCGTAGTATTCCCAAAACTCCATGGCGGACGCGAGATCGCCGGATCGCGCGAATGCTTCCACGAGCGCGCACAAAACGTCCGCGCCAAACAGAGAGGTTTCGGATTCAATCGCAAGTTTCGCCATGGTCTTCGTCTTGCTCATGAAGTCAACCTCTTGTTCGACAACTTCCGCGTTTCGTGCGACGGCTTTGAAGAGAGACCCCATGGCTAACGGACCGAGTTCTTCAGCAACCGTCATCTTTCCGCCAGAATGGTACTTCTTGCGTCTCTCGACGAGATTCCAAGCGTCAGCGAGAAAGCCGTTGTCGGCGCACGATTGTACCAAATCTTGAAATGTTCCGCGGGTTAAGTGATAGTACGCGACTTGTTTCGGTGCCACGGAAGTACTTGTTTTTATCGTCGCTTTCATGCTTTTGTTCTCGTTGTCCGATTGTCTCGAGCGAAGCCATTTGTATACGCGTAAAGCTCGTTCGGGGTATCCGGCTCGGCACAAAGCGCGCACGACGCCTTCGAGCGTGTCGTCTTGAATGGAACCACCGCACTTGATTATAGATTTAAGTTCCGATATGGTATCTTCGACGCGTCCGGCTCGAGAGATGACTTTCACGAAGAGATTGCTACACCAATCGTTCGGTACGACGTTGAATTTGGCCATATCCGCGAAAATTTTATACGCCTTCTCCGCCGCAACGTCAACGTTTTCGCGCTCGACGCTCATGGTCAAGCACCCGAACAAGGCACTTCCGAACGTAACAATAGACGGCGACGCGTTGCTGCTTGTATCTTCCCCAATCTCTTCGATGTTAGAGTACGACTCGATAATAGAATCGTACACATCTAAAGCTTCTTCGACTCGGTGTGCTTTCACGTTTGCATCCATCCACGCCGTGCGCATGAAATCGTTCACGAGAACGTTCGGATCGCGATTGGCTAACTTGTACACTTTCTCGACGTCTGTAAACCGATTCCCGTGCGTTCCTAAAGCAGTAAGCATTAGAGAATACGTGCGTTCCGTTGCGGGCACGTTTGCTCGTCGCATATCGCGAAAGATTGAAATCGCATTTTCGGCGTTGTTACTCGACGTGTGCGATTTCGTCTTCTTTGCGCAGTGTAACAACATCGTGTTGAAAAGAATTTGGTTATCCAGCGTGCTGTTTTCATTCGTTCTGAGCTTCACCGTGTCGTATAAATCCGTCGCTTTCTTTACATCGCCGAGATGAAAGTACAGAAACATAGCCGCACTCGCGACGGAGGACGTTTCGCACACAGATTTGTTCGATTGCTCGAATAATTCCACGCCTTTCGTAGCCATCGCTTGGCCGTTCGCATCGTCTGCCCTCGGTCGACACGCCGTCAACGCAGACGTCAGGATGTGTCGATTCACGGCAAACCCGAGTTTTTGCATTTGTTCGATGATATCCATCGCGGATTCGACGTCGTTTGCGCGCGCATACACAGACACTAAAGCGCTAAAGACTTGCGACGAGACGTTAAAATAATCATCTTTACCGTTGTTGAGTTTGTTCGTTTCGCGAAGTCTCTTCGATTCTTCCTCGTACCTTTGCAAAAGTGGTCTCGTGATGTTCTTCGCCAACGCGACAGCTTTAGCGTTCGATTCGGTAAAAGCCCCGACCGCCAACGATCTTTGTAAACACGACAAGGTTGCGGAAACGATGTATTTGTTCATGTCGCCTTGAACGCTCGGATCCTCTCTCGATCGATTGAATAATTCCAAAGCAAATTCTAAATCCGGTATCGGAGACGCGTTTGCCGCCGCCGTGATAGCCGCACCGTACGTAATCTCCGTCGGCGCTAAGTACGCAAAGTCCTCGGTGAGTTCTTGGAAAATACTTTTCGCAACGTTGACGTTCCTCGCATTCTTTGCCGCCGCGATGACGCCATTGAACGCTCGCACCGCGTCCGTATCGTCTCGAATTCGTTTATCTTTACCTAGTACGTCCACTTTGAACTGACGAAACGTCTCTAAAGCCTCCTCGCAATCCGCGCAGCTCGCGCAACAATCGATGTAGGAACGATACACGATCGCTTTGGGCGTACCATTTTTCTTCATATTCTCGAAAGCTTTCTTCGCATCGTTCAGTCGATTCGCTTTCCCGCACGCTTTTAAAAACGCCGAAACCGTGTATTCATTCTTCGTCAGCGACATTTCAAACGCTTGTCTCACGAATTCAAAGTAAAACGCGTTGTTGTTTTTAATGTTGTTGCTTTGGTTGCGGTTCTTTTTCGCGCTTTTTGTCGTCGACGCGTTCAAATCGAATCCTTCGTCGTTATTCTCCCCGTCTCTCATCTCCCTCGACATTCTCGATATAAACGCATTCGCCAACCGTCCGCCGTCCATCTTATCGTCCCTCGGATCAAACAAACCGTAATACTCCATCATCAACTCAAACGCGTTCGCTTTCGCGCACTGGTCAAAAAACGGCCCGTGGTGTTGCGCCACGTTCATCTTCTTAAAAAACCGAGACTGCGAGTACGACTCCCCCCTGCTAAACTCACTATCATCATCCTCTCGTTCGAGAAAGTACCGCCGCGCGAACCGAAACGCTTGCAAAGGCGCGTTCATGGTCCCTTCCGATACCCGCAACAACCTCGAAAACTCCTCCACCAATTCGTTCTCTGATTTCGCGCTCCATCTCTCCTTCTCTTCTTCCTCCTTCTGTTCTTCGTCGTGCACAAAAATCGCCTCCTCGATGTCCTTCTCCACCGCCTGTTGGAAAAGCACGTCTTTCTTCTTGTACTTTTGTACCACTTTATTCGGAGTAGTGGTAGGAGTAAGAGGCGATTGAATCGTCTTCTTGTTCCCGCGTACGATGTTGGTCTCTTTTCTCCGTCTGCTGTACGTTCGTCTTTTCATCATCAGTTTCTCCATCACGTCGTCGTCCTTTTCGTCGTCGCGTTCCTCTGCGTCTTCGTCTTCGTCGTCGAATACATACGGAGGAGGAGGAGGAGCACCGTCGTCTTCTTCTACAGGGAAAGAAGAATTCTTCGTCTTCTTCTTTGGGTTATCGGAAATCGCCGCCAGGCGAGAAAATCGTCTCGCGGAAGACGAAGAAGAAGAAGAAGAAGCGAATAAAGAAGAAGAACGAAGTCGTCTTCGCAGAAAAGCAGCGGTCATCGAAGGAGTCGTCGTTAAAGTCGCGCCGCGCGAAGAGGAGAACATCATTTTTGATGCGCTTTGTCTTCTTCTTTAACTTCTTCGCGTCTTCTGATTCAGAATAAAAAGCGTCTCTCGCGCGCGAAGGAAGAATCGCTTTTTTTGTGACGACGATGAAAAAAGAAAAAAACGGTTCAAAAGAAGAACATTTTAAGTCAAACACATGCAAACACATGTGAATACACCCGCGAAAAACCACACCGCGCAGAGGTATCATCTCTCGTTGTGGTTCTGAAAGAATCGCACAGAGGAGGAGACAGAAATCGAGAAGAATGTGAAAGAGTTCTCGAGTGCGAAGAGCGCGACAAAAGTCTCGAGTGCGTTTTCGACAATGTCTCTCTCGCACACAGAGCAAAGACTACTCAATTGTTTCGTGCGGTAAGTAAGGCCTGTGCTTTTCAGAGACAGAACCGCTTCGTAGTACTCTGCGGAGTCTTTTTTCTCTCGAAGCGGCATAAAAAAATTCGTAACGAGAATATAATTCTAGAGAGATTTAAGAGAATATATCTCGTGCTGAGAGGTCAGAGAGAGAGAGAGAGAGAGAGAGGGAAGAGCATGGGGT
>Ga0213862_10000627_pt1 | contig 14847 bp, 8 predicted proteins | sample PICome_7_FD_160092 | JGI IMG/M metagenome (GOLD analysis project Ga0213862, IMG submission 160092) | Coastal seawater microbial communities near Pivers Island, North Carolina, United States - PICO266 | ecosystem: Environmental > Aquatic > Marine > Coastal | place: USA: North Carolina | collected... | reverse complement strand
TGTGATGCATGATGATCAACACGGGACGGCAATTATTTCTGCAGCGGCTTTGAAAAATGCTTTAGAAATAATTGAGAAAGATATCTCTAAAGTTCATATAGTTGTTAATGGTGCAGGTGCTGCAGCAATTTCATGCACGCTTTTATACTTAAGATTAGGAGCAAAGATTGAAAATATTGTTATGTGTGATAGCAAAGGTGTTATCAGAAAAGATAGAGACAATTTAACTCCTCAGAAAAAGAAATTTGCCACTAATAAGGATGTAAATACGCTTGAGGAAGCCATGCAAAATGCTGACGTTTTTATAGGATTATCAAAAGGAGATGTGGTAACACCAGAAATGCTTCTTTCAATGACAAAAGATCCAATAGTATTTGCCATGGCAAATCCAGTACCAGAGATTTCTTATGATGTTGCATGTGCCACAAGAGACGATATTATTATGGCTACAGGAAGATCAGACCATCCAAATCAAGTTAATAATGTATTAGGATTTCCTTTTATATTTCGTGGAGCTTTAGATGTTAGAGCTACGAAAATAAATGAAGAAATGAAAATGGCGGCTGTTCATGCTCTTGCAGATCTAGCAAAGCAATCGGTTCCAGAACAAGTAAACATTGTTTATGATGAAGTAAGCTTGTCTTTTGGGAAAGAATATATTATTCCAAAACCATTTGATCCTAGATTAATTTATGAAATTCCACCGGCTATTGCTAAAGCAGCTATTAAATCTGGAGTTGCCTTAGAACCTATAGAAGATTGGGGTAAATATAGAGACCAACTGATGGATAGATCTGGTGTTGGGAGTAAAGAAATTAGACTGTTACACAATAGAGCAAAAAGAAATCCAAAAAGTATTGTATTTGCAGAGGCAGATCACTTAGATGTTTTAAAGGCTGCTCAAAGGGTTTATGAGGAGAAGTTGGGGTATCCAATATTATTGGGTAGAAAAGATATAATTCTGGAGCTTAAAGAGGAACTAGGTTTTACAGCTGAAGTTCCAATTTATGATCCAAAAACAGATGAAGAAGCAGAAAGAAGAGATTATTTTGCTTTTAAATATTGGGAAACAAGACAACGAAAAGGGATTAGTTTACATCAGGCAAAAAAATTAATGCGAGAGCGAAATTATTTTGCAGCTATGATGGTAAATGAAGGTGAAGCAGACTCTTTAATAACAGGCTATTCTAGACCTTACCCTACTGTTGTTAAACCAATGATAGAGTTAATTGGGAAAGCAAAAGGGGTAACAAGAATAGCTGCTACTAATTTAATGCTAACAAATCAGGGCCCAATTTTTTTAGCAGACACTACTATAAATATCAACCCTTCTGCCAAAGACTTGGCTAAAATTTCCCAAATGACTTATAAGATTGCAAAAATGTTTGGAATGAAGCCAAATATTGCCATGTTATCTTTTTCTAATTTTGGGTCATCAAATTCTGAAAGCTCAAAAAAAATTCAGGATGCTGTTTCTTATATCCACAGGCATTTCCCAAATGTTAATATAGATGGAGAGCTACAGGCAGATTTTGCATTAAATCCAGAAATGTTAGCTAAAGAATTTCCTTTTTCTAAATTAAACGGTAAAAAAGTTAATGTTTTAATTTTTCCTAACTTAGAATCTGCTAACATTACATACAAGCTATTAAAACAAATAGACGGATCTGAATCTGTTGGTCCTATAATTTTAGGGTTTAAAAAGCCAGCACACATAATCCAGTTAGGAGCTAGTGTTGATGAAATGGTTAATATGTCAGCTGTAGCAGTTGTAGATGCTCAGCAAAAACAACGAAAGGAATAAACTCCTTCATTGTAAAAAGATAAAGAAAAAATGATTACACAAATAAGAGGAAAATTAGTAGAAAAGAACCCAACGTATGCTGTGATAGATTGTGCTGGAGTTGGGTATTTATTACACATCTCATTACAGACTTTTTCAGCACTTCCAGACAATGAAAATGTTCAATTATTTGCTCATCTCTCAGTTAGAGAGGACGCTCACACTCTCTATGGTTTTTTTAGTAAAACGGAAAGAGAAGTTTTTAAATTATTGATATCTGTTTCTGGAGTTGGACCAAGTATAGCAAGAACAATGCTTTCATCTATGAGTTCAGAAGAGGTGCAAAATGCAATAGCTTCTGAAAATGTTCAATTAATTCAATCAGTAAAAGGGATTGGAGCAAAGACAGCTCAAAGAGTTATTGTAGATCTTAAAGATAAAATTCTAAAAACGTTTGATATTGATGAAATTTCACTAAAAACAAACAATACTAACAAAGAAGAAGCGTTATCTGCATTAGAAGTTTTAGGGTTTAACAGAAAGCAGTCTGAAAAAGTAATTACTGCAATTCTTAAAGATTCTCCAAATGAAACAGTAGAACTGTTAATTAAAAAAGCACTTAAGAATTTATAGTCAATTGAATTTCTTTCATAAATACATTATATGGATTTTATTTTTTGCTGGTTTTGCGAATGTTACATTAGCACAAACAAATTCAAAAAGTAATGACTCTATTGCTGTAAAAAAAGACTCTCTTGGATTAACATATAACTTCAAACACTCTCAAACGGGGAACATGTTACTAAATTATCCTTCAAAAATTGAAGTGATATTTGACAAGGTTCTTAACAAATATATTTTTGTAGAAAAAGTAGGTGATTATTACATAAAAACACCTATTTACATGTCGCCAGAAGAATACGAAAAATATCGATTACGCAGAGACATGCTGGATTACTTTAAAAGTAAAGTAGCTGCCGAAAAGAGTAAAAATTCTTCTGATAAGAAAGACTTACTCCCCACATATTACGTCAATTCAAAATTTTTCGAAACTATTTTTGGGAGTAATGAAATAAAAATTACTCCAACAGGGAACATTAATCTAAAGCTTGGTTTTATATATCAAAATACAGAAAACCCACAATTATCAGAACAAAATAGAAGTAGTTTTACTTTTGATTTTGACCAGCAGATAAATGCCGGAATTCAAGCTCAAGTTGGTAATCGATTAAAGTTTACCGCGCAATATGATACTCAATCTACTTTTGATTTTCAAAACATAATTAAAGTTGAGTTCATTCCTCCATCACTATCTGATGTTAAATATGGAGAAGATGGTATTATACAAGGAATAGAGGCTGGTAATATTTCTATGCCAATAAAAAATTCACTAATTAATGGCGCTCAAAGTCTATTTGGATTAAAAACGAAGCTTCAATTTGGGAAAACAAACATTACAGCAGTTTTTTCTCAACAGAATTCTGAGAGCACTACTGTAACTGCAGAAGGTGGTGCTTCTATTCAAGAATTTGAGTTAAGAGCTACAGATTATGATAATGATAGACACTTTTTTCTATCACAGTATTTTAGGGAAAATTATTCAAAATCTTTACAAAATTACCCTCTTATAAGCAGTCCAATTAATATTACAAGAATTGAACTTTGGATTACCAATAGAAATGCTTCTGTAGAGGATTTTAGAAGCATTGTTGCTTTGGCTGATATTGCAGAACCTAATTCTGAAAATTTTGTAAGTATAGATGGTCTTGTAATTCCATCACCAACAGCTCCTACTGTTAATGGTGTTACTCTTCCATCAAATGAATCTAACAATATTTCTGAGGCATTGATAGGGCCTCAGATAAGAGACATAGCAACAGTTGATAATTATTTATCTGGCACTTATGGGATGAGTCAAGGTTCTGATTATAGTTTGTTGCAAAACGCAAGAAAATTACAGCCGAATGAGTATACATTAAATTCTCAATTAGGATTTGTTTCATTAAATAGAAGATTAAATGATGGTGAAGTTTTAGCTGTTTCTTTCGAGTATACTGTTGTAGGAGCATCAAACGGGAAAACATCTTTCAAGGTTGGGGAATTTTCAAATGATGGGATTTCTTCGCCAGAAAATCTAGCTGTAAAATTATTGAGAAGTGAAATTTTAACCACAAAAAGAACGATAGCTGGGGTAGAGGAAGCGTTTCCAACATGGAAACTAATGATGAAAAATATTTATGCTCTCGGAGCATCGCCATTAACACCAGATGGTTTCCGTTTTGAGATTCAATATAGAGATGATCAAACAGGAGTTTCTTCTAACACGCTTCAAAATGCACAAAGTACAGATATAGCTACTAAGCCACTTTTACAAGTATTTAATTTAGATCGTCTAGATCAAACTCAATATCAAACCCCAGACGGTTACTTTGATTATGTAGAAGGAATAACAATTAATTCTCAAAATGGATATGTTATTTTTCCTGAAGCGGAGCCTTTTGGAGAAGACTTAGAATCATCTTTAGACGCCTCATCAGATGTTGATTTATACGTCTTTGATGAGTTATATTTAGACACGAAAATTAATGTAAAAAACAACAATCAGAATAAAGATAAATTTCTATTAAAAGGCTATTTTAAATCTGAGGATAGTGGAGGAATACCACTAAATGCCTATAATGTTCCTAGAGGATCTGTAACAGTCACGGCAGGAGGAAGACAATTAGTTGAAGGGATTGATTATGTTGTTGATTACTTAGCTGGGCGCGTTCAAATATTAGATCCAGGACTTCAATCATCAGGGATCCCAATCAATGTTTCAACTGAAAACAATGCTGTTTTTAATCAGCAGAGAAAAACATTTATGGGAGTTGATGTTGAACATAATTTTAACGAAAATTTTATATTAGGAGCAACCATTTTGAACGTTAATGAAAGGCCTTTAACTCCAAAAGTAAATTTTGGAGGTGAGCCAATTAACAATACAATGCTTGGAATGAACATAGACTTCTCTACAGAGATGCCTTTATTTACCAAGCTAGCCAATAAATTGCCCTTTGTAGATACAGATGTCCCCTCAAATTTATCAGTAAGAGCCGATATGGCCTATCTGATACCTGGTTCTCCAAAAGGAATAGATGTTGTTGGCTCTGCAACTTCCTATATAGACGATTTTGAAGCTTCTCAAATTCCAATAAGTTTATTAACTCCATTACAATGGTATACAGCAAGTACACCAGACACTCCTACTTTTCCAGAATTTAATGGGAACTTAAGTAATGATAAAAGATATAATTATAAGAGGGCAAGGATAGCCTGGTATACCATAGATCCAATTTTTTATGGAGCAGGAGACACACCTGGTAATATAGATGCAGATGCCCTTTCTAGATCAGAGACTAGGCAAATTAATTATGATGAATTATTTCCAAATCAAGAATTGGATGTTACTCAACAGTCTTTAATAAGAACACTAGATTTAGCATATTTTCCAAGTGAAAGAGGTCCTTATAATTTTGAACAGCCTGCAGATATTTCGAATCCATCAAGATTAGAAAATCCAGAAGATCGTTGGGCAGGAATTATGCGCCCTCTAACAACTAATAATTTTGAACAAGCCAATGTAGAGTATATTCAGTTTTGGGTAATGGATCCTTATACAAATTATTCAATTACCAATTCAGAAGGTTTACCATCAGGAATAAATCCACAAGATCTTCAAAATCAAGTAGGAGATTTATACATCAACTTAGGAAATATCTCTGAAGATATTCTTAAAGATAATAGGAAAATGTATGAAAATGGATTGCCAGAGGATGAGCTGTCAACAAATACAACAGAGACTATTTGGGGAAAAGTTCCAACAAATCCATCTATAATATATGCCTTTAATGAAGAGGATAATTCAAGAATTATACAAGACGTAGGATTGGATGGGCTAACTGATACAGAGGAAAGAGAGAAATATCCCGAATTAGCAAGTTTAGATGATCCGGCATCTGATAACTTTAAGTATTACAGAGGAGGTGATTTAGATGATTTAGACGCTTCGATAATCTCTAGATACAAACTTTTTAATAATACTCAAGGGAATTCACCAACACTAAATCAATCTCCAGAATCTTATCCAACATCTTCTTCTACTTACCCTGACGTTGAAGATATCAATAAGGATCAAACAATGAATACAGTTGAGAGTTATTTTGAATACAAAGTTTCTCTAAATAGTTCTGATCTAATAGTTGGGCAAAATTACATAGTGGATCAAAAAGACACTCAAGTTACATTAGATAACGGTGAGTCTCAAACAGCAAAATGGTATCAATTTAGAATTCCTGTAAGAAGTGGAACTCCAATAAATAATATATCTGACTTTAACAGCATTCGATTTATTAGAATGTTTATGACCAATTTTAAAATGCCCGTAGTTCTTCGTTTTGGAGAATTAGATTTGGTAAGAGGAGACTGGAGAAGATATACAAGAACTCTTGATCCTGCAATTACTCCAGATCAACCACTAGAACAAGAAGAGTTAAATGATTTTGAAGTAGGGGTTGTTAATATTGAGCAAAATGAGGGGAGGTATGTTTTACCTCCAGGAATAGAAAGGGAACGTTTACAAGGAAGTACAACCGTTCAACAACAGAACGAACAATCAGTAACATTAAAAGTCAACAACCTTCCTCAAAACAAGATAAGAGCGATATACAAAAATATAAGTGTTGACCTTAGAAGATATAAAGAGTTAAAGATGTTTATTCATGCAGAATCAACAATTATTAATGGTGTTGATGATGATGATTTAACTGCGATAGTAAGATTAGGTACAGACTTAAATGACAACTTCTATCAATTAGAAATTCCTTTAAAAATATCTACATATGGCAGTTTAGCTCCCTTAGATGTGTGGCCAGAGGCCAACAATCTAGACGCTATGTTAGAACAACTGGGTAAAATTAAATTAGCTAGAGATGTAGCCAATGCACCAATAAATGAATTATTTACATCAACCAATATCGATTTTGGAGACTTAGTCTTGAGAGTGAAAGGAAATCCAACCTTAGCTCAAATTAGAACTATTATGTTGGGTGTTAGGAACAATAACCCTTTAGAAAAAAGTGCAGAAATTTGGTTTAATGAATTGCGTTCAGCTGGTTTTGATAATGATGGAGGTTGGGCTGCAGTTGTTAATGCAGACGCAAATTTCGCAGATGTTGCCTCGCTTTCAATGACAGGAAGAATGCAAACAGTTGGTTTTGGAAATGTAGAGGATAGGGTAAGCCAACGATCTTTAGATGAAACTAAAGAATATGATATTTCTACAAGTATTAACATAGGGAAAATGATGCCTAAGAAATGGGGAATCGAATTACCAATGAATTACAGTGTGGGTGAACAATTTATTGACCCAAAATTTGATCCTCAATATCAAGATATTCAACTAGCAGATGTTGAAGCAGCTAATTTACCGTCCAATATTCCAAGAGGTACAGATGTTTCAAGAAATTATACAAAAAGATCAAGCATAAGCTTCATAAATGTTAGAAAAAACCGAAATCCAGAATCATCAAAAAAACCCAAATTTTATGATGTAGAAAACGTATCTGTATCCTATTCTTTTAACGAAGAATCTCATAGAGATTATAATATAGAAGGAGCATTGAATCAAAAAGTAATGGCAGCAGCCTCTTACAACTTTACTTTTAAACCGAAGTTTTATGAGCCTTTTAAGAAAAAAGAATTGTTTAAGAGTAAATATTTACAACTCATCAGAGACATAAATTTTAATCCAGTACCTTCTAGTCTTGCCATTAATTCAAGGATAAACAGAAATTTTAATGAACAACGCTCAAGAAATTTAGTTGAAGGATTAAGTGCTCAACCAACCTTAAAACAAAGAAGGTTTTTATTTGATTGGGACTATGCTGTTGCATTTAATTTTACAAAATCTTTGGCAGTTAACTTTAATGCAACAAACAGTTTCATTTATGATGCTTTTGGAAGTGGAGACGACCTAGAAATTTTTAATAACTTTTTTAATATAGGTAGACCAACTCAATACAATCAAAAATTAAACACCACATATAAACTTCCTATTAATAAAATACCTTATTTAGGGTTTATCAGTGTAGATTATGCATATACAGCAGATTTTGACTGGAGAGCAACCTCACAAGACGCTTCAATTATAGAGAGAGTTGGAAATTTAATTCAAAATGCAAATACACATAATGTAACTGGATCATTAAATTTTGCTAAATTATATAAAGACACAAAATTTGAGAATTTGTTTTTAAAGAAAAAAAATAGAAAAAAATCTAGTTCAAACTCCTTAGACAAATCAACAACAAATAAACAAGTTTCTACCCGAAAAAGAAAGAAAGAACCTTTTGGAAGAAAAGTTATCAAAGGATTTTATGATGTAATTACATCCGTAAAAACAGGGAAAATAAGCTACTCAGAAAATAATGGACAGTTGTTACCTGGATATGAGCCAGAAGTTGGCTTTTTGGGAAGAAATAATTTTGGAGGTGGTCTCGCACCCTCTTTAGGTTTTGTTTTTGGGAGTCAAGTAGATATTAGAAATGCCGCTCTGGTAAATGGTTGGTTGGTAGCTCCAAGATTGGATGGAGAAGATTATTATGACAAGACATATACTAGAACACATTTTGATAAATTAGACTATAATTTTTCTCTGAAACCGGCAAAAGATTTAAATATTGAAATCACCGGGAATAAAATTAATACAAGAAGTTTAGCACAGCAATTAGATATAAGATTTGATTCCACCGATCCGGGAGGGAATGGATTTATAGATGAAAGCATTCCCGCTTTTATTACAGGAAACTTTAGTACTAGCTATTCTATGTTTTCAACAGCTTTTAAAAACGGAGATCAATTATTTAACCAATTAAGGACCAACAGAATTGCTATCTCAAGAAGATTAGGAGAGCAGGCTGGAATTGATGTTGATGATCCAGCAAATATTAACCCACTAGACGGAACAGTTGTTGGTTTTGGCACAAGTAGTCAAGATGTATTATTACCCTCCTTCTTGGCAGCCTATTCTGGCAAAAATGCCAGTAAAGTAAAGCTGGGAATATTTAGAGATATTCCTATACCTGCATGGAATTTAAAATATACAGGTTTTATGAAATATAAATGGTTTAAGGAGAATTTTAGTAGTTTCAGTTTAACTCACGGATATAAATCATCTTATACTGTTTCTAGCTTTACAAATAACTTGCAGTTTGATGATAATAATCCAACTATTACCAATGCAGCAGGAGATTTTGAATCTAGAACACTAGTTTCATCTGCTACATTAGTAGACGAATTTTCACCTCTAGTTCGAGTAGATATGAAAATGAAAAACTCATTTTCTATGAGAGGAGAACTAAAGAGAGATAGAACTCTTACCATGAATTTTAATAATAGTACACTAACAGATATTAAAGGGACGGAATATATTTTTGGTTTTGGATATGTTTTCAAGGATGTTAAAATGAAAACTTCTTTTACGGGAACAAAACAAACATTAAAAGGAGATATTAATCTAAGAGCTGATGTATCATTAAGAGATAACTTAACATTAATAAGATCAGTAAATTCAGATAATGACCAAATAAGTGGTGGACAAAAATTATTTTCAATAAAATTTACTGCAGATTATAGATTAAATAGTAATTTAACTGCGTCGTTTTATTACAATCATCAAACGTCTAGATATGCTATTTCAACAACATTCCCTAGACAGTCAATAAACGCAGGATTTAATTTTATATACAACTTAGGAGGAAATTAATAAAAATATAAAAAATGAATATTCCAATAGATTTAAAGTACACTAAAGACCATGAATGGGTAAAGATTGATGGAGATACAGCTACTATAGGTATCACTGATTTTGCTCAGGGAGAATTAGGAGATATCGTATATGTGGATGTAGATACCTTAGACGAAACAGTAGATAAAGACGATGTTTTTGGTTCTGTAGAAGCAGTAAAAACAGTTTCAGATTTATTTATGCCTTTAACGGGTGAAGTGGTTGAATTTAATGAGGGATTAGAAGACGATCCAGAAATTGTTAATAAAGACCCATATGTTGATGGATGGATTATTAAAATTACAATTACAGATCAATCACAAATAGCAGACTTATTAGATGCTCAAGCATATCAAAGCATTATTGGAGGATAATGCTATATTTATAGCTGTTTTTTTTACAATCTCAATAACCATTGGGAGTCTTGTAAAATCAGATCTAATAGCTGTAGAAATAGTTTCAATCTCTGATAAAACATATCACTTCATAGCTTATTTTTTATTGATGCTTTCTTGGCTATATGCTTTTTTTAAAAAAAAGTCATTTACACAACATGTAAAATACATTATCATAGGTTGTATTTTTTTTGGCATCATTATTGAAATCCTACAAGGAATTACAACAACTTACAGAACATCTAGTTTTTTAGATGTCGTTGCAAATACCCTTGGAGTCGTATTTGCTTCAATAGTTTTTCATTTTTTTGAAAAAAAAATTAGACTATTTTAGTGTTAAACTTTGTAAATAAAATAATAATTTAGTTAAATTAGCCATCTATAAAAAACTTTCAGGAATGGAAATCAAGAAAAATCCAAAATCTAATTTAGAAAACTACAGCAAACTGTTTATGCAGTTAGGCCTTGTTTTAGCTCTCTTTGTTACCTATGTAGCAATAGAAAAAAAGACTTTTGATCGTCAGTTTGGTGATTTAGGAGATGTAAATATGAATGCAGATATGGAAGAAGAAATTCCAATCACAGAGCGTATTGAGCCTGAAATTCCAAAAACTCCGCCACCACCAACACCAGAAAAAATTGAGGTAGTTGAAGATGAAAAAGAAGTTGAAGAAACTGTTATAGAATCAACAGAAACTGATGAAACTGAAGCTGTTGAAGTTGAAGATATTGTAGAGGAGGCAGAAGAAGAAGAAGTGATTGAAGATGTGCCTTTTACCATCATTGAGGATGTGCCAGTCTTTCCTGGTTGTACTGGTAGCAAAAAAGAATTGAAGGCATGTTTCAATAAAAAAATGCAAAAACATTTTGGAAGAAAGTTCAATGCAGATTTACCAAATGATTTAGGAATGTCTCCCGGAAAGAAGAGAATAATTATGCTTTTCAAGATTAATAAAGTAGGAGATATTGTTGACATTAGAGCGAAGGCTCCACACCCAAAATTACAAAAAGAAGCTATCCGAATTATTAAGTTACTTCCAAAGATGAAACCTGGAAGACAAAGAGGAAAGGCAGTAGGTGTAAAGTATACCTTACCAATGAGAATTGAAGTAGAATAATTTTACATTCACATACATCATAATAAATCCTAGCCGTTTGGCTGGGATTTATTATTTATATGACATTCCTTATTTTAGGATTCCTCTAATTATATTTTCAATAATAAGTTGTATTTTCGATGTAAAATTTAATTATTTTTCTTGCACATGAAACCCTATTTTGCTCACAAAACTTCTGTTATAGACCCCGATTGCACTATCGGAGAGGGAACAAATATCTGGCATTTTAGCCATATTATGTCTAATTGTGTTCTTGGGAAGAACTGTAATCTTGGACAGAATGTGGTAATCTCACCAGAAGTAATTTTAGGGAATAATGTTAAAGTACAAAACAATGTTTCTGTTTACACAGGTGTAATATGTGAAGATGATGTTTTTTTAGGTCCTTCTATGGTTTTTACAAATATTATAAATCCAAGAAGTGCTATTAAAAGAAAAGATCAGTACAAAAAAACACACGTTAAAAAAGGAGCTAGCATTGGTGCTAATGCAACCATTATTTGTGGAATCGATATCGGGGAGTATGCTCTCATTGGTGCTGGTTCTGTAGTTGTTAAAGATGTACTACCCTATGCTTTAGTAGTAGGAAACCCCTCTAGACAAATTGGTTGGATTAGTGAATATGGTCATACATTAAAATTTAATGAACATGGAACTGCTACCTGTCCTGAAAGTGATGAAAAATATCAATTAAAAAATAATACCGTAGTAAAAATCAGTCCCTAAATGAAGAAATTAACCCTCCTAATCTATTTTTTTTTAACCTCATTAATTTCCTTGTCTCAAGAGGAAAAATTCCCAACGTTTAAAGAGTGTGATGAGGAAGAATTAGAAAATAATAGTGCTTGTTTTTATAAGCAAACTAAAGAAATATTCTACAAAGAATTTAAGGTTCCCCCTATTGTTAAAAAGGAAAATTACTCAGAGGTTTTGAATGCTATTTTTGTTGTTACTAATAAAGGTGCATTTAAGTTAATCTATTTAAACTCACCTTATGAAGATCTTAAGATAGAAGTTGCGAGAGTATTTAAAAAATTTCCAATCATAACTCCAGCATTTTATAATAATCATTCTATAGAAATGCAGTTTGTACTACCCATAAATCTTTCTTTTTCAGAAACAGGTTCAATTGAGAATATCCCCAACATAAAAAACCAAAAAAAAGATATTCAAAAAGTTGTTTTACAAGAAAATAACACCTCAAAAAACCCATTATACTCTAGTCAGTTAAATATTCCTTTTACACACCAACGCTATGTAGATTATGAGTATGCTATGCATAAAACAACCAACCATAGCACAACCAAACCATTTTTGTATAAAGATATAAATGAACTAATTAATCTTGATTCTGTAAAGAAACTCTTTTTAAAGCCAAAAAAGAACACATGGTTGGGTAGAAAAGTTTGGAACGAGCACTTATTATCTGTTCATGAAGACGATTATTGGTTTAATCTAGATTTTTTAGTTGATGTTCAGTTAGGTAAAGATAATTCAAAGAACAATTCGTTTACTTACAACAATTCTAGAATTTTACAAGTAAATGGAGGGCTTGTAGAAAAGTTTTCATATTCTGCGACTATTTATGAAAGTCAAGCAAGATTTGCAGGATATGTAAACGAATTTATTTCAAACAGATCATTGGTTAATAGACCGGCTTTTTCCGAGGGACTTGTTCCTGGTAGAGGAAAAGCAAAAGGATTTAAAGAAGACGCATTTGATTATCCTGTTGCTGAAGGGTATTTATCATATACCCCTAATAAATTTTCGCAATTTCAGTTTGGACACGGAAAGAATTTTATTGGTGATGGATATAGATCATTTATTCTTTCAGATGTTGCAGCCCCATCTTTATATTTAAAAGCCTCAGTTGATTTTTGGAAATTTAAATATACAAATCTGTGGATATGGGGAAATGATCTAAGAATAGGAGCAGTTATAAATACTACCGAACATGCAAGAAAATACATAGCCATTCATTATTTAAGTATTAATCTATCAGATAGATTAAATATTGGGCTATTTGAAACTGCCGTGAGTGCGAGTGAAACAGGTATTGATGCAGGATTTTTAAACCCAGTAATTTTTTATAGGTCAGTAGAGTTTAATAGAGGTGAAGATTCGGGAAATGCGTTAGTTGGACTTACAGCTAAATATAAATTATCTAGCCAAACTTCCCTATACTCACAACTTGTTATTGATGAATTCTCAGTTGGAAACCTGACCAATTTAGGAGATTGGAGAAACAAATTTTCATTACAATTAGGAGCTAAGTGTTTTGATGCATTTAATGTCAAGAATTTGTATGTTCAAGGAGAGTTTAACTATGCAAGACCTTATACTTTTGCTCATAGAACTCCAATTTTAAATTATGGAAATAATAATCAAGCTTTGGGTCATTTATGGGGAGCAAATTTTTGGGAATTAATTGGTGTCGCTAGATATAAAAAAGACCGCTGGTGTGGAAGTGCAAAGGTAGTTTTTGGAGAAAAAGGATTTGATTTTATTGATGAAAGTGTTAGTTATGGAGGAAATATATTTCAATCCTATGACGAAAGAGTTTCAGACACAAGTAATTCAATAGCACAAGGAAATACTGCATCTATTTTTACTATTGATATTCAAGGAGATTACTTACTAAATCCTTCTAATAATTTAAGTTTATTTGCCGGCTTAAGCTATAGAAATTTTTCAATAGATGAAACAACAAATGGGTTTTCAACTAATAATAATGTTTGGATAAGAGCTGGTATAAGAGCAGATTTATTTAATTGGTATTTTGACTTTTAATAAAAAAACCTCTGTTTAGAGGTTTTTTATTGTTCATCTTATTATTTAGGATCCTGATACTTATAATATCCTTCAACAGGAATCATTAAATGGTCATAGCCAGTTCCTTTAAACATAACATAAGGAGCACCAGTATTAAAATTAGTGGTTTGCCCATCTAATGAAGCTGGGTTTTTGGGGAAAAGCATTAAGTGTGCCCCTGATTCTATCCACTGACCCTCAGCTGAATCTTCTTCATTAAAAACTAATTGTTTTGTATTGTCTTCTCCCATATCACCATGAAGCATCCAAGCCCATCCGTCTGTATCCATTTCAGGAGTTTTCCCTCCCATGTAAGCCATAGCCCATTGCATTGCTGGGGCATCTCCTACCATAGCCATAGCTTCATGTGGGTTTTTCCATCCATTTTCAGGATCAGACATTCCTCTAGGATTTGCTGCCATGGCAGTCCAGCCATTAGTCCCCTCTCTCAAAACTGTTCCGTCTACGTCTACTACTGTACAATTGTTTGCTATAAAAGACGGTGCTGCTGTGCTGTAAGCCCATATTTTCCATTCAGTCGATGTATGAGGACCGTCTGGTTCTCCATTACTGTTTTCTGTAATAGAGGTGTTATTACAACTTATCATTAAAGCTGTAGATAAAATTAGTAATAAAAAATTTTTCATTTTTTTCATTTTTAAGTTGTGTAATTAATCAAACTCTTTTGCTAAATCTGCAGAGTCATACCATTCCATATAGTGAGCTAATTTACCTTCTTCATTAAATTGTAAAACAGCATACCATTTTAACATACTCTTTTTACCATTTGAGGCAAAATTAGAAGTCCATGTGCCATAAGCCCTAACATTTCCATCAGGTAAGTTATTCTCATCTAATGCAGCAAAATATTGAGGGTTTGTAAGTTTTTTATTATCATAGTTAGACATGAAAAAT
>Ga0213862_10000624_pt1 | contig 14870 bp, 11 predicted proteins | sample PICome_7_FD_160092 | JGI IMG/M metagenome (GOLD analysis project Ga0213862, IMG submission 160092) | Coastal seawater microbial communities near Pivers Island, North Carolina, United States - PICO266 | ecosystem: Environmental > Aquatic > Marine > Coastal | place: USA: North Carolina... | reverse complement strand
GTGCGTCGTATGTACAAGTGTTAGTGTCTAGTCGCGCCGTCGAAAGTCCCACGCTTCTTTTAAATAAGGGTGATGGTGTTGATTGATAGGTCAAGGGTAGTAAAAGTGGTACATCTCAGCCTCCACCGCGCTCGCCGGCGCGTACGCTTCGGCTTCTCTCCATTCTGCGTTAGATAATCTGATTAGACGCGGCCGTGGAGGTCCGTGGAGTTGCTCATGCTGGAAAGGGGCACGCGGGAGGACCGGGTCGGGGAGCCGAAGGACTTGGACGCGCTGTTGAACTGCTTGCCGGCTCTCCTCACCTCCTCCGCCATCTCCGCGCTCGCCCGCAACGCCGCGCGTGACGCCTCAATCTCCCGCTCGGCGATGGTCTGGAAGGAACCCGGGCCGCTGGCGGCAGCCTGCGCCGCCGCGGTGGCCGGGGAACCCTGCGCCTGCAGCTCGAGCTGGTTGTGAATCGCGGCGAATTTCTCCTGAATGTGCTCCATCTGCTCGAGCTCGCTCTCGAGCTTCCGTTGCCTCTCCTCCAGCGCCATGCGGACCATCCTGACGTCGAACACCTGGTCCAGGTTCATCTCGAACGCAGTCTCCATCTCCTGCCTCAGGAATCCGGCAAACTCGTTCATCAGGGGCATCAGGAAGAAGCAGTTGAACTTGAGCTCAACGGATTGAACCACGTACGATCGGATACCCGCGTAAATCTGCCTCACGAGCATGTCAACCACGTCCAGGGTGACATCCTTCATGTTCCTGTTCCACAGGGTGTTGTCCATGAGCGAGATCATGTCCCTGGAGCCGACGTCCACGACGGGGCCCGCGACAACCTTGTCGTCCTTGTGCTTGGCAACCTCCCTGGAGTGGTGGGAGGACTCCTTCTTCTCGTCCCTGCGCTTATCCTTGCGCCCGCGTCCGCCGCGGTCCTCGCGCTCATCCACGTAGTCGATGAAGTCCTCGTTCATGTCCAGCGGGTCCCTCGCGCCGCCGCGGCCGCGGCGATCGCGATCGTCGCGGCGGGAAGACTCGCGCTCGCGGCGGGAGGATTCGCGGGGCTCGTAGGCGTCATCGAAATGATCGCGTTCGTCGCGGCGGTCGTAGTCGCGGGGGTGCATCTCCCGGTCGCGATCGCGCTGCTCCTCGCGCTCCTGCTCGCGGCCCGCGAGCACGGACTTGAGCCCGGACTTGTTACCGGAGTGGAGGGACCAGGTGACGAACTGTGTGGTGGACGCGAGGTCCTCGCGGCACTTGTCCTGGCACGCCTTGACCTTCTGGTCCACGAATTTGGCAAAGCAGCTGCCGATGCGCTTGAGGAACGCCTCGTGGCCGGTAAGGATGCGGCCCTCCTTCTGGAGGAGGTACATCGCCACCGGAAGCAGCCGCCTGGCGATGTGCGCGAGCCTGAAGCCCAGCTGGTGGACGTACGGCTCGAAGGTATCCTTGGCCCTGGCGACGGCGATGACGCACGCGGTGCGGGTGTAGTTGACGCCGTCGTGCACTTCATCCACGCCGCACGAGTTGATGATGTCCTCGCGGGACACGACGGGGCACTGCACCGCGCCGACGATGGCGCGGAACTCCTCGAGCGCGCGGTGGTACTGCGCGCCACCGAACAGGCGCATCTCCCCGTTGGGGACTTCGAGGTAGGCGATGTCGACGGGGCGGCCGTCTTGGCTGACGAATGCGCCGCCGCGGATGTGCTCGTGCGCGAGGGTCTCGCCAAAGACCCTCGGGGGCGCCGCCATGGTACCGCGAAGGAGCTCGGGGATCTTCTCGAGGAAGTGCTGGTAGAACGCCCTGCCCTTCTCCTTGAGCTTATCGGTGTCGAGGTTCTTGAGCTCGAGGTCGGTCTCGCGGAGCTTGACGCTCGCCGCCCTGTGCTCGCGTTCGAGCACAGGGACGATCGTCGGGACGTTCTCGAGGTACCTCTGCTGGAGGAGGCGCTCGAGGAAGTGCCTGAGCTGGGAGACGCCGACTCGGCTGCGCTCCGATGAGTGCAGTCGGCGATCGCAACGGCGCTCGAGCTCCGCGGAGTCGCGCTTCTCCTGCTGCACCACAGCCTCGCGGTAGTGATCGTTGCTGCGGAAGAGGCAGTCGCGGGAGCCGCCGACGCGGCCGGATGGAACCGACGTGAAGAAAGGTCCGCCGCCCAGGAGCGTCTGCTCCAGGAGCTTAGCCGGGGGCTTCATGAACATCTCGACGTCGCCCGCTCTGGAAAACTGGGGGATGCGCGTGTCAAACTTGGTGGACACGACGACCGTGCGCCTGAGCTCGGGATCGCAGTCGAGCACCACGCGTCGGGTGGTGGCGTTGCTCCAGTCGCTGTTGTCCTCGAGGCAGAGGATGATGTAGTCCTTGTTGGCCATCTTGTTGCGAACCAGGGTTTCGACTTGGCGGGAGGCGTGCTGCGTCGACGAGTGCTTGCGCCCGGGCGCTGCGGCGATCAAACCCGGGGTGTCTATGATCGTGAGGTTGGGGCAGTACTTGTACTCGATCTTGACGACGATGTCCTTGGCCCAGAAGCCGTTGTCGTTCTCCAGGCGCTGGTTCTCAGCCTCGATGTACCTCTGGAGGTCGGGGAGGGTCATCTCCTCCTCTCGGCCGTAGGAGTCATCCTTCAGCAGGTAGCACCTCGGCTCCACCGCGGTGGCGTTGTACTTCATGTTGATGGCGATGGGCCGTCGGGTCTTGGTCCCGCCGCCGACGTGGTTGAACTGGAAGCCCATGAGCGCCTCGACGAGCGCGGACTTGCCATCCGTCTGGTGGCCGACCACCAAGATGGCGGGCGAGTCGAAGGGCTTGTCAAACTCCTGTGCCATGTTGTGGAGCTGGGAGTACGCCTCGTAGAGCCGTTCGTTGCCCTTGGAGAAGAACCTGTTGGCGGTGCCGTCCATCCCGGAGGCGTCCGTGTCGTAAGGGGTGTCCCAGACGATGGGGGTATGCGTGGACGGCACGGTGGAGGGTCTGCCCCGGTTGAATGACTTGCGCACGGGCTCATCGATGGGGACGGGGTTGCCGAACTTCTCGATCATGTCGCGCGCCATGTCGTCGGAACGCTGCGTTTGGTGATGAGGGATACGATGGGTGTGGGGGTGAGATTGTGGGATGGTCATAAACGCGATCGGGGATGCGGGAAAGGGTCTGGCTGCGGGCGAAAGATTTGAAGGATTCCACGGCTATTTTCAAGCGACTGGCGCTGACGCGGCGCCTCCGGGACGACGGGATCGCGCGTGAGTGAACGCACCTCGCTCTCGGCGGGCTGGGCGGAGTACCGCGCGTTGGAGTTCCGCGGCGCTCGGTCGTAGTCGTTCGGCGGGGTGAACCCTCGCGCGTCGTTGGGCATCATGCCCGCCGCGTACTGGAAGGACTCCTGAGGGTCAGCGGACCGGACGGATCTGCTGGACATCACGGAGCCCGGCGCCGCGTCGGGGACCTGGCTATCGCCGGCGCGTCCGCGCGCCTTGGACAGCCAGCGCTCCTCCTGGGATCGGGAGGGGGACATGCTTTCAGATCGTCGCGTGCGTGTGGAGGCGCGCGCGCGTGTATCTGCCCGCCCCCGGGGCTGCACAAACGGCTCAACCGAGAACAGAATTTCTCGCCTGTTTGACGAGTTTGAATTCAAGCAAACGGTCTGCAAGATTTATACGGGACATCTAGACCGTCGTTTACGAGTCATTCGGATAAATGTCTCGGCCAATCAGCGACGAGCCGAGTCACCTCGGAGCGAAAAGCGGATGCTGCAGGACCTCTGAATCTTTGCGCTCGGTGTCGATCTCGCGCCCCGGAGACGCGCCATAGTAGCACTCGCGAGTGGGTCTTCTTCCCCATCGCAACCGCCTTCGATCGAGGCAGGATGTCCACCATGTCTTGCACCATGGCCGCCCCCATGGCCCGCGCCGCCCCGGTCTCCCGCGCCGGTTTCCGCAAGAACGTCCGCGGGCAGCGTGTCGTCGCGCGGTGAGTGACTGAGCGATTGATTCCGACGCTCACCCCCGCGCCCGCATCCGGTTCGCACATCGATTCACGTGTCGCGCACCGAGTAAACTCAGGCGCGCGATTCATCGTGGGGCTCATCCCGCATCGGCGTCGCGTCGATGAACCGCCAAAACCGGTCGCGTGCCCCGCGATGCGCCCCCGGGCGGGCGCGAACTTTTCGGCTTCCGACTGGATAAACCTTCGTCTCCCGCGGATTCCCCCGACTGACCCCACACGACTGACCAACCGCCCCTCCTCTCCGTGTCATCCAACAGTCGCTCGCGCGTCGCCCCCAAGGCGAACGACCGCGCGATGACCGTGAAGGTCTCCGCGCACGATTACGACTACGACCTCGTCATCATCGGCGCGGGCGTCGGCGGCCACGGCGCCGCGCTCCACGCCGTGGAGTGCGGCCTCAAGACTGCCATCATCGAGGGCGGCGTCATCGGCGGCACATGCGTGAACCGCGGATGCGTCCCTTCCAAGGCGCTCCTCGCCGCCTCCGGCCGCGTCCGCGAGATGCGCGACGCCGACCACCTCAAGATGCTCGGCATCGAGGTCAACGACGTCCAGTTCCAGCGCGAAGGCATCGCCGCTCACGCGACGAACCTCGCGACGACCATCCGCGGCAACCTCACCAACTCCATGAAGGCCATGGGCGTCGACATCCTCCTCGGTAACGCCACCTTCAGGGATAACCACACCGTCTCCTACGGCAACAAGAAGTGCACCGCGCAGAACATCATCATCGCCACCGGGTCCGTCCCGTTCGTGCCCCCGGGCATTGAGATCGACGGCAAAACCGTCTTCACCTCGGACGACGCTCTGAAGCTCGAGACCATCCCCGACTGGGTCGCCATCATCGGCTCTGGCTACATCGGCCTCGAATTCTCCGACGTGTACACCGCCCTCGGCTCCGACGTTACATTCATCGAGGCCATGCCCAAGATCATGCCGGGCTTCGACGGCGAGATTGCCAAGCAAGCGGAGCGCATCTTGATCAACCCCCGCAACATCGATTACGTCACAAACGTCCTGGCGACCAAGGTGACGCCCGGTATCATCGGCGAGAAGCCCGTGACGATCGAGCTCTCCGACTTCAAGACCCGCGAGGTTGTCGACGTCATGGAGGTGGACGCGTGCCTCGTCGCCACCGGCCGCGCGCCCTTCACCGACGGGCTCGGGCTGGAATCCATCGACGTGGAGACCCAAAGGGGCTTTGTCCCGGTCAACGAGCGCATGCAGGCGCTCGACAAGGACGGCGAGGTGATCGAGGGCGTGTGGTGCATCGGCGACGCGAACGGCAAGATGATGCTCGCGCACGCGGCGTCCGCGCAGGGTATCGCCGCGATTGAGTGCATGCAGGGCCGCGACAAGGTTCTCAACCACAACTCCGTCCCCGCCGCGTGCTTCACGCATCCCGAGGTTTCCTTCGTGGGCATGACCGAGGAGCAGGCGCGCGCGAAGGGCGAGGAGGAGGGTTTCGAGGTTACCGTGAAGAAGACCTCGTTCAAGGCGAACTCCAAGGCGTTGGCGGAGAAGGAGGCTGACGGCATGGCCAAGCTCATCTACCGCTCGGACACTCAGGAGATTCTCGGGATGTGGATCATGGGCCTCCACGCCGCGGACCTCATCCACGAGGCTTCCAACGCCGTGAACCAGGGCATGAAGGCCTCCGACCTCAAGTTCGCGGTCCACGCGCACCCCACGCTCGCGGAGGTTGTCGACGAGGTCTTCAAGCAGGTGGAGACGTACGCGTGATTGGGTGCAGAGGTTGGTTTGGAATAGCTTTTTTTGATTCATATTCGTTGTACACATCATCAACGAACTACTCGAGGTAGTCCTTGAACTGCTCACGGAGCTTGTCGATGTCCCCGTCGATGTCGAACTCCTCCGTCGGCATCGCGATCCTCACGCTCCTCGCGGGCGCCGCCTCGGGCGTCGCCATTCCCGGCGCGCCGAAGCTCAGGTGCCACAGCGCCTTGCCCGCGTCTGAACCCGCCAGCCATTCCCCGACTCGCCGACATCTCTCCACCGTCATCGCGTTCATGCGGCTCTCGTGGTCAGTCACCTGGGCGAACATCTCGATGCACTCGCCGGACGGTACGCCGTCGAAGTCCCGCATGTACTCGAAGACCTCGACGGCAGCCTCCCACTCGGCGTCGTCTACTCGTCGTCGGATGAGCGCGACGAACCAGTTGGACGTGAGCACGTCGGCGCCCGCCTTTCCCTGCTCCAATCCTTGCCGTCGTACCCAATCGACGATCTCCCTGGCGAGCGCCCACTGCCGCGTGCGGCCGATGCCCACGAGCACGGACTTGTACCCGTCGAGGCACATGTCGTCCTTGATCTTGTCGAGGAATGGCGCGGCGGGGATCCCGCGGGCGTGGTTGTTGAGCAGCTGGAGCATGACGCGCGATAGCATCTTCTCGTCGAGTGGGGTCGCGCCCACGACGAAGTCTTCCTTGCGCCCCGCCTGCGCGGCGGCGCGCTTGAACGCCTCGGAGGTGTCGTCCTTCGCGGCCTTCCAATCCGCGTAGTCGTCGCGATCCGAACCCGGACGCTCGACGTCGTCCGGATCGACCGCCGCGACGACAATTCTCCATGCATTCCGCCGCCGCCTGCTTCCGAGGGCCCGAGACCCGGGGGCGGGATGCGGGGCGTCCGGGCGCGTTGCTCGGCGGCCGGTGGACGCGGCGTGTCTACCAGACGCGACGCGAGGCACCGGCGCGGACGCGAGCGCGAGAGCGGACATCTTCTCGTCACCACTCCGGGATCGGCGTGTGCACGCGGAAGTGATATTTTTAGTCTCGGTGCTGCACTTTTTGCTTTTTAGACTCTTATGAAAGGGCGAGAGTGAAGAGGCGAAGAGGCGTCGATGAATCCGCTAAACCTCGTCTTCCCTAAACCTCGTCGTGCAGTCGCCGGTACCGTCCTCCCATCGTACCCTGTTTCCCCTGCACCCGCCCCGCGAGCGCCTGCCTCAGCTCCAAAAACGACCTCGGCAACTTGAAGAGGCAAAACACAAACAGCGTCGCCCCGGCGGCTATCATCACCCCAAACGCCAGCGGCAGCGGCGAGTGCGCCGCGTTCGAGTCGCCAACCTCCACCGGTCTCGCGCCGCCGGTGCGAATCGCCTCGTGCTTCGAGACGCCGGCTCCGGCTTTCGCGACGCCGCCGCCGGGGAGGAGGCCGCCGCCCCCGCCGCCGTGCTGCGGCGCGATGACGGTCTCCTCCTCCTCCTCCTCCTCGCCATCATCATCGCCATCGTCGTCGCCGTCGCCGTCGTCACCATCGTCGTCGGTATCCTCGGTGGCTTTATCGTCCACGTTCGCGGGCTCCGTCTCCGTCTCCGCCTCCATCTTACCCTTTGTCGCCTCCATCGTCGGAGCGACGGACTTTTCACTCCCTGGCAGCGCCTCCTCCTCCACGTACGTCCTGCCCCCCTCCACCCACCCCCGCGGCGGCACAACCTGCAACTTCAACCCGTCCTTGTCCGTGTCCTTCTCATCCACCTCGTCGACGCCGATCCACAGCCGCTGTAAGTTGACGTCGCCGAGTGTTGGCCGCGTCTCGGAGACGAGGACGTTGACGCCGCGGCCCCACGCGTCGGTTCCACCCGCAGCGCCCCCGAACGTGGTGATGGCGTGCGGCGTCGTCATCGAGGACAGGCGCCACGACACCTGCTTCCCCGTCAAGTGGTGGGTCTTGCTCCAGGATGCCCTGCCAGCCTCGGTGGGTATCCACACCATGTTAACCTCGCCGCCGTCTCTCTTCCAACACAACGCGTACAATCCCGAGACTCCGCGTTCCTCGCTCCTCAACACCGATAAACCGTACACTAAACCGTGCGGTGATAGGTCGTACGTTCTGAGATGTGTACCGTCCAGTTGGTGCGCGGTGATGCGCGCGTGTTCGCGGTCCGCGACGTACAGGGTCGAATCCCGGGCGTCCAGTTCAATCGCGTGCGGCACCTTGAACCCCGAAAGAGCAGGGGTTGAAGTCGACTCCTTCTCGTTCTCGTTCTCGTTCTCCTTCTCGTTCTCGTGTCCCTTCGGCCCGGTGAATTCGCCTACGTACGTACCGCTCGAGTCGAACCGAGCGATTCGTTCGTTACAGTACCCATCGCTGACCCAGAACGAGTTATCCTCCGCGACGGTCACCTGCGTCGGTTTACAAAAGCCGTCTGAACCCTGCCCCGGTGTCAACTTATTGCCAAACTCCGCCACTCTGGCGCCGTCGGTGGCGTTGTATCGAATCACCTGGTGCAATCCGCAGTCGGTGACCCACACGTCTCCGTTCGGACCGAGCGTGATGGCGTGCGGCATGTAGTGCTCGTTCGCGCCGAATGATTTGACGACCTTACCAGTCGCGAGCTCGATCCGCGCGATCGTGTTCTCGGCGATGGGCGAATCCAAATCTTTGACAACGTTCGTGGCGGGGTCGAAGCTGTCGCCGTCCCAGATTCGTTTGCCGCGGTGAAACGCCCACGCGTGCCGCCCGTCCGGTTCCGCGACGATCCCCGCGATCTGACCAAGCGACTTTGGCCAGGCACCAGCAGGCGCGTCCACAAGGTGCGCGGTCATCGTGGATGGGTCATCCGGAGGTTGAGCCGACGCTTGGCTCGAATCCGGCGAATGCTGAATCTCCATCCGCGTGCGCCCGTTCCCCCGCGCGCCGTTGCAGGACAGATACGCGGGTTCCTCCGCGTGCACCATCATGTACAGGTTGCACATCTCGTCGCCGTGGCTCCACCCCGCGCGCGTGACCTGCGTTCGATTGCGTGTGTCGAAGATACACGTCACGCGAATGACATCCCCGGGGTGGATCGTTATTTTACGATCGTCGATCCTTTCAAACAGCTGCGGGAGCTGCGGGTCCCGGGCCATGAGACGCACCGCGGGGAACGGGTCATCGGCATTTGTCGTCGCGGCAGCAGGCGTACCGTCCGTGCCGTCCTCGTCATCCTTGGGCCACGCGCCGGCGGCGAGCCGTTCGGCGTAGACTTCGACGCCCAGCGCGTGCGTGTGCACTCTGAACGCAAAGGCCGACAACGGCCGGGCCATCGTGTACGTACAAGCGTTTCTCACTGGGACCCGCGCCTGTCCTGGCGGGAGTGTGAACCCTTGCGCGAACGCCACGACGGACATCGCGCGGTTGGGCCGGCCTTTGCGGAGGTGCACGGCGAGCCCTGATGTTTCGTTGGCATCCGTCGGTTGCGGGTCGAGGTAGTGAACCTCGAGGACGAGATGTTTAAAGCCGTGTTCGCCGCCCACCTCGAAGCCGACGCGGTCTGGGAGGTTCAGCGGCGGCGCGTTTTTACCCCAGCCGAAGATGAAGGGTTCCGCCGGGCTGTCCGCGCACACGGATCCGCGTGGTTCGCCTCCGCCCGGGGAGAACATGCCGCCCGAGCGCGTGTGGAGGTTCGGTGAGACCCCGCCGGCGCACCCGAACAGTAGCATGTGGTGCACCTTGGGCGCGACGGCTTTGGGCTCGAACCACGCGATGTGGTGGTGGCCGTCGGTGGGCATCGCGGCGAAGGTGTACGCGTAGGTGTCCGGCTTGGATGCGACGGCGTCGGGGACCGCCATGTCCACGGAGACGTACTCCGAGTCGTCCCGCGGGCTCGTGTCGATCTGAACCTGGCCGTCGAACGCGGTCACCGCGGGCAGGTAGGTCCACGCGTGGAGGGTGATCGCGAAGATGATCGCGATGGGTAGGCGAGGCGCAGATGACGCCCGTCTCGCGGTGCCCCGCGCGGCGACGACCCCCATCGTGCTCCCGCTCCAAAGCTCCCTTCACTGTGGCCGAGACGACGAGATCTGAGCGAACCGATGCTCGGAAATCGATCAGACGTTCGACACAACGAGGCGCGAGCGAGGGCGTCATGCTGTCGACGTTCGAGAAGTTCAGGTTCACCGGGGGCAGGGCCGTCGCCGCGGCGTCCGTATCGCGGAAGCGCGAGGGCTCGCCGCTGACCCCTCCCCTCAAGCCGAGGGCTCGGGCCAAGCCAACCGACGACGACGACGCGGAAGCATCGCCCTCCGTTCGCCGGCGTCCCTTCATCGCTCCCGCGCCCGCGAGGTGGCGTGAGAGGTACGCCCCGGCGTGCGAGGCGTGCGAGTCATCGCGCGTGCATTGCACGCACGTGCCCGAGGTTCCCCTGAAGCTCCTCGTCATCGGGCACAACCCATCGGAACACAGCTGGGGGTCCGGCTGGTCCTACAGCAACCCATCCAATAACTTTTGGAAATTGTTGGTGAAGGGCGCACTCGTCCCGAAAGAATGGACCGCGGAGGACTGCCCGAGGCTCCCGGGCGACCTCGGCATCGGGTTCACGGACGCCGGGACCGTCCCGGGGAACGACGCGAACGCCTATCCGAGGGCGACGATGAAGGAGTGGCGCGTGGACCTCTACGCGAGATTGCGGGGGCACATCGATCGATGCGCCCGCGACGCCGGGGACACAACAACCTCGGGGGACGACGCGGACACAGCTGTGCAGCTGGCGTCGAGGCACGGGCCGGCCGTCGTCGCGTTCGCGGGCAAGCGGCAGTACGCGCAGCTCTTCGACAGGGTCCCATCCAAGGTGGAGGCTGGGAAGCAGCCGCCGACGTCGCTGCCGCCGGGTTGGCCTTTATGTCCGCGAGCGACAGAGGTTTGGGTCTTACCGTCGAGCAGCGGCCGAGCGGTGATGACGAAAGCGGCGCGCGAGGAACCGTACGTCGCGTTGGGGACGAGGCTCGCGACGATCCCGTGGCCGCGAACGAACAACGTAGAGTAGTCTAGTCATCGTAGGTGTACACGGTAATACTTCATTACAAGATGGGTAATAAGGGGGGCGAGAGTAGCGCCAATAATAATAATAAGTTCACGCTCGGTGTCTGTCGAGTCTCTCGTCGCTCGCGGACATCTCAGCCGCGATCCGGTAGAGCTGCTTGTCCAGGTCGTTGCTCCGTTCGAATTTGGCCCTCAGCTCCTTCATGCGCGTCGCGTCGACGCCTTCCTTCGCGTAGTCGATCGCGTGCTCGCGTCCCAGCGGCTCCGACTTCTCGGCTGATTTTTTAACATCCTTCGCTCGGCTCTCGAGCTTGAAAAAGTCCACGAAGGCGTCCTTCTGCGCCTCCAGGTCGTCGATGGTGGCGACGAGGTCGAAGTCATCGCGCAGGATCCGCGTCGCGGCTCGCAGCGCGCCCTCAGCCTCCACGCGTGCCCTGTGATCGCCGTAGAGATCCCGCGGCGCCACTCCGTCCCGAGCGCGCTCAGAGTTTAGCAACAAAAACCGCGTCTGCTCGTCGCCGAGGTAGTCGATACCCGCGTCTTTCCCGCCGTGCATCCGCCTGAACACGTCGTCGCTCACGTCACGATCGATCGGGTCACGCAGCGTCGTGCTCGTCATCACCTCGCACCCGGCGTTCTCCGCTTTTTGTCTCAGATCGGCGACTCGTCTACCCATCTCCACCATCCCGGGCCGTCCCCAGTGCTCCACCACGAGGTGGTTCCCGGGCTTCATCGCTTGGGGTACCACGTACCGGTCCCAGTGGTCGTCGTGGGAGGCGGAGTTCCAGGTATAAATCTCGCCCATCGCCGGTGTGATGTACTTGGTGCTCTCGTAGCGAACGACGTCGACGTCGTTGGAGTCGTGAAAGTACCGGACGATGCTGCCGCCGCCCGTCTTTGGGACGTGGTAGTAGAAGAGAAGGCGACACTTTGGTTCAACATGATGCGCGTTGGATGATTCGTCGTGATTCGCGCTTTCCTTCTTGCCGGCGCGGCGCTCGGCGCGGCGTGCGTCCACGCGCGCGAGCCGCGCGGTCTCTCGTCTCTCGTCGGCACGGTGCATCGCCTCATCGGCGTGCCCGAGGAGGCCGGCGTCCACCGTCGGGACGTCGCCGAGCCCGAGGAGGACCGCGGTCGCGGGATGGTGGTGATTGAGCCCCCGGTACGCCGCGCCGATGAGTCCCATCGCGGCGACGGCGCACACGGTCACGCGCGTACAAACTCCCCACGCGCCACCGCCCATCTTGGCACGTCCCGCGTCCTCCCCGTCGTCCCCGAGCTGAGGCGCCCGGTGCGCGCCGGACTCGTCGACGCGCCCGATGAGCGGCTGGCGCTCGTCCACGTGACCCGCCGACATCGTGGTGTCCAACCGATACGCGCGCTCCGAGCGTAGGAAGCGACGTCGACGTCGCTCCAGCCCCGTTTCACGCGCGGCTCCGATTGGCGTACTGTAACAGTAACCGACGCCCGGAAGTCTGCGACGTGATTGCCAATTTTGCGCTCTCGAACCGCCGTTTTCATTCTGTTTGTTCGTAGAGCTCCATCACGTTTCCCGCAATTAGGTGGACGCCTATGGTAGATAAGTGATGATGGGTACCAAAATAGACAAATATATTTGGTGTTTGAACCCATGCATCGATTACATTCATGTTTTGGCATGGTGCAGATTCGCTCTAACCAAATGCCCGCACCATTTCTTTTGGATCTCGAGCTTACGCATTTTGGCCCCAACCTCATCCACAAAAGCTACGTCACCCGCTTAAAAAGCGAGCCCGAGCGCCCGACGCCCCATTCGTTGCGTCGGATACACAACACACACACAGAAAAATGGCCGCCATGACCACCTCCATGATGACCCTTCGCGTCTCCGCGAAGGCGCCCGTCAAGGCTTCCAACAAGGTGCGCCTCGCGACCGCGCGCGCCGTGCCAATCGCCGAGTGCGGGGCACCGCACCGGCTTTTTGCGACTCTTCCCTTTCGGCGGCGAGCGAGGGCGACGCGGATGAGCCGCGGGAGGCGCGATGCGACCGGTTCCGACGCGTTCGAGCGCTCGGGGACGATCCGTCGTTGTCTTTTGAACGATGTTCGCATCGTTTCGCGGCGTATTCGCGTCGATCGAGCCCCGCCGCGCCCCCGTGCGACGCACATCCGCTCCCATCATCGTCTCAAAAACCACGTCGCTGACCACGAATTTCCCGATAACGCAGGTTGCCTTCGGTGCTCCCTCCAAGGCCATGAAGGCGTCCTTCGTGCGCCCCAAGGCCGTCCGCAAGGGTGTCGTCGCCATGTCCGCGTCCACCGATGACATCATCGAGAAGATGAAGACCCTCACTGTGAGTCCACGCACCCGTCACCGTCCCAAACGCGCGGAGTTTCACAGGATAAAAAGGATGCGGTCCGGGTTTTAGGTTTTAGGCGGCCGATGTCGCGCGACACCGCGCGTCGTGACGGCCGCCGCGACCTTCCCGGAGTTTGTCGTTCGGTCGGAAGATACGCGAGAGTACGCGTGCATGACGGGCGACGCCCGTCGTGTCATGTTCGCATCGTGCAGTCGCCGACCGCGGCGGATTCCGGCCCGGACGTCACCCGGTTCCTGCGCATGGCAGAGCCCGGAAACCCTGAAACCCTCAACCCCGAATTCACATCACCCGCGCGCCTACTGACAATCGCCTCCTTCCTCTCCCGATTCCACAGCTCCTCGAGGCCTCCGAGCTCGTCAAGCAGATCGAGGAGACCTTCGGCGTCGATGCCTCCGCCCCCGCGGGCGGTATGGTCATGGCCGCCGGCCCCGGCGGCGGCGGCGCCGAGGAGGCTGCGGAGAAGACCGAGTTCGACCTCGTCATCACCGACGTCGACGCCTCCAAGCGCATCGCGATCATCAAGGTTGTCCGCGGTCTCACCTCCCTCGGCCTCAAGGAGGCGAAGGATGCCGTCACCAACCTCCCCTTCACCATCCTCGAGGGCAAGACCAAGGGTGAGTGCGAGGAGGCGATGAAGACCCTGGAGGAGGGCGGTGCCAAGGCTGAGATGAAGTAAATTGTTCGATTCTTGAGCCGCGGGGCGCCCCCGTCCGCCGGCGCGCGGGCGACGGGACCGCCGGGGCAATCGACCGAGCCTTTAGTTCACTAGAACGTATGCATTGCTTCCAGCGCGTGGGGACTCTTAGAGGAACTTGTAATTATTGATCCTCCAAAGCGATTCTTTCTCTTCACACTTCCTTACACATCCATTCTTTCTCACATGTCGGCTTGTATCTCCCGAATCTCCTGCAACGCCTCGTTGATGCCAACCACGGCATCCTCCAACGCCCGCGTCGCCTCGGCACACGCCCCGTTGTACTCCTCCTCCGTGGGCTCGGGTACAGCGTTCGTGTCACTCGCACCCGAACCGCCGCATCCGCACCTGAACCCGTCAGCCGTGCGATGAAGCGGGTCGTCGCACTCGGCGACGAAGTTGCCATTCGCCCATCCCGGGTTGAGCCCGCCGGGCGTTCGTCTCCTCGTGTTTTCCTCCTTGATGGCGGCTTCGTTCGCGTGCGCCGACGCCGCCATCGCCGCCGCCGCCGCCTCCGCCTCCTCGACCTCCTCCGGCGTCCGCTGCCAAGTCCATTTACGCTCGGAGTGCGTCTTTTTTAGCACCTGCAGCGTGCACGTCATGCGCAGCTTGGCCTTCTCCCCGAGCTGCACCACCCTGATGCACGCCGCCAGGGACTCCAGCGATGCGGCGTTGAGCGCCTCCTCGACCGCGAGCGCCTCGAGCGACAGCGCGCCCATCTCGCTCGTGATCTCGCCGCAGAGCCTGCCGTAGTCGCCCGCTCCCATGGATCCGGAGAGATGGCGGTCGAACCCCGTGTGGAAGCGGTTGTAGGACGCCGCGCGTCGCTCCTGGACGGAGAAGAAGCGCTTGATCAATGCCATCGCAGTCGTTTCCTCCAGCACGGGGAGCGGCGGACGATCCCGTCGATCCTGGGGCTGCTCATCGGGGTTCCTGTACAAGTCAAGGGTGAGGGATGGTTGTCAGATCGAGGTCGGAACACTTCACTTCAGATCTGGGTCGAGGCGGTCGGAGGTTGTCACGCGCGCGGGGAATGGAGACTCACGCGGGGACGTGCACCCACTCGTC
>Ga0213862_10000621_pt1 | contig 14898 bp, 15 predicted proteins | sample PICome_7_FD_160092 | JGI IMG/M metagenome (GOLD analysis project Ga0213862, IMG submission 160092) | Coastal seawater microbial communities near Pivers Island, North Carolina, United States - PICO266 | ecosystem: Environmental > Aquatic > Marine > Coastal | place: USA: North Carolina... | reverse complement strand
AACTATTGCAACAATGAATAAAATTGTTGAGAGAGCACTGGCTTTTCCAGTTGTTTCATATATCCAGACTCCAATTGCAAAAAAAGACATAGCCGAACCCGTCCAAGAGACTGTCTGTCCAAACCACAATAAATATACTTTTCGTTCCATCGTCAAACAATATTAACTGAATCTAAAATAATATTTAAGGTAAAAAGGGAAATATTGAAAACTGCACTCATAACTGGTGGATCGGGACATGTAGGAGCTAATTTAGTTAGAGAACTAACTGCCCGAGATTATAAAGTACGCTGTATCGATTTTGATGGAGACCACAGGGCGTTTGATGGTTATGACGTAGAGCTGTTTAAAGGTAGTGTCACAAATATAGAATCACTAGATAAACCTTTTGCAGGCGTTGATGTTGTATTTCACACTGCAGCGATTATAAGTTTAGAAAGAAAGAATAGAAATCTTATTCGCTCTGTAAATGTAGATGGCACAAAGAATGTCTGTGAAATGGCGTTAAAGCATAATGTAAAAAAATTAATTCACTTTTCATCCGTAGATGCCTTTATAAGAGAACCATTAGATGATCCACTGCTAGAAGATAGACCACTTGTTGTTGATCCAAATACAGTGCCTTATGATTTGTCAAAAGCAGATGCGCAGAGAATTGTTTTAGATTTTTGTAACAAAGGTTTAGATGCATCGATAATCCACCCCTCTGGCATATTTGGACCTAATGATTTTAAACCTAGTTTGTTTGGACAAGAATTTATAAAGATTGCAAACGGAAAAAGACCTTATAGCATTAATGTTGGCTATGACTATGTAGACGTACGTGATCTGTGTACAACCGCTGTAAACTGTGTAGAACAAGGTAGAAGTAAACAAAATTATATTGTTGGAGGTAATTATATGGACTTTGTTTACATGGCTGATATTATCTCAGATGAGTTGGGCAAGAAGCTCTTACGGGGAACCCTTCCTTTTTTCACAATTTATTTATCACTTCCTTTTTATTTCTTACAGTCAATTATGAGTAATTCTCCACGTGCGATTACTCTAGACTCAATTCATACAATTAAAGTGCAAAATAAAAATATTCCAAGCAAGTTGTCTAAAGATGAACTTGGTCATTATCCACGTCCCGTTGTGGAAACAATATCAGATACTATAAGATTTTTTAAAGATTTAAAATTTATTAATTAGAACAGAGGTAGATGGGCTTAAGTTCCCATCACTCAATCCTACAAATTTTATTTAACTGATGCAAAAAAATATTTCTGTAATTTGTTTTTAAGTTGAAAAGCTAATCGATTGTTCATAGATTTTTATAAGAACGTAAAGGGGGATTCTATGTTAAGTAAAGAAGCAATCAAAGCAAAAAACAAATACTCTAAACTTGGGGCTGTGATTTCGTGGTTGGTTGTAAATCCAAGAAAAATAAAAAAGTGGAAAGTTAAATTTCAAAGACTAAATTTTAATATGATTGGAAAGTTGAACTCAAAATCAGCTGGAGCTAAATATGAAGAGCTTACACTTGGTGGTATGAGAACTTGGAAAATTACTACTCCAAATTCAGATCCAGAAAAAATACTCCTTTATTTTCACGGAGGTGCTTATCAAGTTGGTAGTCCTGAAGGATATTATCCTATGCTGACACATATGGCTAGAGAAACAGGTTTCACTATTTATATTCCTGACTATAGACTTGCCCCAGAACATTATTATCCAGCTCAATTAGAAGATGGGGTAAAAGCATTTGAAGCATTAATAGAAGAACTTGGTTACTCACCAGGACAGATAGCATTCGGAGGAGACTCAGCTGGTGGAAATATGTCTCTTATAACTCTTTTAAAGCTTAAAGAAGATGGAAAAAGCCTTCCTAGTGCAGTTTTTTGCATCTCTCCATGGGCAGACCCTGCCGCTACTGGAGAATCTTACAATGAAGAGATGTGTAAAAAAGATTTGCTCTTAGGCCCTATTTTTACAAAAATGTGGCATAACTATAGCCTTGATGGTTTTGCAGGATATTTTGTTCGTGATGAAGACCTCGATTCAAACAATCCTTATATATGTCCTATCAAAGGTGATTATACAAACTCACCTCCAATTATGGTTCAAGTTGGAGCTCATGAATTACTTCTTTCAGACTCAAGAACATTAAAAAATGTTTTCGAGAGAGACGGCGTTACATATGAATACAAAGAATGGGATGAATTATGGCATGTATTTCAATTAGAAGCTGAAATGCCAGAATCTATTGAATCTTTTAAAATGTTTGGTAGTTTTTTAAACAAATATATTGGTGTTTCCGTTTAAAACTAGTTACAGCTAGTTAGTCAATCTCATTAACTGAGAGGAAAGAGTTTCCTATCATTATTGAGTCTTCTCCGAGTTGTTTAGCTTTTTGTGCAATAATTCCTACAATATCTTTAGATTTATCAACATCACAGATAATGGAGAGTTCGACTGATTCCTCTGCCTTGCCCTTCCACATTCCATCAAGTTTAAGTATTGACCAGCTGTCAATAACTTCAAGGAGTTGTAGTTTAGACTGTTCAACAACTTCTGGGACCGTTCTAATCTTAAGCTCTACATCAAACATTTTGTTAAGTATGGCATTAATTTAGTGCTAAAGAGCTTATTTAATTAATTTCTTCAAAAGAATTCGACTTCAAACAAAAAAATTATCTTAGGTGCTCTCTAAACTCTTTAAAAAGCCAAGGAATCATAAACAGTGCTGCTATTGGATCGAAATACCATAGACCGAAAAGATAATTTACCCCCACCCCAATAATGACTAATACTGAAAGATTTAAACAAAACAACGTCTCTTTTGCTTCAGCAATAAGGACATTGTTGTTAAGCAGTCGTCCTAATTTTAATTTTCGATAAGCTAAAGGACCTTCAACAAGAATAGAAACTACTGCAAGAATGACTCCGTAAAACGATGTTTCTGGTTTATTTATATTTATTAAATCAAATGAAGACTTTGTAAGAATAAAGACTATTAACAACAAGAAGGAGTAGGCTATTAATTTTTCAGCTTGAGTGTGGCTCTTTTCATTTTTAGATGTGACTCCCCATAAAGCAATTCCAGATGCTGTAATCTCAATAAAACTGTCTAATCCAAAACTTAATAATGATGTAGAGTTACTTTCAAGTCCAAAATAAAGGGCAAAAATCCCTTCAACTAAATTATAGAGAATAGTTAGTATGATTAGTTTTTTGGATTGTTCAAATGCTTTGTTCACAGAAGAAAGTATATTCCTTATTTGTTATAAGCTAATGTCTTTCAAGATACAGGATTATTGTTGCAGCAGAACCAACTTGGATTAAGGTAGCAAATAAATCCTCTAGCCCAAGAACTGACGCAATAATTCCTCCAAAAAATGAACCAGCTATACCGATGATTGCAGTCTTTCCCCAAGTCATTGGGTTAGGTCCTGGTATTAAAAGTCTTGCAATTGCGCCAATTACAAGGCCAACAATAGCGAACTGAAAAACAATGATAAATGTAAGTCCTAAGAAAAATTTACTCATAGAAATATTTTAAATTGACTTCGTCTATAGTTTTAAAGGCTTTTGCATATAGATTATCTTTTTAGAGGTGTTTTAAATCAAGTTCTGTTTTAAGCAAGGTTCGAAAATCATCTAAAGTACTATCGCTGAGTGAGTAATTTTCGATAACTTTTGGGTCTCCTTTAAAAGCAGAAGGAGAACCTTTTGGGCCAATATAATCTCCGTTTTTTACATCATCAGAAAGGATTCCCATTAATTGTGATAGGGCACCTTTATGGATTGTCATTCCAAAAAACTTCATTACATATACCCAAAAAGGTCCACTTATACCTACTCCTCCCATCTTACGAGTGTTTATTTGTAACTGCGAAGCAGTCCCTCCTGGGTGAGCAGCAATTGATCGAGCATTAATATCTTGTTCTTCAAAATATTTAGCTAATGCTTTTGCATAAAATAAATCCGCTAATTTTGAATTGGAGTATGTCTGCCATGGTCGATAATTTTCTGAAAGACTAAACATTTCTTTTTGGAGTGGTCGCCCGGAGTTACTTGCCACACTACTTAATGTAACGACACGAGCATCTGGCGTTGTTTTAATAAGTGGAAATAATAACTCTGCAAGTAAAGCATGTCCAAGTACATTCACTCCAATTTGTATTTCATATCCATCACTAGTTTCACTTGGTGGTGTTGCCATCAATCCTGCATTCAGCATTAAAGCGTTTAATTGTTTTTCATTTTTAAGAATATGATCAGCACATGCTCGTATTGAGTCAAAAGAAGAAAGGTCACAATATATATACTCAACTTTCTCTCTTAGTTCCAAATCAAAAGTATTGATAGCTTCTAGTGCTTTTGCTTCTGACCGACACGCCATGTATATGTAGTAATCTTCTTTGAGTAATGCTTGTGTGCTTGCGTAACCTAGTCCCGAGTTTGCTCCTGTGATTAATGCTATTTTCATATGTTTAGCTTATGTATGACAGGTTTATAGATTGCCGTGGATAAATTTTAATCTTCTATAGATATAGATTTTGCTTCGCCTTGAACTGGGTAGCTTTCTGCAACAAGGCCATCATAGGTAACATAAACCAAAACAGATGAATCAACAATAAATGGATAGGTGTCGACTTTTTTACCATTAAGGTAAATATGTGTGTTATCAGAAATATGAGCCCATCCATAGTCGCTGACAGTTAGTTGATCTGTTTCGATACTGCGACCATCTACTAAGACTGTAATCTCACCTCCGCTATTTACCTTTATGTCCACAATGTAACCAGTCATGTCATAAGAAGTAGGTACTGATTGACAAAAAAGGAGTAGTGTTGAGCAAGTAAGAGTTGATAAAAGTAATTTAATTTTGTTTTTCACATATAGAGAATAACATTTTTATATAATTTTAATATGTTAAATGGTAAACCTATTAAAGAAACTTTCGTTGATATAACAAGAGTAATAATTTTTATTGTAATTGTTTATTATTTAATTGAGGCACTAATTAATATACAATGATTAAGATTTATTTTTTATTCATAAAAAAAATATAATTTAAATGTACTTTAAGCATGAACAACGAAGATATTTATGCTCTTGAATCTATAGACAAATTAAAACTTTACAACATTTACGTTTTTGAAAAAATTATTAAAAAAAATATAATATGAATATTTCTACGCTAGTAAAGCTACAACAATTAATTAACAACTAAGTAAAGGTCAGCTAGCTGAATTTGTATTTAGAATCTAACTAATATTTTTCTTCCCTTTGGTTGGTTGTGGTATTAGATTTAGCTTTATGAAGGTTTCAATTATAATTCCAGTTTTTAATGAGGAAAATACAATCATTAAGATTTTAGAAGAAATTAACAATCAGGTATTCGAAGATTTTTCATTAGAAATCATTGTTATTGATGACTGTTCTCAAGATTCAACTGTCGACTTGCTAAAAGAAAATTCTAGTTTGTACACAAAACTAATTATTCTAGACACTAATTTAGGCAAAGGAGGGGCAGTTAAACAAGGGGTTCTTAAATCTACAGGTGAATATATATTGTTTCAAGATGCAGACTTAGAATATAGCCCCCGGGATTATAAAAAAATATTTGATGTTATAAAGCGATTTAATGCTGAAGTGATCATCGGTAGCAGATTCCTTTCCCCTGAATATACAAGGGTTCACTATTTTTACAATAGAATTGGGAATAGATTAATTACACTACTTTTTAACCTGTTACATAATTCAACTTTTACTGATATATATTCATGTTATTTGTGTTACAAAAAAAATCTTTTTGATCCAGAAGATTTAATAATAAATGGATGGGGTCAGCAAGCTGAAATATTAAGCAATGCCGTTAAAAGATCTTCTATCCATTTTGAAGTCCCCATCAGCTACAACGGTAGAAGCTATGAGGAGGGGAAAAAGATTAAAGCTAGACACTTCGTTTCAGTTATTTACACAATTATTAAAAAAAGAATTTTCTAGTTTTATGAACCGGTATTTTATTGCTTAGTATGCTTTGCAACTACTAAAATGTTTTTTCCAATAAACCTTCCACCAATGAAATCTAACATTTTTAATATTGGGAAAAAATATTTGTCGTAAAAAATAATTAATCTTTTATTAAACTTGGGTTTAATCCTTAATAGACGGAACAATACAAGAATTAGCCAGCCAGCAAAATCTTTATATTGAAAGTGTATGATATCAAAATTGTTGTCGGTCAGTTTTTCAATAATATCAGACTTCTCATATCTTCTATGGTGACCTGCATCTATATCCATCTGTGACCAAGCTTTCATTGAAGCTGGAACGTATAAAACTAATATACCTTCTTCTTCAATTATCTTTTTAATGTCTGCTAAGGCTTTTCTATCATCTTCTATATGCTCTATTACATTTAGTGAAGTCACAACTGGATAGCAGTCTTCTATCTGTGATATTGAATGGAATGTTTTAATATTCTTCTTTTTTAATTCTTCTAAAGCTTCTCTGTCAATCTCTAAACCATGAGATATAAAACCACTTGTTTCTAAAAATTGGCAAAAGTTTCCAAAACCAGATCCAAAATCTAGAACTGGACTTTTGTGAATATGTTCGAGCATTAAATTATTGACGTAACGATTATAATTTTTTAACTCAGACATTAGTTCAAGGGCAACAATATCTTTATTTTTAGACATAAAAAACCTTTCATAGTTGAGGTTAATAGTATTAGTAAGTAAATTTTTGTTTCATTGACAAAATAACTTGAGAATAGTGTTCTTATCTAAATTTAATAAATTTAGAAGTCTTAAAATGTTTTTTATTATTTTGTTTAATTACTTCAAAAAAGTTCCATGCCAATACAAGAACATATGCATATTTACTTTTATCAATTTGAGTAATATTTCTTATTTCAATTCCTGTTCCAGGTATAAATTTGTTGTGCTTCATCTCATTATCTTCAACTGTGAACTCTATATCTTTACTGGTAATACCAAAATAATTTAATAAAGTTGTAGCTTTGGCTGGTGCACCGAAACCAACAATTTTTTTATTTTCTTTTTTTAAAACTTTCAATTTCTCTAATGACTCTTTTTTCATATTTTTAACATCTTCAGCAAATTTATAATAAGTTTCAATATTAGCTAACTTACTTTGTTTCTCGTTTTGTAAGGTTGCTTTAATACTAGGGTGGCTTCTTATTTCTTTATTCTTTGAAGCATAGACCCTTATAGACCCACCGTGGGTATCTATATGCTCTATTTTATATATTTTTAATTCTGATTTTTTAAATAAGGCCATGAGTGATGTAAGAGACCAATAATTAACATGTTCATGGTAAATATTATCGAAAGTTAAGTCTTCTATGGTCTTTAGTATATATTGAACTTCAAATACGAAAGATCCATTTTTCTTAAGTAAGGTTTGAATATTTAAAAGCATTTCAAGCAATTTGTCATTATGTGCAAAAACGTTGAACGCTGTGACCAAGTCTGATAATCCATGTTTCTGTTTTATTTTTTCGACAGTCTTGTCGGTAAAATATTCAGGATATGTTGGAAAATTTAAAGAATTTGCAATTTTTGCTATATTTTTTGCAGGCTCAACACCTACAGCTTTAATATTAAGTTTCAACAATGGGTCAATAAATATACCATCATTGCTACCAATATCGACGACAACGGAATTCTTATTTAGTTTTAGGTTCTTGGTTAAAAGCTTTGCCAGACTGTTGAAGTGATTTTTGAATTGTTGTGTTGTGGAAGAAAGGTATAAATATTTATCAAACATCTCTTTTGGTGGAACTACAATCGATAGCTGGGTGTTTGTGCACATTTTACAAAAATTTAATTCTAATGGAAATTTAGCAGCTTCTTCTTCTTTAGATTCTGTTAAATTATTAGCTAATGGAACAGACCCTAAAGATAAATATGTAATAAGAAATTTACTATCACAAACACGGCAACTATTTTTGTAGTTGTCTAATAAATTAGTTGCGAAATCACTGCTGACAAGTTCAAATCTTTTTGTATGAGTTATTCCATAATTATGATGCTCTCTTTCGCCATTTACTAAATTTAAAAATACTGAATCTTCTAAAAAAACCATCGTGTGTGCAACATAGGGTGGGATAGTAGAAAGTTGTCCCTCGTTAACTAAACGAGTTTCTGTCACAGAATTTGGATCTTTTAAATCTTTTGTAACACTTATGTACTGACCTTTAATTAGAAGACATTTTTGAGTTTGAATTGGATGAAAATGATTTCCTCGAACAGTATTTTTTTTAGACTCAACATACCCTATCATATTTATTCTGTCTTCCATGTAGTAGTTGGAAATTATTCCACGTTCATCTACGTATTCATCTTTTCCAGATTCAAGAATTTCATTGGAGTAGTCCGTCTCGCGATCTTTCCAGTAATCATACATTTCTTCAATTGAATTATTAATATTATTCACAAACTTAAATCCAACACTTTTTATTTTTTTATTAGAAAGTGAGTAGCCATTATTAGGTACTGCTTCATTGCTTTTGGTTATTTTTACTTTCTTGTTTATTTTTGAGCAAATAGCAGCAACGTCAACCACTCTAAGTGATTCATTAACACAGTTAAATATGTCGCGATTAATTTCTGAATTTTGAGCAACAAATTTAAGACACCTGGCAACATCAACGACTGAGACTAAACTCTTAAGTTGTTTACCATTGTTGAATAATTTAATTTCACCATCAGAGGCAGTAATCTTTGAAAATAAATTAGGCATTATATTTAGCCTGGTTGAGTCATAAGACTTTCCATATACGGAACCAAGTCTTAGTATTACAAAATTTTTATTTGACTTGAACAAATCCTGTTCCGATTTGTATTTTCCTTTTGCATATTCTAAAACTGGAACTGGTTGATATTTCTCATCAATTTGTTTTTCAACCTGTTTAAGTCCCTCAAATACTACATGTGTAGATGGAAAAATAATTTTTGTATTTACCCCTGAATATTTAATTATATTTCTAGTTCCTTCAATACCTACTTTTTTTATTTTATTGTCTCTTTTAACGTTCTTGTCTTCAATGGTTGCAGCAACATCTGTAATTCCTGCAAGATGGTAAATGATATCGGCATCATTTATTTCTTCGGAGAGACTTTGAGAGTCAAGGATGTCAATTTGTTTATATTGAATTCCCCATCGTTTTAGTTGAGCAACTCGGGTTGAATAAAATGCACTATCTATAACTGTAATATTGTTTATTCGGCTTTGTCCGGATATTGTTTTACAGAGTTCCATGCCAATATAGCCACAACCACCAGTTACAATTATTTTCTTCATCATTAAAGGTTACTATTGTAGATAATTTTATATAAAGATATATGTTTATTTTATAAAAGTTAATTTTGTAAATGCGTAACAAGAACTAAATATAAGAAGATTTGCCGCAATGAGATAGCGGATAGTTATTGAGCTGTATAAAGTAATAATATTTTGTAGTTTGACTAGTGCTTCTAGCAAAATTCTTTAAATTAAATAAAAATTTTTTATAAGTACCAATTAGTTACAAAGCACATAGTTATAAAGATGGTAAGAAAATAAAACTAAAAGATGGATTTAAGTACTTGTTCGCGATGATAAGGTGTAGATTCTTTTCGTAAAACTATCTACTTAATTGACTTATTATTTTTGTGTAAAAAAATGAAAATGTAAAGATTGCTACATTAACTAATACTAAATAGCTAATATCTAAACTTTGATAAGCGTCAGTGTAGTATAAAAATTTTTCGATTTTTTGAATACTTAAATTAGTAACAAGTGAAGATTCACTTAAGAAGTCTTTTAAATTAAAAAATTTAAAAAAATCAACTGAATATATATTTCTTAATAATGCACTCAATATTATCTCATAATTTGCAAACGCTTTAAATACTTCAAGATAGTAATTTTCAGCAGTATAACCAACTTTTGTTCCCCAAAGCGTAGTGCCAGGCCGCAAAGTTAATTTTTCAAAAGAATAAAACAATATATAACCAGAATATGAAACAAAAGTTAGAAATTTTGCTGAAGCAACAAGATAATTTTCAACCAGATATTTACTAGTAATCACTACACAGACTGGAATTATTCCAATTAACAATCTCTGTCCATATGCAACCTCTCTGCCTTGCCATATTAATAAAGGAAAAAAACTTGCACTAAAATAAAAAAACATACTCACTTTATCTAGAATTTTTCCATTTTCTCTTAAATAATTTTTTAAAAAAACTATGAATGCTAAAAAAACTATTGGGGTTGAAAAAGCAATTCCCATATTTGTTGATAGAAATAAATTTGGTAAATCTACAATTCCCTTTAAAAACTGGTCGAAAGTTATTGTAGAAGTGTATTGATTACTATATTCTCCGTATGAATTTAGAAGTATATAGTTTTTTGTATATAACTTTCTAGATAGTGATATATATAATAATAAAAATCCAGATATCTGAATAATGTAAGTGAATATAAAGTTTTTATTAAATACAAATTTATTTCTATAAACAAGAAAGAGTATTAAGGAATATAAGAAAGTTGATGGGCGAGTTATAGCTAGTAAAAAATATGTAAGTACTAATTTTGTTATATCATTTTTACTTAAATATTTATTGTCATTTTTTTCAAAAATGTAAATAATCAAACTACATAAAAAGAATTCAGATGCATGAGACATTAAAAAACGAGTGGAAACAAAGTGAATCAATGTACTCATTAATCCAGAAAAAAGCAATAATCCTGCGTATTTATTATTGTATTTTTTTACAATTTTTGATAAAAAATATGATCCAAAAAATGTGTAAATAAGTCCGGCTATAAAATATCCAGCATAAGCAAAAGATTTTACTGGATTTATTCTTGTGTAGGCATCAGGAGTTCCTGCAACCTTATCAAAAAGACTAAATAGATAAACAAAGGGAGAAGCTAAGTACCCTGCTCCTGGAGGGTGTGCAGGGGCGTTTGTTTCTGAGTTAAATATATTATGATTTATTTCATAATCGTTTAAATAATTGAAGTCTTGATCAAAGGCTAATGTAGCTGAATGAAGCCAGTAAGACATATCATCTCCTGGAGCTCCTAAATTCGTATTGTTAAATAACCATAAAGGTTTGAAAAGAAGTGTAATCAAAAAAAATGTCACAATTTTAAATTTATTATTTTCTAATTTCTTAATCATTTATTAAAACCATTCATATCAGGATACTTTTTAATTCTTTTGCCTTTAAACATTTTTATTTTCGTAAATAATAAGTATCAAAGAATAGAGTACAGAATAAATAAAAAAATTAAAGAGTTAGATAGAGAAACATTTTTGAAAACAATTATTGTTTTAGCAACTTCTTTGAGAAATATTACAAATATTCTTAAGTTTTTCCAATGTGTTTAAGTCCAAAAAAACTCTAAGTTTTTAGATGAGCACTGGAGTTTATAGAATTTATATTGTAACAAGTGTTTCTTTTAAATATCGTTTATAAATGTATCCTGAAAACTCTGTCTATTTACCAACTCAACCACTCCAGTGGAGTCTAAAGCAACTACACCTGACTTTGGCACTCTGTTGTAGTTACTAGCCATAGCAAAGGTATATGCGCCAGTTGAGGTTGACATCAATATATCACCAGACTCGGTATCACTGGGTAGCATTGCATCTTTTACCAGTAAGTCACCACTTTCACAGTGTCTTCCTGAAACAGCATGAACCATGTCTTCTCCGTTTTTTCCACCAGAGATATTAAAAAGTTTGTGTTCGCTTCCATATAGTGCTGGCCTAGGATTATCAGACATGCCCCCGTCTACAAGAATATAGGGTTTATCTCCTCGATCATCTTTAAGTGCACCGGCAGTATAGAGAATAACTCCTGGATTGTTGACTAATGCTCTTCCTGGTTCAATCATAATCCTGTAAACATCTTGCCAATGTTCTTGAATTCCAGCATGAATAGCATCAGCATAAACTTTTAATTCATGGTCTACTTCATCACCTGCATAAGGTGAAAAGAATCCACCTCCAGCATCAAAGACGACTTCTGCTTGAATGGCGGCCCGATGTTTGTAGAGAAACTCTGCACATTCACTCATTGCTTTTTGATAACGCTCAGGATCTTTAATCTGACTACCAATATGAACATGAATACCTGAAAATAATAAAGAAGGTGCATCGTAAATCTGTTTTAAAGCCTCTTCTGCAAATCCAATTGAGATACCAAATTGCTGATCGTATCCAGTGGTTAAGACCATTGGGTGTGTCTCTGCCCCAACATCTAAATTGATACGCATAATAACAGGTTGTTGCCTGCCTAATTTAGAAGCTACAGCTTCCAACATCGGAATTTCATAACGATTATCAATGGAGATGTGTCCGCCCTCGTTCTGCATGAAAAACTCTATCTCTTCAATGCTTTTATATGTCCCGTTAAATAATGTATTTTCTAAAGTTTCAGTGACTGATTGTACGGTTGCCATCTCACCGCCAGAGACAACATCAACTCCCCATCCTTTGTCATGAAGTTCCTTTACTAAGGCTTTACAGATAAATGCTTTTGCAGCATATCTAAATAAGGTCTCTGAACCAAACGCATTTGAAAAATGGTCAATATTATCTTTTAAGTGCTCCCAATCGTAAACATAAAGCGGGGTACCGTATTGTTTAGCAACATCAAGTAACGAAGTATCTCCAATATGGGCAACCCCGTCTGTGAATTTTAGATTAGAGGGTAAGTAATTCATTAAGGCTGTGGTGAAAAGAGCCCATATCCACAGGTTCCATCTAATTCACTTTCATGACTACAATCTTCTGGCATAATATTTAGCTGCTGGAGTTCCTGTTGTGTGTAACGAATGATCTGCCAGTCTTCCAATGAGGTAATGTCGAGTGTTATTTGCTCCTGAGTAGAGTACCAAGTAATCTCTCCATCTTCATTAATACTTTTTATATAACCTTTGACCTCATGGTTATCACACCTATTTCCTAAGCACCAGGAACGAAAAATTGAGTAATCCTCGTGCTGACAGTTTGGATCAAAATTAGAAGAGTCCATTTGTTCACATATAATATTTGATTGTTGCGGTAGAAACTCAGGAATCTCTAACTGAAACTGTCCCCATGAAGAGAGACCGAACAAAAGTATTACTACGCCCATCATTTTTTTAGACGACGCTTTATCCACGCAATATCTTTCTTCTGCGCTTCAAGTCCTCCAGGTGTTTCCACAATTATGTCTGATTTACAGTTCTTGATAACATACTCAAGCTCTGCTTTTGGAATATTGCCTTTTCCTAAATTTTCATGTCTATCTCTACTGCTCTCAAATCCATCTTTGGAGTCATTGAAGTGTACGAGGTCTATTTTTTTAGTAAGTTTTTTAAATCCTTTTACTGCTTCTTCAGTTGGAATACCTCCCGCCCATGTATGGCAAGTATCTAAACAAAGTCCAACATTAAGGTCACCAATGACTTCCCAGAGTCGTTCAATAGAATCCATGTATCGAGCAACAGAGTTTTTTCCTCCAGCAGTATTTTCTACTAAAACCCTCATACCGGTATCTTCAACATGTTCTATTGCTTTTCTCCAGTTTTCATACCCCTCTCCAATATCTCCACCTTCACCTACTGATCCTCCATGAACAATGACAGCTTTCGCACCAAAAGATGCTGCAATTTTGCAGGTATCTTTAAGTAATTTCCTACTAGGGTGTCTAACTTTGTTGTTTGGAGTAGCAACATTGATTAAATATGGAGCGTGCACATATATTGGCCCTTTGTAGTCTTGCAAAACATCTATGTCTTCTCGTGGTTTTGGGCTTTTCCACATTTGAGGGCTTGAAACAAAAATCTGAAATGTGTCACCTTTTCGGAGTTTAATCTCCTCAACTGCATTTTTTGAAGGTATATGTGAACCAATATTCATGAAATTAAGTATAAATCATCTAAGTTCTATCAAAATAGAAAGATTGGAAGAATTTTACTATGCTTAGATTAAGACTTCCTTTTGTGCCTTGAGCCACTTTAACAGGGCATAATAAACCAAAAATTACAGCCACAGGGGAGTCATTTACTGTTTTTTCTCTTTTTTTATGACTTAATTCGTATTTTTATATCTTTTTTGGGAAAAGGAATGGGTGCAGGATTTATTATTAGTCGTTCAGTTGAGGAAATCTCGTTAATGTTCGAAACTAATTTGTATATAACGTTTTTAAATAAGTAACTAGCAAAGAATTTCCCAATACAGGTATGCGCTCCTCCAGAAAAAGGATAATAAGCTTCATTAGGTTCATCTACATTTAAAAATCTACGTGGATCACACTGTTCAGGGTTCTCAAAATATCGGTCATCGTTGTGTAGAACCAAAGGACCGATAGCAACATATGTTCCTGCATCAAGTTCATAATTATCAACAACAGTATCTCTCATAACATAACGTAAAGAAAAAGGAACTGGAGGATACATTCGCATAGCTTCTTCAAATAAAGACTCTCCTTTAATGCCATTTTTTAAATCTGAAGTATTAGTAAGAGATATCTCCTTTGCTTCCTCTCTTAACTCATCGTAAAATGTTTTATCTGTAGAGAGATGGTGAATAGCTGTTGTCAAAGTGCTTGTTGTGGTGTCATGAGCAGCAAGAAGTAAAAATATCATATGCTCGGCAATTTCATAATTACTTAAACCACCCTCGTGCTTATTAGTTTTAACCAATTCTGCAAACAAGGTATTAGATTCCGTGTTAACGTTTTCAGCCTTGCTTTCAAAATACTTAAGTAAAGACTGTCTTGCTTTTAAACCTTTTCGAAGCTTAGTAAAAGGTAGTGGAACCCTAACTACCGACGTTGCAGACTTAATTGCATCTGTGAACAGTTTCTCCAATTCTTTTTGTCTAGAGGTGTC
>Ga0213862_10000618_pt1 | contig 14913 bp, 10 predicted proteins | sample PICome_7_FD_160092 | JGI IMG/M metagenome (GOLD analysis project Ga0213862, IMG submission 160092) | Coastal seawater microbial communities near Pivers Island, North Carolina, United States - PICO266 | ecosystem: Environmental > Aquatic > Marine > Coastal | place: USA: North Carolina... | reverse complement strand
TTTTTGGCGTATTTTGTTTTGGTGGTTCAGTTAAATCATAACTATCATTTAATTTTTTCATATTAATTTCTATTCTTAATTCATTATTTAAAATATCTAATAAATATCCATTATGACTTGTACGCGTAGATACATTTAAAACTTCATTTAATTTATTATATTTATTATTCTTATATAAAATAGTAATATAATCAAAAATTTGATTTATATTATTTGACTTATTTTTTTTATTCATAATCTGTATATGTGTATAAAGTGATTTACATATATATGAAAATATATCCGCATTTGTAACTCCTTGTTTTTCTAATATAGAAGAATAACTACATGGTGCTTCATAAATTTCATTTAAATTTTTACTATTATATATTGTAATATATATTACTTGATTATTATTTGCTATATAAAATATTTTACTATTATATAATCCATTTTCTTCTAATTCATTTTTTTTTATATAAAAACTATCTATTTCATTATTAAATGATGTAATATATTCAGTTATATGAGTTGTATTTATATTATTTATTTTAGAATCATTTTCTTGTAATCTAATTGAAAAATCATATATTTTTTTATTTCTTTTACTTAAACCATAGTTTTGTAATAAATCAAATGTTGAATTTTTATTTGTATTTATTATTGGTTTTAACCATTTACCCTTATTAAATATTGGTTTACTATTATAATATACAAGAACATCGGATTTTGTATTATTTATTATTAATTCTGCTATACCTGGTAAATTAATTAATATTTGCGAAATTGCTACATCATTATTTCCAATAGAATTAAATTTAATTAAAATATTGTTTTCTTTTTTTTTATTATTTCTTAAATTACTTCTATTCTGAAATGTAGTATTATTTATTATAGTATTATTTTCATCATATGTATCATTATCTACTTCTACGGATATATTATTAAAATTAAATACATTATACTCACCACTTTCGGTATCATTTGATTTTATATCAAATTCTAAACTTCTAAAATTTAAAATATCTTTTATATTACATTCGAATTTAGAACTACCTTTAATCATTTGGGTAAAATAAATATACATTGTCATATTTGTTTTTGAAATAGAATCTATATATTTTAATCTCATTCTATTTGGTATATTATCAAATCCAAAATTACTAGGTAATGTAATTTTTGAATTTTGTTTTATTATATTCAATTGATTTAATAATAATTTATAGTCATTGTATTTAATAAATTTCAATTGTTTTACTAATACATTTATATTTTGTATATTATCCGGATTCATAGAAATTACTTCACCACCTTTCATTTCTAATAATTTAGCTTTCAAAAATTCTTTTTCTATTTTTTCTTTTTCTTCTTCAGATTTTCCTATAGTATCGGATTTTGTCATTTCTCTTACATAATTTAATATTTTATCATGTTTATTTTTGAATTTTTCATTATTTTCAATAAAATTTTTATTGTTTTCACTTGTTTTTAATTCTTGTTTATATATTTTATTTGTTATATTTTCATTAATATTTATTATACTTTGATTTATCATATTATTATATACTGCTTGTTTTTCTTTTATAGCTTCATTTATTTGTATATCATTATATTTACTATTTTGAACTATCCATAAGAAATTATCAGGTAATACATCTTCATCTGTTATCTTATAATTTGTATTTTTACTATTATCATCATATAAATCAGACCATATTACTTTATTTGTTGTAGTATCCAAATATAAATATTTTTGTGTATCAGGATTTTGAATTTTATAATAAATTAATTTTTTTTCTTTATCAGCATTTATTGTTCGAGGATCCAATTTTACTTTTGTATTTATTTTTGATGTAGCTATTTTTCTATCATATTCATTTTGACTTTCTATTTCTCCATCTTTCAGTTGTTGTTGATATAATTTTTTTTGTTCAATATTATAATTTAGAAATAAACATCCATCAATATTATTAAATATAGAATTAGGACTTTTAATATAAGATGTTATTTTATAATTATTATTATAACCCTCAAATTTAAATTTTGTATTATTTATTAAATCTTCATCATTATTGAAAAAATCATTTAACAATGTCGCATAATTATCACAAGTATTATCTTTTGCTAATAAACCACGTATTTTATGTGGTGGTGGACGATTTGGATTATTTATATTTAAACTTTTATTAAAATACATCTTACTTCTAATATTATATAATACCTTAACATTATCAAATATATTATCAATATAATCCTCTGTTCTAATAAATCTCCATTTAGCATTATTTAATATAAATGGTTCTTTAAATCTTGATGTATTTTCTCTAAATATAATATCATAATTTGATTTCTTTTTTTTAACATATAAATACATGTAATATTTAATATCATTTTCAATAAAATATACATGATAATAATTTGATTTTGTAGGTTTTTGTATATATAATTGATGCGAATTTGGGAATTTTACCCATTCTTCATTTTTTAAATCTTCTAAAAGTATATTTTCTATATAAAAATTATTTAAATAAAATTCATTATCATTTTTAGCCAATTTATTTAAATTTTCTGTTACTATACTTGTTTTTTCTGGATGATTTTCTTCATCATTATTTAAACATGCTTTTATAATTACTGTTTCATCTTCATTTGTATCAATTTTATCTAAAATTGTATAATTTTTATATTCCTTATTTACTTCCCATACATATGAATCCATTCTTCCTTTTCTACCATATTTAACAGAACTATTATTCTTATATATTAATTCTTTATTTGGTTCTGATATAAAAGACATTATTCTGTATGTATCCTTATTAAATCCTATATCTCGTTGTATATGTGAATCTACATATGTATCTAAATTATATGGTAAATTTGATGGACAATTAGGAGCACGTAATTTTAAAAGTGGATTTCTATTTGTGTTATCACAAGGACCACATTGATATTTTAAATCTTTACTTAAATCTATACAATATAAATTACTTTTAGTATTATTTTTAATAGAATAGTAATTATCTAAATTAATAATATTATTAATATTAGTATTTAAATTAATAATATTTATTTTTTCTACATTTTTAAAATATTTTTCAATTACTGAATAATTTCCTCTATTTGCTGTTAATTTTAATGTATTTATATCTGATGTTACTGTGTGACCTATAAATTTTTGAATTAGTAGTAATTTTTTTCTTATATTAATAAAACGTTCTTTTTTTAATTCTGATATTAATTGAGTTCTTAAATTATTTAATTTTTGTTTTGTTTGTTGAATATTATTTTTATTTAATGAATGTTCTGAAATAACTATTTCTTCTATACTTGAAATTATTTTTAAATTATTTTGTTCTTGTACTCCTGAACCTTCTTGAATATTTATATTTTTTGTTTTATACATATATAATTTATTATGAAATACATTATCAAATAAATTTTTCACATCATTATTTGTATCATATGTATAAAATAAAGCATCTAATGTTTCTTGTGGATTTTCTGCCAATGCTGATATACATAATGAATATACAATTACAATAAAATCATCAACTGTTTGATAATCTTTATCTTTTCTGAAAAAACAATTTTTCATATTAAAAAATATATTTATTATATCCATATCATCTATAAGTATATCTTCATCTCCTACAACAGAATTAATAAATATATTAAAATTAGATATTGCTATACTGTAATTATTATTTGAAATATTGTATGTTAAATCAGTTATATATTTATTAGTTATTGAAAACAAAATTTTATTCATATATATAAAATCCTCTATTCCTTTACGATAATTTAATGGTAAGTTTTCTAAATTTTTTGCTTTTTTCTGTGCCTTATAACTATTCATATCAAAATTAATTGTTTTTATATAATTCTCTATATTTTTTTTATATTCGTCTATTAATATATTTGTTCTACATATATTTGATAATACATTTTCACTAAATATTATTTTTTGTTTTACCGTCAAATAATTTAATTGAAAATTATTTAAAATGTCTTGTGAATATTTAGTACAATAATTTTCTATATTTATTATTTTTGGATTTTTTTCTGATTCTTTAATATTTTCTAAATCATTTATTTTATGTTTTTCTAAAAACTGTATTTGTTCATCATTTGCTGGTAATACCTTGAATATTTTATTATAATTTAATTGTTTTTTTTCACCATTTGATGTAATAAATGGTTCAATAAAATCTTTAAATTCCTTATGTGGTTGTTCTAAATATTCTTTATATGTATTTCTTTTATTAAAAAATATATCATATAATGTTTTATATGTAGGCAAATCTTCATATTCTGTATCTAAATTAGTATAAAATATATCAATATTATTATATATTTGAACAATATTATCCTTGTTTATTTTAAAATTTTCTAATGTATTTAATAAACTAAAAATATCAGGAATTTCATTTATTTTATAATCATTATCTACTTGTACTATTGATTGATATTTTTGTAATACTTTACTTTTTTTTACTGTACATATTTTATTTTTATAACTCATTAATATTTCTAAATGAGTTTTTTTAGGTTTATCTTCATTTACTTTACTCATATCTATTTCTAATTTTACATATTCTTCGACAGTATTTAAAAATTTTTCAATAAGTCCATTATTTTCTTGTACGGTATTACCTATTTTACTTTTTAATGCTATTATATTATTATTTAACTCTTTTATATTTATATCAATATCATCTAAAATGTTAAATATTAATGTTTTCAATCCATATATTGTTTTTTCTGATGGTTCAGATTCAAGTCCTCTAAATTCAATTATGGTTTGAAATACTTTTTTAAATTGTAAAAATGTACTATCATCATTTGGATTTAAAAATATTTGAGAAAAATCGGGTAATTTATAAAGAGCATCAAATATGTTTTTATATTTTTCAACAGCATTTTCTCTATAATTTATAAATTTAGTTAATTTATTTATTATATTAGTTATTTCTAATAAAATTTTTTCTACCCTTACTAAATGTTTACTATATACATTATTTTTACAATCTAATATAGTATTACTATTTTTTTTTGTAATTGTTGATAGTAAATTCATTAAACTATTTGTATTCGAATTTTCGTATGTTATATTTTTTAAATTTTGCAATATAAATAGTTTTTTTCGTGTATTATTTATATTTAAAATTATTTTATTTGTTTCATCATATATTCTTGTTTCTATTGTTGTTGATAATTTATTAAAATTTTCATCTTCTTTTTTATCAAAGTAATAATATCGTAATTTATTTTTGAATTTATCTTTTATAAAAGTATCATAATTTATATTTTTATAAAATACATAACTTAATTCATAATTTACATGGTTTATTATTGAATTAAAATATATCACATCAATCAAATATTTTTCATGTTTTCTATGGACTATTACTTTATCCTCCTCAAAAAGCATACTTGTTTTACATTCGCTTTTATTTAATAATGTTTTATAAAAATAAACTGCCCCTATTATATTTAAATTTAATGGAATTTTATTTTTTATTATAATATTTGTAAAACTATTAGAAGAACATATTGGATTTTGACTTGTTTCAAAATCGGGTTCAGATATATAAATATTATTATTTTCTTTATACAAGTACGAGCAAAAATAGTATCCATCTTTAAAAATAAATTTATTATTAATTATATTTTGTTGATTAATATTTTTATTTTCCAATCCAATATTAAATTTATTATGATTATGATAGTCTTCTAATTCGGCATTAATTCTAGTTGTCATATTTGGATCTTCTTTACTCAGTAATTTAAACTGAGTCTCTATTTCATTACAATTAAAGATTTGATATGAATTTTTAACCATTCTATATAATATATAGATTTAAAAAAAATATATATAACATATTTAAAATTGATTTAATTTATTATATTTTTAAATAAAAATGGATAATTTTTGTGCTGTTACTATTAAGAATATAGATATAGAAAAAGGTGATAAAATTAATAATCTTATATTAAATAATCAACTTATTTATAATGTTAATAAAAAATTTACAACATATACTGTTGATTTTTTAGTTAATAATTATGACTTAGATTTATCTAATTTAATATATAAGCATATTTCGGAAACTTTTTGTATTATATCAGAAGATGATTATACTTCATTAATTCAATTATTATATAATGATAATAAACAATTAATTAATTATAATAATAACTATTATATTATTGAAATACAGTCTCATTTAAAATTTAAGGGAAATGAAAATATAGTTGATATTGTTCGTAAAAAATTTTTAAATAATATTCAAAAAAAAAATGTATCTTAATTTTTAGTTTTTAGTATATATACTATATAGTTGAAAATTCTTGATTTTCATAACCATCTATGTTATATTCACCTCCTTTATATTTTTTACCACCTTTTATTTTTTTATGTGATACTAATTTATCAAATTCACCTCCTATTTTTTTTAAATTATTCATATGTTTTTCCATCTCTTCCTCAACATTTTCCATTTCTTCTTGAATTAAATCTTCTTCTGGTTCTATATCATTATAATCAATTATACCATCTTTATTTGTATCATATTTCTCTACATCTCTCATAATTTTATTATATTCATCTTCAGAATTTTTATATTTTTCTGTTTGATTATTTAATTTTTTTTGTGCGTTTAATAATTTTGTATTTAATTTATATTGAGTAGCTCCTAATTTTCGGGCGGTTTTTAATTTATTATTATATTCTGATTTATTTAATACTATTTCTTCCTGAATTATAGTATTTATTTTTTTGTCAATATCTTGTTCTTCACTTGGTTCTTCTTCCATTGGTATTTCTTCATTTATATTATCTACTAATGATTCTTCCTCTGATGATAATAAATTATTTTCTTCTTCTACTGTTCCACCAAATAAATTATTTTCTTCTTCTACTGTTCCACCAATTAAATTATTATTTATTAATTTACCATATGAAGTTATATTATCTTGTGTATTATTAATATTTAATAAAATTATATATAATAAAGTTAATAACATTGCTATTTGCATTCCTAATTCTTTTTTACCATCAGAATAATATATTATTAATAACAATAATAATATTTTTCCTAAAATATTATTATAAAAAGAATTTACCATAGAATTAATAGGTGGGTTAACTGTTGAAATATATAATATTATTGCAATTATTATTATATATTTTATGTTTGTATTGTCCAATATCGTATTTAGAAATTCCATATATATATATATATATATTATATAAAAAATATATTATATCAAAAAAAAAATGTATTATATCAAAAAAAATATATTATATCAAAAAAAATATATTATATCAAAAAAAAAATGTATTATATCAAAAAAAAATGTATTATATCAAAAAAAAAATGTATTATATCAAAAAAGTAAAAATATTTTTTATTTATATTTTTGATTTTAAAAATTTTTTAAAATCACCATATTCTCTACCACCTTCATATGATTCTACTTTACCATTTTTAGAAAATAATATTGTAGGGAAACCTTCAATGTTATTTTTCTCTGCTGCTTTTTCATCTTCTTCACAATTTACTCTATCAATTACTATATTTTTTAATGTATTATCTTTTTCTAATTTTTCCCACTCAGGTTTAATTGTTTTACAATGAGGACACCAATCTACATAATATAAAATAAAAGTGATGTGTTCTTTTTCTCCACCCTTTATTGTTTTTTTATTATTCATACAAATAAATATATATAATAAAATTAATCCCCCAAGAAACATAAATAATTTCATAGATTTTTCAGTTGGTTTTTTAGGACATTCAAAAAATCCTGTTGACATTATAATTATATAATATATTTTTTATTCAAATAATTTTTTTTTTTCATCAATTATTATTTCATTAATATTACTATTTATTATACATAATTTTTCAATATATTTTTTTTTTTTTATTTTTTTTTTATTTCATTTTTTTTCATAATTTTCTTCTAAACATATATTTTTTTCTTGTATTATTTCTTTTAATTTTTTTATTTCTACTATTTCATTTTTATATTGTTCTATTTTATTCATAATATTATCATTTTTTTTTATTAAAATTTTATTTTCATCTTCTAATTTTTTATTTAATTTTACTAAATCGTTTGAATGAACTCCTTGTAATTGTTTTATATGACTACGTATATATGATTTTTCTTTTTTTTGTATTACATCATATATTTTATAATTAATATGACTATTATATTCTTTTGCGCATTCAAAGTCTATTTTTGAATCTAATAAATACAATTGAACATCATTATATTTTTTAAAAACGGATAACAATAATGGTAATTTTATCATATTATAATTATTTTTAATTAAATTTAATAATAAATATTGAAATGTATATTGATTATTTGTATTATTTATATTAAATCCTATATCTATAAGAATATTCTTAGATATTAATAAAAAATCAGATGAATTGTTTAAATAATGTAAATTATATTCAACTATATTTTCATTTGATATATTAATAATATTATTATTAGTATTATTAAATTCTTCAATATAATCTTTTTTTAATAAAATTTGACGTTCATTTTCATTACATATATATTTTATTTCTTCCGAAATATTATTAAATATATCATTTGTATAATTTTCAAAAAAATCTGTAGGTAATTTATCTAATTCAATAACATTTGTTCTTACATAACTATTATTTTTTATTTTATTTAATGATATATATTCTAAAATAGGTTCTGTTAAATAAGTTGTTAATGTTGAATATAGTATAGTATCATATGAACAATTTTGTATAATTTCATTATGTATAGAATCATTAGAATCACAATTATAATTATATAATTTTATATTCAAATTTTTAATATTATTTAAATCTATATTTTTTTTTATATTTGAGATATTCCAATTCCATTTATAATTTATAATTATAATTTCAATTTCTAGGTTTATATTTTTATTTATATTATTAATATGTTTTATATATTTATTTATTTCATTTATATTATTATTATTATTATTATTATTATTATTATTATTATTATTATTATTATTATTATTAGTAATAATAATATTTAACATTTAAATAAATAAAATAAAAAAAGAAAAGTAATTTATCGCATATAAGTATGAAGCCCAAAAAAAATAAATTTGTTTTCATAAATGATACTAATTGTACTAGTTTTACTACTAATATTAGCGATACTAATATAATAAATACTACAAATATTACAAATACTACAAATATAATAAATAATCAAAACGATAATGAATATATTGTATTAATAGATTATAATTCTTATATAAATAAAATTGCTTCTAGTTATAAAAATATGAGTAGTAATGTAGTAGAACAATTTAATAAAGATTTTATAAGGGCAATATATAAAATAAATAATAAAAATGAAAAAAATATTTCCATATTTATTGATTATTTTGAATTTTTAATGGTTCAAAATAATCTTCATTTTTCTGAATTTTTAATGTTATGTACTCAAGCTGTAATGGGTTGTCCATTAGAAATACTATATAAAACAATATATGATAAAAATATTTATATTGGTGAATTAAAAAATAATAAACCATTATTTTTTAATATTTATAATAAAAATAATGATATTTATTTTATTATAAAAAAAACTTTACGATATTTTTATATTAATAAAAAGGGTGTAGATATTACTTTAAATTTTGTTAATATTAGTATTTATGTTCCATTTTTTACAAAAGAAAAAATAATAATTACATATAAAATACTTAGAAATAAATAAATATATTTAATTAAAAATAATGTCAGCAATAGGAATTGACTTAGGCACAACATACTCATGTGTAGGAATATGGCAAAACGGTAGATGTGAAATTGTCGCAAATGATCAAGGTAATAGAACAACTCCATCATATGTAGCTTTTACTGATACAGAACGTCTAATTGGAGATGCGGCTAAAAATCAGGCTGCTCTTAATCCAGAAAATACAGTATATGATGCTAAACGATTAATTGGTCGTAAATTTTCAGATGAACATGTTAAAAAGGATAAGGAGTTACTTTCTTATAAACTTGTACCAGATAAATCAGATAAACCAATGATTGATGTTAGTTATAAATGTGAAAGAAAACAATTTTCAGCGGAAGAAATTTCTTCTATGATTCTTGTTAAAATGAAAGAAATCGGTGAAGCTTTTACTGGAAAAGATGTTAAGGATGCCGTTGTAACTGTTCCAGCATATTTCAATGATTCGCAACGTCAAGCAACAAAAGATGCGGGTGCCATTGCTGGTTTAAACGTGCTTCGTATTATTAATGAACCAACCGCCGCCGCAATTGCGTATGGTTTGGATAAAGTAAAAGGGAAAGAATCAAATGTATTAATTTTTGATTTAGGTGGTGGTACATTTGACGTTTCATTACTTACTATTGATGATGGTATTTTTGAAGTTAAGGCAACCGCTGGTGATACTCATTTAGGTGGAGAAGATTTTGATAATCGTCTTGTTACACATTTTACTACTGAATTTAAACGTAAAACTAAAAAAGATTTAAGTTCAAGTAAAAGAGCATTACGTCGTCTTAAAACTGCTTGTGAACGTGCTAAACGTAATTTATCTTCTTCTGCTACAGCAAATATTGAATTAGAATCACTTTATGAAGGTGTTGATTTTTATTCTAGTATTACTCGTGCTCGTTTTGAAGATTTATGTTCTGATTTATTTAGAAATTGTATTAATCCTGTTGAAAAAGTACTTACTGATGCTAAAATGAGTAAGAGTGAAATTGATGAGGTGGTATTAGTAGGAGGTTCAACTCGTATTCCTAAAGTTCAAGAACTATTAAGTAATTTCTTTGGAGGAAAAGAATTAAACAAATCTATCAATCCAGATGAAGCAGTAGCATATGGTGCTGCTGTTCAGGCGGCTGTATTAACTGGTGCGGAAGATATGTCTCAAGACCTACTATTACTAGATGTTTCACCACTATCACTCGGAATTGAAACAGCTGGGGGTGTAATGACTAGTTTAATTGATAGAAATACTACTATTCCTGCTAAAAAATCCCAAGTATTTTCTACTTATGAAGATAATCAACCTGGTGTAAATATTCAAGTATTTGAAGGGGAACGTAAATTTACTCGTGATAATAATAAATTAGGTGATTTCTTATTAGAAGGTATTCCACCTGCTCCGCGAGGAGTTCCACAAATTGAAGTTACATTTGATTTAGATACTAATGGTATTCTTAATGTAACTGCTGAAGATAAGAAAGGAGGAAGTAAGAAAGATATTAAAATTACAAATGATAAAGGAAGATTAACACAAGATGAAATTGATAATATGGTTAAAGAAGCGGAAAAATTCAAAGACGAAGACGATAAAAAGAAGGCTCAAGTTGATGCTAAAAATGATTTAGAATCTTATACTTATCAATTAAAATCTGCTACAGATGATGATAAGAATGCTTTAGAAGAAGATGATAGAACTCAATTAAAAGAAAAAGTAACCGAAGTTATGAAATGGTTAGATACTGCTCAAAATGCTGAAAAAGAAGAAATTGATTCTATGAAAAAAGAATTAGAAGAAGTTGCTAAACCAATTATGCAAAAACTATATGCTTCTGCTGGTGGAGAAGGTGGAATGCCTGATATGAGTGGTATGCCAGGTGGAATGCCTGATATGAGTGGTATGCCAGGTGGAATGCCTGATATGAGTGGTATGCCTGATATGAAACCAGGTGTAGAAGAGGTTGATTAAATTAAAAAAAAATGTAATAGTATTATTAAGCAAGGGTACCAAAGGGATCCCATAATGGAAAATAATGTTGTATATCTTGTTTCCATTTTTTTTTTAAATCATTTGATATATATTTTTTATTAATAATAATTTCAAATACATATTCATCCATCCATTTATCTGTCATAGAATAATAACCATTAAAATCTTCTTCATCATCTTTATTTTTTTTATCTTCACCCCAACTATTTTCTATTTGCCATCTATTTATTTTCGAACCATCAATATTATAACCGGTAATTACCATAGCATGCGTAGGTGAAGTTTCATAATATAATAATCTTTCCTTTTTGTTTAAATTAAAATTTATATGTAATAAATCTTCAATTTTATATATTTCAGTATCTAATATATTATTCTTACTTAATAAAAATTTTCCTACATCGCACGCAAAATAAACAGATTCATTCTTATCTATACTTTTTTTTGTTGCCTGTTTTATTATATCTATATCTACATTTAAATATTTTATTTCATCACCCTCTACCATATTATTTAAATATTCTACACTATATGTTTTTCCATATTCGTGTCTAGGATCATTTAATAAACATATATAATCACATAAATCTATTTTTATCATTTTTGTAAATTTTTCCACCGTCAAATTTTTTATTATTTTATATTTATTGTTTTTATCTACATATTCCCAATCAAATTCATTTTGCGGTTTTCCAAAAAATTTTACCAATAATAAATATATTTCTTTTAATGCTTTTGTTTTATCCATTTTTTCATTATATATATCTCTTAAATATTCGTTCAGTTTTTTCTTCAATATTGTATTTATATTATCACTATTTGATGTATGATATGTTTCGGGAAATACGCATTTTGGTATTAACCCATATTTTTTTATTAAATTTTGAAACATACTCCACGTTCCCCCATCATCTATAAAATTTAACATTATATTTTCTATTATTCTACTGTTAAATTCTTCGCCTTTTTTATATAAATCTTCCAATAAATGAATAGTATAATTCATACGTTCAAATTTATCCCAGAAAAATAAATAACTCTGAGAAAATTCAAAATCACCTTTTAAATTATATTTTTCTATAAATTTATTACGAATCATATTTAAACCAGCAAACATCCAACATCTACCCGAACTTTTTTGATTTGATATTTTATTTAAATTTTTTATTTTTTTATTAAATATATGATAATTTTCAATATTTATATTACTTGGTATAAGTAATTTAAATAAAGAATTATTATGTAAAGTAATTAAATCCTTCTCATCTATTTTTATATTTTTCCATAATTCAGGTTCTATTGTAATACTATTATCTCCACCATTCATTTTATTTTTAGCATTTTTCTTCTTATATTTCAAATATTTATTTTTATATTTCATATATTTATTTTTGTATTTTTCCATATTTATTGTATATAATATTATAATATATTAAATTGATTTTTTATTAATATACAAACATATTTATATGAGTCATTTCATACATTATAAATATAAACCCAAAGTTTTACAACATATTAATTATAATCATGTTTTAAAAAATTATTTACATTCTTTTTCAAAATCAAAAGATTTACAAAATTTAGTTCTATATGGATATTATGGAACAGGTAAAAAAACATTTATTCAGTGTTTTTTAAACCAATATTTTAATAATGATAACACTATTTACAATACCACTACATTTAATTATACTTTATCAAATAATTATAAAATTCATTATAAATCTAGTTCATATCATTACCAAATTAATTTATTAGATAATTATAAAAATAATATATTAATTTTTCACGAATTAATTAATTATCTTATTCAATCTAAATCTATTCTTAATGATTATATTATTATTGTTTTACATAATATTGAAAAATTACAAAAAAATATAAATCTTCTTAAAATTATTATGGAAAAATATTCACATGTTAAATTTATTTGTAGTTCTCAAAAACGTTTCTCCGAATTAGAATTAGCTATTCAATTACGAGTTGAAAAATTATCTGAATTTGAATTGCTTAAAATATTTATTTTTATCAATAAAAAACAAAAACTTAATTTATCACACGAATTAGCAATTTCTACTGTAAAACAATCTTTTAATAATTTAAGTATTTTACTTAATTCTATTCAAAGTATTATTAATAATGCTGAAAATAATAATATTATTCTAAATAATATTTATGATTTATTACAAAAAAATAATATTAGTGATTTTCCTAAAATTAAACAATTTTTAAATAAAATTATTATTTTTAAATCTTATGACATTAATTATATTATTAATTATATTTTAGAAAAAATTTTACATATGATTTCTAATAAACCACTCTTTATTTATGAATTAAATTCTCTTATTGAAATGAATACAAATAATATTGTACATGATATTATTATTCTTGATACATTTATATTTCTTATATATAAATCTTTGAAATAAATATAGTATTTTTATTTAAATTATTTAAATACTATTATTTCATAATATATATGACATTATTTTTTGAACCAGAACAATTTTACGGTAACCTTGAATATAAATTATATATTGGTTCAAAAAAAAATGATAGAATTTTATCTCAATTTTTTTTCAGATTAAGAGAAGGTAATGGTAAAGCCATATATATTATAGGAATTACAGATAATGGTCTTCTACATATTACTAATATTAAATTTATTATGGAAAGTATTCATAATTTTATTCATATTGTCGGAAAATATTCGACATTTAAAATACGTGTTTTTACCCAAAAACCTTATGTTTACGCCATTATATGTCTTGAAAATAAAAAAATATCTCAAATTAATGATGTTATTGATTTTAATCTTATTCATTAATATAACCTATTCTATATCTCTCATTTAATACTATTTTCAATTTTAATCTTATATGATCATAATCATTTTTCAAAAATTCTATTGGTTCACCAAGTGAACCTCCCACATATGATTCATCTATCTCAAATTTACTATTTTTTATATCTATATATTCTTCTAAATTTTTTGATACCATTATATAATCTACACATTTTTCTGTTAAATCTCCTTCGATAGGTAAAGACCATATATTTGTTCTTATTTTATTTTTTTTTATTGGATAAATTATTAAATTTTTTAAATTAAATTCAGAATATAATTTTTTTAAATCTTCAATCAATCTATCCGCATTCTTAGACACGTC
>Ga0213862_10000617_pt1 | contig 14920 bp, 5 predicted proteins | sample PICome_7_FD_160092 | JGI IMG/M metagenome (GOLD analysis project Ga0213862, IMG submission 160092) | Coastal seawater microbial communities near Pivers Island, North Carolina, United States - PICO266 | ecosystem: Environmental > Aquatic > Marine > Coastal | place: USA: North Carolina | collected... | reverse complement strand
CGGACGCGCAACGCTTCCTCTCCCGCTGGGCGTACCGAGACGAATACGAAATAAGCCTCCTCGAGTCGCACGAACCGGGAAAAGGTCTCGAGCACATGTTAGAAGCGCACGAGGACGCGATTAAACGAATGAGGAAAATTCAAGACTCTGATTTGCAAAAAGTGTTGGAGAGAGTGAGAGAAATGCGAAGGGAAGAGGAGATGGAAATCGTTCGATTGTAATATTATATAAAATAACTTTTCAGCAGAAAGGAGTAAATATTTTTGAATAATTTCTTCAAGTACACCACAATTCACGAAAACACGAACCATCATGTCTGCGTTTTCGAGCGTCCTCCTCTCACCGCTCGCTTCATTCTTCTCCACGACGGAGGACAAAGTTTTCCACGTCGTCAAATGCGTTTTGGCGTTCCTTTTTTTACTTCTTTGCGACCGAATCTTAAAACAACACGAGAAGAATGAGAAAGAAAAGAAAGCCATCGGGGAAGCGATTGAAACGACGACTGATGATGTGATGACGATGAAGAAAGGCGATTTGACCAGGAAAGAGTTGAAACAATTCGACGGCAAAAGCGACGACAAAAAACCTTTTCTCCTGTTGGCGTGCAAAGGGACGATTTTTGACGTCACGAAAGGACGCGACTTTTACGGTCCAGGCGGTCCGTATAACTGTTTTTGCGGGAAAGACGCCTCTTTGGCGTTTGCGAAAGTATCCACGAGCGAGGAACACATGAACGCGAACTGTTCGAATTTATTCGCAATGGAAGTGGACGCGTTGAACGATTGGTACAGGAAGTTTGAGGAGAAGTACCCGGTGGTCGGGAAGGTGAGAGACTCGGATTTCAAAGCGCCGAAGAAAAGGAAGAAGACGAAAGCGTCCTCGAAGTAGAGCGCGTTATTACGATGATGCGATAGCATTTTAGAAAATGTGTTTTATTTATTATTACCATTATTAGTTGTACATTTAAGTGTGATCATGCGGTGGGTCGATGACTTTGACGGACTTCCACTGCGGCGCGAATGTGAATTGATGAGAGGTCAGGTCAATTATCAATTAAAAAAATTGAAGCGACGACGGATCGACGACGCTGGCTATTAGAATCCTTCGTTTCAGGATTCTTTTGCATCGCATCCTCGTCGTCGTCGTCGACGACGGCGAGACGCACGTTGATTTGGAGTAAAGCGTCTTCCGCTTCTTTTCCTTCTTCGTCCTTCGTCTTCGAGCCCGCTTTGTCGCCGCTGGCGAATTTTTTCTTCGAATCTTCGAGAATGAAGTCTCGGATTTTTTCGTACCGCGCGAAGGAGGAGTGGATAATAGTTTTACCACCACCGTTCTTCTCCTCGTTGGTGGTTGTTGATGGCGGTAAAAGCGCTCTGCGTATCGCTCTCGTCACCGTTCGACTCAAAGTCGATTTGACCTCTTTGCCGCCTTCGATGGCGAATTCGCCTTCAAACTCGGATTCTCGAGCGAGGAAGGATAAAAGCCGGTCGTCCCAGCTTAAAGTGACGTTGACGCGTCGTTTAATCGCGTCCATTTGAGGTAAAGAAGCAACACTGCTTGTTGGTGACTCTCTCGACGACGACGACGATGATAATGTCGTCAACATCGAGGAGATGAACTCATTCTCGATGAGATAATTCGAGCGATACTCCAAGTGCGCGTTGGCGATTTGCTTCAGAGCGTCTTCGTCCAACGGCTGAAACGGCACGAAATATTCAATCGACGATAAGACTTTGACCGTATCGTGGAAGTCTTCGCAGTGCTCTTTTTCCCATTTCGTGAACATGGCGTTTTTCAACGCTCGCGAGAGCTCCACGTGATGTCTTTCGCGTTCAGACTTTAAGTAGTTTTTGTTCTTATTCTTGTCGACATCCCCTACTTTGCTCAATCGACGTTTCCGATCGGCTTCTGCGGCGCCGTGAATGTGCACGAATCCAGCGTTCGCCTCTAAAATAAATATCGCCTTGTTCCCTAAAACCTCTCTCTTCTCTCCATAAACGTCGTAATCTTCAAACGTATCGTTACCGTCTTCATCTTCGTCGTCTTCATCACCCCCGTTACTCCTCGCCGAATCTTCCTCTTCTTCGCTTCCTCTTCGCCACCATCTAGAAAACGCACCGCCTCTCTTCTTTCTCCTCCTCGTTTTCGAAGACGAGAACGACGATGAGGACGACGGAGTCGATTGCATCACCCTCCCGCTATCAAACAGCTGCCTCAAAACGCTCCTCACTTCGCACGGCAACTTATCGTACTCCTCAATCACGACCACGCTCTCGGGATATCTCCTCAAATGCGCTCTCAAGTTGCTCACAATCATGCGCTTCTGCCGCTCGCGGTCCTTTTCCACGTACTCCGCGCCGAACAGAATCTTATACGCCGGACACAATTCCCCCGGACACGTCTTCTTCTTCCTTTCAGAAGCGTAATAACTACCTCTAACGCCACCCGTAACTACGTTTCTCGCGACGCTCGCCAGCATCTCTCCATAAGCTTTTGCTCCTCCTCCGTTCTTCCTCCTCCTCCTCCTATTCGCACCATACACCGCTCTCGCTAACGCGCGATGGAAGTGCGATTTCCCAACCCCTGGACTGCCGTGGATGCTCATCACCAGCGGCGTTTGCCTCTCCTCCTCCACTCCCTCTTCTCTTCTCTCTCCTAAATCTTCTTCTTCTGATTCGTAGCGTTCAATCTCGCGAAACTTATCGCAAATCGCGTCTAAAAGTATATCCGTGCTTTCTGTTTGCCCGAAAATTTGCGATTCTACTTTTGCTCGCGCGTGGACGCACGCGTTGAATAAATTCGGCGCGTCGGCGTCTTCCTCTTCCGCATCATCATCGAATTCATTCCGACGAGAACGACGACAAAACTTCCCGTTCTCCCCGCAATAAAAGTTATCACTATTACTCTTACTCGTGATAAACGACGGACAAAAATTAACACTGCTGCGCTGATTATTATTGTTGTTGTTGTTCTCGCAGTGGTGCACGAAATAGGTCGTCGCGATGGCGAGAAACGCCGTCGCCACGTTCCCTAACGCAACAAACATGCTTTTGGACCATTTCTGACGAAGCATTTCATGCGTCTCTTTTTTTTTTAGGGGTTGTGAGAGTACAGGTGTTTAGGGTATTATAATAAACCCTAAACTCGCGCTTCACCGATGTGTTTTAAAACGACGACTCTTTCTCTCTCTCTTTACGACACAAAAGAACACGACGACGACGACGAAGACGAAGACGCGCGCGGTAAAGAAGAACAAAGAGAGCGGTAGCATTACGGAGAGCGCAGAGAGTAAGAGCGTGAGAGAGCAGTAGTATTGTCAGTAGTCGTAGTCGTAGTAGTAGTTTCAAATGGCACTGTTTGCCCCGTTTCGAGTCCTCGGGGATGTCTCCTCGGACGTTCCATTCTCGACGCACAAACGAGGCATCGAAACGTACGCGACGACTGCCTCCGGGCGAACCTTCCACATCTTTGACTGTAAAAAGCTCACGTTAGCCATGCTCGGTTCGATGCACGAAGCGGACGTTTCACTGGTGTGCGCGAAACGAGATTGGACGTTTACCGCGTGCTCCGGGAGGAAGATTTATTGCAGCCGCCGGGTGAACGTGACGTGCGAACTCGTCGGACACGCGACGGAAGTGAAGCATTTGTTCGCGTTCGGAACTTTACTCGTGAGCATCGATCGATCGGAGCACGTTTTAGTGTGGGACATAAGCGAGAAGGTGATGAAAAGGAGAGAACGAGAGTATCGCGCGTTTACGAGGGAAAGCGAGAGGAAAGCGAGGGAGGAGAGAAGACGGCAAGTGTTGGAAAGGAGGAAAGAGAAGGAGGAACGAAGACGAACGAATAGTAAGGAGAGTAGTACTACTACGACTCGCGTGGCGTCGACGAAAGAGATTTTTAACGAGCTGATGAGGAAAGCGCCGTGGTGTTTGCGGAAGATTAAACGTTTGGAGAAGGCGAAGGATATTGGTTCGTTTCCCGGAGACGACGACGACGACGGCGACGAGGAAGGAAAAGGGAACAATATGCAAAGAAAACGATCGCACAGAGATGAAGAAGATTCCGACGAGGACGAGGACGATACGTTTAAACGCGTCAGAGATATGGATAAGTTGGACCCAGATGCGATTACCGGACGACGGTACGAAGGCGAAGACTCGGATTCCGATGAAGACGAAGGAGAAGAAAATGACTCGGACGACGACGAAGAGGAGGAAGATGAGGAAGACGAATTGGAAGACGACAAGGGAGAGGTAGAGAAGAAAGATGGTAAAGATGACGATGCAAACGCAGAAGAGGAGGGAGAAGACCCGATGGATTTAGCGGCGACTATTATGGTCTTACCTGATTCGTTCGGTGGGAGCATAACCTGTATTGCGCATCCGGATACCTACATTAACAAAGTCGTCCTAGGAAATAAAAGAGGGAAACTATTACTATTGAATATTGTCACCGGACGCATCGTAAAAGTGTTAGGTGGCACTGCGGACGATTTAGAAACGAACGATGCGGAGATTACGTTTGTTCAAAACTCGCCGGCACTCGATGTCATTGCGGTTGGTTTTTCAGACGGACGGTGCGTTTTATACGACATCAATAAAGAGCGAGCGATTATGACGTTACCACACGATTGTAAAGTGACTTGCTGCGCGTTTAACGCGCAAGGAAATCAGGACGATAACGACCCACTCATTGTCGTGTGTGATGTGAATGGCACGATAACCACGTGGGATTTAGAGAAGCGACGACAGAGAGATTTGAACCAGCGAGCGCACGACAGCGAGATTATTTCGTGTTATTTTTTCCCGGGACAACCGTTACTGATGACCTCGGCGAAAGATAACTCCTTGAAGCAGTGGGCGTACGATCAGTCGGATGGTTCGAGCAGATTGTTAAAGTTTCGCTGCGGCCACGGGAAACCTCCAAATTTAGTATCATTCTACGCGGACGGAAAGCGCATCTTTGCCAGCGGTAGCGACAAATCTTTGAGAGTGTGGTCGACGATCCAAGATCAGCAGAGCAAAGAACTTTCGCAATCGCGCGTCGCATCTCGAGCCAAGAAACTGAACATACACGAAGAAGAGTTGAAACTACCGACGGTGTCGTACGTGTCGTGGAACGAATTGCGCGAATATTCGTGGGCAAATATCGCATCCTGCCACGAAAAGGAAAATAAAGTGTACACGTGGCGATTGGGAACCGGAATTTTAGGTGAAAACGTGCTGGAGACGCCACAAAAAGAAGGCGATACTTCCGAGTGCACGTCGTGCGCTATATCGCAATGCGGCAGTTACTGCTTCGTGAGTTACGAATCCGGCGCTGTTCGCAGGTATAATATGCAGAGCGGTCTTCATCGCGGCGACTTGAAGCGCGTCGTTGGCGTCGGCCCGGATAACAGGATCGATAAAAACGCCCTGGCGAAAAGCTTGAAAGGTAACGAAGGGTACAACTTTCCAGGCGGTAAAAAATCCGTGTGGGCGTATTCTGGTCCGCAATTGGGTAGCATCATAGACAGTAGGTACACGACGTCAGCGCACGACGGAAAATGCGCCTTGGTGCAAACGGACGGCATGAACCGTTACGTGTGTACCACCGGCGGAGAAGATGCAAAGGTTCGCGTGTGGAAATATAGCGACATGAAACTTGAAGGCGAGATGGATTTAGGCGCACCTGCGTTACACGGAACAGGCTATTTACACAAAACTGCGGAATTATTCGCCGTTGCTTTACAAGATGGAACTATTCGATTGTTCGATATTGGAACCAAGAAACGAGTGCGGACGTTTCGCTTGAACAAGGAGAAAAGCAACCAAGACGGCGGCGATGAAAAAGACGTTGACGGAAGTAAAAAGAAAAAGAAAAAGAAAAAGCTGGTCTTGGCGACGAAAGTGGAAATCACCTCCGATCGCGAATGGGTGATTTCCTGCGACACTCTCGGCATGCTTAAAGTCTTCGACATTCCCTCTGCTCGTTTATTACAAACAATGAAAATGGGATCCGATAGAATCACGAGTTTTGCGCTGTCGCCTACGCTCGAGTATCTCGCGACTACGCACGCCGGTAAAAGGGGCGTTTTCCTCTGGAACAATCGATCGCTTCTCTCCACAGACGAAGGCTTGGACGATGTCGTTGAAAGTATCGGTGGTACAGTTGAGCTTGAAGCACCGAAAATGACTGCATTAGCAGACGACGACGGTAACTTATCGTTAGAGAAAGGATCCGACGTAAACGACCAGATGCTTTTAGACGACGACGCGGACGATGAAGACGACATGATACTCGACGCCGCGGATGAGATGGAAGCGAAAAAAAACGATCCGTGGGAGCAACAAAAGAGAGATTTGATTGCGTCTATCCCTGCGCAGCTCGGCCCTGGCATGGCAACCTTGTCTTTGCTTCCGCAAAAGCAGTTGGAAGATTTGAACAACCTGGACGAAATTCGCGCCAGAAAAGGAAAGGATCCAAACGTGCGAAACATGACGGATGCAGAGAAAGAGGAGGAGCAAGACGATTTTGGACAAGTGAGAGCACCATTCTTTCTACCTACGAAAGCAGATGATACCGATGTTCGGAACTCTGCGTTCATAGTCGAAGAAAACGGCGATGATGACGATGATGATATGAAAAAGGGCGATAACGCTCAAGTCGCCGTGCGTTCCAGAATCTTAAAACGCAACGACGAGAACGGAAACTCTTTAGATGCCGATTGCGAACTTCTCAGACGATGGAAGCGAGGTGCGCGCGAAATTGCCGAATTCGAACAACTCCGCCTCGCCAATAGCGCGAGGAAAAACAAACCAATCGCGCTGAAACAGAAAGCCCGAACGTCCGCGTACGACGGCCCGTACCGCGAAGCCCTCCGTCTCCTCCTCGCCTCCACTCCAGAAATCGTCGAATCTGAAATCAAATCCATCGGCCCTTGGGACATCGAAACCGCCACGGAGGAGGAGTTAGAACAAATCGGCATCGGCATAGATTTCTTTCACCACGAAGTTCTCTCCGGAATGAACTACGACGCCATCCAAGCCTTACTGCGCTTGTTTCTCGCCTCGCACGGCGAAACCATCGCCTCGAACGAAGGCTTAAAAGATCGATGCAGAAAGTTACGCCAAGCCGTCTCGGAGAGCTGGGAACGCTTGGACGGCATGTTTAACGAAATTCGAGCGACGTTCTCGCATTACGCCGGCGCGCATTGATTCTATATCGAGATGTCGTTGTAAGCGCATACGAGTAGGTTTTTTTGTCTTCAAAACTTGTTTTTAATTTACCACACTTTTTCCCTCGCACACATAAAAGAAGAAGCCCATCATGCAATCTCTCCCCGGCTTCGCGACGACGTACAAAACGCTCACCCCAGGTTCCGGCGCTTCCGTGTCTAAAGGCGACACCGTCCTCGTCCACGCCACCGGCGTCGTTTCGCAAACGAACACAAAGTTTTGGTCGACCAAAGACGAGGGGCAAAAGCCATTCCAGTACCAAGCCGGAGTCGGGGCGGTGATCACCGGGTGGGACCAAGGGTGCTTGGGAATGCGGTTGGGTGAAGTGCGAGCGTTGGAAATCCCCGCGGACGAGGGGTACGGGCAAGGTGGGTTCCCCGCGTGGGGGATACCGCCGGGAGGGACGTTGCAGTTTGAAATCGAAGTGTTGGAAATCAATGGAGGGAAGTGATTGTCACGATGATGTTAACGAAGGAGAGAGAGTGTATAGTAAACACGCACACGTATAAATATGCAAACGTATAAATGTAGTGCGCATCAGTCTTACCCCTGCTCTGCGTTCCTAGCGAGCGAACGACGCAGAGAGAGAGACCGAGCCCTCTCTCTCTGTTTACAAATTCCCCTACCAAATTCTCCATTAAAAGGCGCAAGATGTCCAACGAAGAAGAAGAAGAGTGGCGGAAATACAACATCCACGACGCGCGATCCCTCCCCACGCCTTCTCATTCAAACGAGGAGTATTACGTGTACCCGTTCGACGACCGAAACAAAAGCGACCCCGACGAGTTGCCCCAAACGCGATGCGAGGCGAACTTTTGCAGCGCGGAGGATATCGGTACGCATTTGTGTAGCGGAGATATGTTTACCTAAATGCACTCACGTTCTAACTGTTTTCTTATCCACTTTTGCGCTGACACGTACTCTCTCTCTCTATCTCTCTCTCTCTCTCTCTTAAAAGCGCCGCACATCCAACAACTGGAACAGTTCATGGCGGGGAACTTCTCGCGAGAAACCAACGGGAAGTACTTCGCGCTCGTGGAAGAACACTGCGAGAAGATGAAGATGAAGTTGAAGAGAAAAAAGAAGGAGGAGGAGAAGGAGGATTCGGATGATGACGATGATGATAACTCCGAGCTCGCGTTTGAACGAAAGAATCACCGAGAACCACCGGATGTGATTAATCCGTGCGGGAAAGAATGGAACGCGGGGGATCTCGCGTACAGATGTCGAGATTGTCAAAAATCGAGCAGTTCGAGCGTATGCGCGCCGTGTTTTAAAGAGAGCGACCACGTCGGGCACGACTTTACGATTTACCGTTCCGAAGCCGGTGGGGTGTGCGATTGCGGAGATTACGAAAGTTGGGCGAGTTCGGGGTGTTGTTTTAGGCACGGTGGGACGTCGCGTGCGAATGATGAGAAGGAGAAGATGAACGACGTCGAGGATGACGGCTTTTTCGAGGAGGACGAAGAAGAGGAGGACGAATTTTGGGATTCGGCGTCGGAGGATAGACTGTTACGGGTTCGTCTAAAACAGAAGAATGTGTCTGAGAGCACGCGACAGAGAAGGATGTCTGGGGAAGAGCTTTTTCATAGGTACTGGTTGAAAGATGAGCGACGTAAGTTTCGAACGGCAATCGCGTTGGATATCGCGGTGAGGAGATTAGTTTTAGCCGTGAAAAACACGAGGCGATTAAAGATACGGTACGCCGAGTTGACACAAGCGGTTCGTTTTCGGGAGGATGCGAACACGAGTTTTGGAGAATTTGAACCAATCAACCGCGACGATGGTATGGTATACACCGCGAAAGAGAAACAATACGTAGTGAAGAAGGTCGCGCCATTCGTCGTTTCGAACGATAAATTTCCTTTTTGTTTCTACCGTAATGAGAAACGGGCACGATACGAAGAGCATGAACAGCGCTCGCGTCGAGAGGCGTTTCGGAGCGCGAGTAATCGCGCGATGCTGCTGAACGAGCGCGTTCCGCGTGCGGTTTTGGAGCAACTAGAAGAGATTTCCGTCGCTTCTTCAGTTTTGACGGGAGAGCATGCGGACGAAAGCGGATCCAACGCGGACGATGCAGAACTACACGTTCAACTCGATCCAATGAAATATGACGGTTTATCGCCTACTGCGCGCATGCAAAAATTAGAATCTATGCGTGACGAATATAGGGTTATAGTCGAACGCATCCGAATAGAGCGAACGGCCGCGCTGGTCATCGCACGCTGGTTGATGCATCAATTTGCTGATTCTGACATAGTCGAATGGAAAGAATGTTTGGCGATGGCTTTTATTTCCTCACCGTTCGAGAAATATGCGATGAAGGATAGCCGAATAGATAATCCAGATTTGCAGAATGATCCGAATATGGATTGGAAGACGAGAATGCGCCTCAGTAACGTTCTTCTCAAAAACGGTTGCGAGAACGACCACGGTCATTTATCATCTGTTCAGAAAGAGCTTGAAGATTCGATTGCTGTTCAACAGATGTGGCGAGACATCGCGCACGTGCACGCAGAAATTGAAGATTCAATGGAAGAATGGCTAGAGGATGTATCAATTAGAACGCGGGGGAGATCCAGTAACACTCACGAAGACGAGGAGAAAGGCGAGAAGTTTCAAGATTGGGGACGCAAAAAGTGGAAAAACTGCTGGTATGAACCCCGTTACGACAAAATTGAACGAAATCAATTAAAAGCGAATTGTATGAACTCGCTATTTGTTATAATGCATGAGATGAGCGAAACTCCCGATGGTGAGGTATATTCTGACATTGTGAGTATTTTTCTGAAACTCATCGTTTCGAGCGCATTTTTGCAAATGTACTACGCGCATGGTAAAAGCGAATCTTACGGGCAAAATCGCTTCAAATGTCACGTCGAATTTGAATCGTTGGGTGAGTTCAGAACACGCTTCTTCAAAATATACATGCATATGTATTTTGATCTCTCCCACGTTGGTTTCATGTTCCCGTGGTCGTCTTTGAAACCTTCCGTATCGTCCGAAACCTTCCGGGGACGCCGGAAATACGACCGAATTCGAGCCGATCTTCTCGATCGAATAGGCGTGCAACTCTTCGCTTCTTCTTCGCTTCTTTCTGCGGTTAACGATTCGATTCGTTACGGAACGGTCGAAAATTACTCATCTGCAAACGAGAAGGAAACCTGGTTCGACTTGTTCCGTACGCACCAGCGATTATTATGGTCTGTGAAGGCTTTCGTTGACGAAGATTTGCGTAACCTGCTAAAAAATCCAAACTGGCACGTGGATCATCCATGCACAGAGAGCTGGGAAGAAAATGTGAGATCGTCGTATGTTGGACTCGCTAACAGACCTATATCAGATTTGAGAAACTTCGCGATGAATTCTACTTCGAATGCCATTAACTTTGTAAGCGGCGATCACTTACTCTTTGAATTCTTCGAGGAGATGTTTATGTTTGGGAGCAACCTCGTCGAGCCGGTCATCAGAGCACACGAAAGTCACGTTGGACGCGAGAGCGAGGAGTGGTTTAATATCGTCGCACTCGAGTTTAACTTAGTACAGATGTATAAAGATATATTGCACAAAGCTCTGTTGGATCCTGCATCGGATGAGCACGGGGGTATTGACATTTCTCAGGAGGGCGATGATATCGGCGAAAGAAGAAATGCGTGCGCAGAACATTTGAGACTGCGTCACATTCTGTACTTCTTGAAAGCAAGAGTTGTCAGCTCAGTGCAAAGGGTCTATACATCAGACATAGAAGGATCAAGGAACGAGATTGACGCGCGAAATCCGCACGCGCCGCATTTGCGATGTCTCGATATCACGATACAAGCTTTGTACGATTATTATTCTCGGAATTTGGAAATGAGATCCAATGTGAAAGAAAGTATCGCGCGCATGTGCGAAGAATTTTTCCGGAACGATTCTTCTTTAGACGACAGAAAGGCTTTCGGCAAAGATTTATTACCTACCGGTATGTTCAACCATACAACGGCATTTAATCTGGGCGAATGCTCGGATAAATGGGCAGTTTTTCAAGAGAACGGCATAAATTGTTCAGAAATAATCGCTCTTCGCGTTTCTGACATATTACATTGGAGCTTCCAAGTCAACGCACGCGCGTGGATACTCAACGGCGACCAAATGAGACTGTATTCTCACACGTATTCAGTCGGCAACTTTAAGTTCGTGTCCAGGTTTTGCGATATTAGTTTATTGGGAAAAGTATTAACGTTTTCGCCGAGGAAATCTATTCTCTTTGCGGTGGAGATATTTTTGCTCCGCGCCGCGGACGTTGGCTATCGATTTAGCGGACCGAGCACCCACCCATACAGGAGCATTCATGAACTTATGGAGAGATTAATAACCGAAGGAAAAGGAAAAGGACCTCCTGCGCGCATCCAAGAACATTTTCCCTTCGCGTGCGCTGGTCTGTTGTTAGAACCAGAGAAGGCGGTAATGTGCTTACGAGACGCCATGAATATCTTGGCTTATTTCGCAACTCGGCAAACCCAGTCTCTTTTCTGTTTCGACACAGAATGCGAACGCGTTGAAAATTCAATCATTCATACCGTCGCATTAAAAGAGTCTGCGAGAACTGGGCCAACGTACTCAAATATTCAATCTAGATTATCAGTGTCCCAAGCCACAGAGAAAAGTTTAGACGAGTATCTCGAACGTTTGTGTATCGTCAAGAAACCGTCGACATCGGCATTAGAACAACAGTCTGAAACATCCGCATTTTCAATGAAGGTCACGTATGAACTGAAAGAAGAGATCTGGGCAAAATTCAACGCGTTCCACATCGATTACACGGACGAAGAACGCGACGCGGCCAAAGCGAATGCGATTCGAAGAAACTCTGATTGGACGCCTATCAGTGAGTCTTCCGCACCATCCCATGAGTTTGATCACTCTGCTTTCAAGTTTCGATTTAGCGTAAGCCCCGTTATTGCGTATATTTGCTCGTTGTCTATACGGTTGGCTGCGTTTAACGAGGACCAAAATCCGATTTACGATGACGTAGCGCTTGCGGCGTTTGTAATCTTGGACGATGCCATGCGCAATATTTCTTCGCAGTTCACGACATCGTCGAGATTAGACATTTTAAAGAAGTTTGACGAAGCTATCGATGCTCACATCGAGGCTAGGGGATTGTCGAGTGAAGGTGATGAAGACGTCGCGATGAGTGAACTCAAAATATATGCGAAAGCGTGCGACGAGTATTTCAACGAAGATCTCGAAACTTTGAAAGACGGCTTCAATTCTAGCACGCTTGAGCTCTTTTCAAGAATTGAGGATACCGAACCCGCGTTTATAAGTGACTGCGAGCTACATTCTAGCTCTAAATTTGGTACGGGTGTGCCCGAAATCCCAGAGCAACTCCGCGCGAGTGAAATAGAGGTTGTTCAAAATTGGTCGCAACTGTGGCATGACTACGCTTCAGCTAAGAGAGAATGCATCGAGTTTATCAAGTACCTCACCTACGACAAGAGCTTGAGAAAACCGCGTTGCAGTGAAATAGGTACAGATAGTTTGGATCGCTTAATACGAGAATTAGGAGAAACTATCGATATTTGGAAAGAGAAAAAACGGTCAGCGAGAACACTGAGAGACGACCGATCATCGTTTTGTGAAGCGGTGTACCTTCTCACGACAAGGCAAGAGAGGAAAAATTCGAACGAAGATATTTTACGGCGAACTGCGATAAAAGTAGCGAAGAGCATGCGAAAGAATAATCATCTGTGTCTTATAGATGTGCAAACGTATAACGACATCGCGCATCGAACGGGTGCGTTTGCCGGCGATGGATCCAATCCATCCTCCTCCTCCTCCTCCTCCTCCAATGAAAGAGAACGCGACGGAAACGACGACGACGAAAATTTGAAACAAGAAAGGAAGGCGCGACTCAAGGCACGACAGGAGCAAATGATGAAAGAAATGCGCGAACGACAGAGAAAGGCTTCGCAGGCACTCGGTATAAGCGACGACGATGAAAATAGCGCCGAGAAGAACGATTCTACCAATATTTCATCTTCTCCTTCTTCCTCTTTGGTACAACACGACGTATGCGCTGGTTGCGGTAATGCCATAAATAAGGATGAATTTGACGCGTGCCTTATCGCAAAGTTCATGCTGGTGAATCACGCAGATGTATTGAAACGAAATGAATTCGATCGCCGTATAAAGCAGAGTGGTGAGGACTACGACCGTGGCATTTTGAAGGAAAGGATGTCTCGGTTCGATGACGAATTTTCTGATATGGCTAATGAAATCATGCACGACACGTGTTTGTCCGTCGAGACGGGTGGTCTCATCGCTCAATCTTGCGGACATAAAATGCATTTAAAATGTCTTCGAAAACACAAAATCGCCACTGGGGCGCAGGAACCAGGACTAGGTGCGGATTTGGAGAATCATCAAAGTATGGTATTTGTCAAAGGTGCGAACGTGTTCGAAAATACCACTCCCCGTACGGAGGATTTTAGTCCTGAAGAAAATACTCTCTGGGCAAACGGAGAAGAGCGCAGGAGACAAGTCTTTATCAGGCGCGAAGGCGGTTTGGTCCATGGACAGTTTCACTGTCCTACGTGTCGCCGCGTCTCGGATTGTGCTATTCCAATCCTTGAAGATCAATCAAAATCATCAAGGGGTGCAGTGGACGTGAGCGATATGTGCAATATGGAGCGCGTGTTGTTAGAACGTGAACTCGTCGAATCAATATTTTGCAACCTGGCCTCGGCTGACTACGGAGGCTGGTTGCATCTCTCTTCTTTTATCAAGGTTTACGGGCATTATTTTGTTTTTCGGCACCCACACATACAAAATGCGGCTTGGGACGACGTAGTTCCCATGGAAAACGAGTTGACGAGTTTGCAATATCATATTAATAGTATGGGAATGAAAGTTGAAGCCTACAGAGGTATTGCATTGGAAGATATTACCCGCTTTACGACACGAAGAGATTACAACGCGCTGTGGAAAAGTGCGATTGCCGGTATTTGCTTTTGCGAATTAGCCATGCGCCCGACACTGAGAGATGAAATTACTGTTGCGGGAGATGAAGCGAATAATTTGTCTATCGATGCCACGTGGTTGGCGTCGATTTCGCTTGCAAAATTGGCGTTCGCGTTTATGAATTTCTCATCGAGAGCTTCTAGCATGATACTACACGATAACGCATTCAACCTCAACCTCCATGAGCCAAATTCCGTGAGTGAAGAGGGTATTTTCCGTTTCATCAGCCCTTCTAAACGCAGATTATACCTGGTCCTTCGGCGCTTGGATCTTCTTGAAGCATCCGGTTTTTCTTGGCTTTTTTCCAAGGAAGAAAATTCTAATATGGAAGAAGAGTTGAACAACACGGATTGGAAAGTAATCGAGAGAAATACGGGTTACTCTATAGATCGAAATATATGTACTTATGCGCGCGTACTTGAATCAGGTGTTATGGAAGTTATGCATTTCCCTTCGTCTCGTCAGACGATGAGGTATCGGCAAGATACGCGTTCATCCTCAGTCAATACCTACCTCGCTGGTGAAAGTGTCTGGATGCTTAAAACGATGAACCGAGAAGAAGGGGAAAGTTATGAAACGAAGGACAAAAATTTCGAAAAATATGGCATGGATCCGTTTCTCGAGTTTGTACACACGATGTTATGGTGTTTTGAAAGTATTCGCCAGGGATTCTCAAGAAATGACGAAGAAGACGAAGA
>Ga0213862_10000606_pt1 | contig 15063 bp, 11 predicted proteins | sample PICome_7_FD_160092 | JGI IMG/M metagenome (GOLD analysis project Ga0213862, IMG submission 160092) | Coastal seawater microbial communities near Pivers Island, North Carolina, United States - PICO266 | ecosystem: Environmental > Aquatic > Marine > Coastal | place: USA: North Carolina... | reverse complement strand
GAAAAACACGAAAGGTGGCTCCGACGATGATCCAGGAAAAGCTGGTTCGAACTCCGTATTCCAAGACCTCATCGCTCTTGGCGGTGGAGGTGGCGGTTCATCTTGGCACGAAGGCGGCTATCCGGGTGGATCGGGAGGCGGCGGTAAGTATGGTCACGTTGGCGGCGCCGCTTTGCAATCCGCTCAATCTGGATTGAGCGGTGAATACGGGCACGGTTTTGCCGGAGGTTCCGGAACGTCTGGGTCTTGGAACGCCGGGGGCGGTGGTGGAGCCGGATCCGTTGGGGTCAGCGGAACCTCTTCCGTTTGCGGTAACGGCGGAGATGGTTTTACGAGCGATATCACCGGTGAGATGGTCACGTACGGCGGTGGCGGCGGCGGTGGTTCTCATAACCCAGCCTGTTCCAGCGGCGGCGAAGGCGGCGCCGGTGGCGGCGGCAAAAACGGCATGCCGGGCGCGAAAGACAGCGGCGAAAATGGCATCGACGGCCTCGGCGGCGGCGGCGGCGGAGGATCCACGACGAGTCATCACGGCGGCAATGGGGGCACGGGAGGCTCGGGCGCCGTTGCCATCTCGTGCTGCACGCCAGCCGCGGCTTTAAGATAAATTTACCAAAGTCAATGATAATACGCGTGGGATGTGGATATCGATATTAATCATCATCAATATCACGAACAACGACAACACAAACAAAAAAATAATAACGTAAAAGAAGAAGAGCACATCATTTGTGTATAGATGTGCTCTCGTAAATGGTGCGCCACGGGCGGCCACGTACATGTACGACCTACTTTGTAATACACGTATTTTAAATACCTTAATATATAATATCCATTTGCTCTCTTCCTTGTTGTTTGTTAAAAAAAAATTTCATTTGAAATTTTTTCATCACTCGTCGTTCTAAAATTTTGCAAATTATTTCTGCTTCACACTGAACACATCAACATGTCTCCTTCTCCTTCTCCGCCGCCGGTGAGTATTCCTCGAGAAAAACCATCATCATCATCGGCACAAAAAACACTAGTGGTATCTTTTACGTCTGATAAAAAGGATGACGACGACGATGACGACGATGATGATTATAAGAGCAGCAACAACAACAACAACGAGAGGAAGACAAAGAAGAAGAAGAAGAGAAATAAAAAAACCGGCGGGAAAGAGAAGAAACTGAAGGAAAAATTCATCGCTTTAATTCGTCGTAAACTCATCGAAAACGCGCAGTTTAGGCGAAACTTTGTCAAAGCGAACGAATACAACAAAGTCGCGCAAAGCATACGCGTTTGTTTCAGAGAAGAAGACAAAGACAAAGAAGACGACAACAACATGAAAGAAGAGCGGGAGAAGATGTTGTGTTTTTTGGACAGCAAGTCGCATTTTTTGTTCGTCGTTGATAAAGTTTTGTTTGTCGAGAAAAGCGAAGAGAAGGAGAATACAACAACAACAACAACAAACGATCAGGAGAAGACCGAGAACGAAAAGCATCACAGAAAAGAAGAAGTTAAAGAAGAAGAAGAAGAAGAGAATAAATACAGAAACCACGTGAACTTGATGGAACCGTCGGAGTCGTGGTTGCGCGTGAAGAACTACCACCGGAACAAGTTTGAAAAGCTCGGCGAGAACGCGGCGTTGGCGATTAAAGAGAAACAAAAGGCCAAACGAGAGGCGAAAGAGAGAGTGAACAAAGCGAGAATGGAGAAGAAAGAGAAAGAGACGAGAGAAAAGGAGAGAAAAGAGAGGAAGAGAAAGTATCACGTAGATTTGGAGTATTACAGGTATAAAGGGACGTGTTTAGATTGGGTAAATACCGGGATGTGTCGATTCGGAAGCGAGTGCACGTACACGCACGACGAAACCGCGAAAGGAAAGCTGATCGAAGCAGCGCGAGAAGTAGAAGCAAAAACAGGAAGAGATAGAGGATTACGAGGCGAATACGCGAGCGCAAAAGAAGAGTCAGGGAAGAAGAACACGAGGAAAAGAGGGGAGGAAAAGGATAGAAAAGAAGGAGAAGAAGAAGAAGAAGAAAACGAGAGAACAAAGGGAGAACGAAAGAGACGGAAGCGAGAGGACGTTCTCCTCGGCGACTTTGACGACGACTTTGACGACGACAAGGACGATACCGTCGTTCCGGGTTTTCTGAAAGCAAAAATGAAGCAACAGAAAGAGGACAAGGAAGGGAGACCGGCTTTGTCTATTCGAGAGAGAAAACTGCTAAAAAAGAAGCGCGAAGAAGAAGAAATAAAAGCACGCGAAGCGAGTAATAATAATAAAAAGAAGAAGAAGTTTGATAAGACGAAGCGAGTGCTTTCAAGAAAAGCATCGACCGATAAGAAGGTAAAGACGATTGGCGGCGGCAGCGGAATGACGAAAAAGAAAAAGAAAGAGCGACATCCGGACGGAAGGCACGCCAAGAGATCAAAAGCGCGTTTGGAACAAATACAATAGTAATAATAAGTACCTGGTAGAAAAATAGTATTAGATTTGTAGTGCACCATGGCAAAAACAGTGGATGATGAATAAAACTTGTTGCGCGCGGCGCAAATAAATTAACACAACTCGCCGGTTTGACATCGAAAATCGCATTTTGGTTCCGTATCGAGCCACCCGCAGTTATAATCTAGAGTATCTAATCGCTGAATCGCATTTCTCATGGTACCAATCAAGTCTCGCATGACGTCGTTCAATTTTGAAGTGACTAACGTTCCGTCTAAAAGTTTCAAATCTCCGCCTTCTTCGATAAATTCAGGCGGCATGGGCGGCATGTATTTTCCCGGTTCTCGAACGTGTTTGACGTCGACGTACGGTCGTTTATCCCAGTCCCATGCGATTGATGATTTGTCCTTCCCCCGCACATATCTCGCTCCCCACGTGTAATGGTACATGGATGCTTCGTACAGATCATCATCTGCCGGAGGTTGCGAAATCAACATAGTTTTCCTCGGTTCTTCGACTATGTGCTTCACGTTGCTCGTCGCCGCGGCGATGGAATACGCGTACATTTCACGCACCCAACCCAGCTTTTTCTTCGCGTCTTCGTCTTTTTCTATTTCTTCAGTGATCACGATGTAATCGTCTATGAGTCTATTTAAACTATCCAGGTAAATCAGCGTCGGCGCTGGTCCACTCGCTAATATTTTCTTCGTGTCGACTATTTTTTTCGGATCGTTCAATTTTTGCATCAATCGCTCCATCACCGGCGGCAAGGATGGATAATGTGGATTTATATAATTGAAATGAAAGGCAATCGCCGATGCTTTTTGTTCTTCACCTCCAACTTCCCCTTTTCTCGTATTCTTCTGTTGAAGAAAACTACGATGATACTCCATCAGTGGCGATGGTATTTGCATTGGTCTTTTAAACACGTAATCCGTCTCAATCATCAACACGAACTTATTCTTCTCGCCGCCGCGTTTGGCGTCTTCGCTTTGAAGCCACTTCTTGATGGCGTCTGGTCTGTCGTGCACTGGAAATGCGCACCATTTATCACACGATGGGTGCAAAGAATCCACGCGAACCGTGGGCACTTCTTTCATCAATTCGTCATCCGTTCGTCTGTGCAAAAGCCGCGTAAAATATTTCATGTGTTTTTCTGCGTTTGGTTGTTCAAGTTGTTGTTGTTGTTGTTGTTGGAGGATATCTAAAAAAGTTCGATACATGATGCGCGTTTGCCAGTTGAGATACGGAGAACCGTTCGAAGTTGCCAACACGTGAATGTGAGGACGAGGTTCTTCCTCTTCTCCTATTTCTGTAAAAACCATCTTCGCGTCTTCCTTCTCTCGATGGTACCGATGATGATCGTGTTGAAGTTGTTTTTGTTTTTGATGTCTTCGCGCACCATTTTCAACAGAAGAAGAAGAAGAAGAAGAAGAAAAAATCGCTTTCAACTGTCCTAAAAAACAGACGAGCAACGAGACGACGACGAACGATTGACACCACCACGTCGTCGTCGCTTTTCTCTTCTTCTTTAAAAGTAGTATTGTTGGTGTTTTCGTCGTCATCGTTTAATTCGTTTAAGTCGTTTACGTCGTCATCTTCGTTATTATTATTATTATTATTATTATTGGTATATGATGTGGTAGTATTCCTTCTTCTTCGCGTCTTCTTCTTCTTGTTTTGTTTTGTTTTGAGGAGGACGACCACAGACTTTTCCTCAGAGAGAGAAAAGGAGGAGTCAAATTTTTTTGTTTGCAACATGCATGTGTGAAAAAATTCGAAATAAAAAATTTTTGTTCGTAAACCATTCATCATTCATCAACACACACGACACATAGAACTAATATACGAATAACAACATAACAACATATAAAAATCATCATGCTCTCGAACATGTCGTCGTTAGAGCAGTTGCGTTTATACGTCACGGACGAGTCCTCGAACTCGCAAAATCAGTCCGAACACACCTGCCGTTTATTCGTGACGCACTCCAATTTACACGAGATGCAGTTTTTGGAGATTCGTTTTGACTTGAGATGGACGATTGGAACGGTGAAGGAAAAGTTAATGACGCACTGCGGCACGAACGCGAGCGCGATGCGGTTACAGTTGTTTGACGATTCTACTAATAACAATTATAATACTCGTTTTAATAGTGATAATAGCGTCGATGACGGCAGAAGAAGTCAACAACAACAATTTCAAAACAGCGGGGGCAATTTCAAAAGTCAACAAGAGCACTCAAACAACAGAACGACAGAACTTTCAAACGACGAGGCAAAACTCGGGTATTATTCTCCATCGGACGGGATGCGATTACACGTGATTGATACGGATCCGACGAGTTTAAGCGCGAACGGATGGTTAGAAGACCTTTCTAAAGTTGAAAAGTACGTCATGAGCGACGAAGCGTACGAGAAGAGGGAAGGTACCTATCGCCAGTGGGCGAGAAAGAAGAGAGAGGAAGATCCGACGTGGACGTTACAAAAAGAACAACAGAAGCTGAGAAACCAAAGAAAGAACGGGAATAATAATAATAATAACAGTAACGAATACGACATCGACGACGCTATCGCAGCAGCGAAAGAGAAGATGTTAACGACGTACGCCTCGTTCGAGTGCGTTCGCCACGTCGTTTCGGGATCCAGGTGCGAAGTCAATCCGGGAGGGAAACGAGGCGTCGTGTGCTTCGTCGGTAAAGTGAAGGATACCGCCCAAACCGGAGAAGGAGAAGAAGAAGAAGGAAAAGCAGAAGAAGTAGAAGTAGACTTAGGAAAAGACGACGTCGTCGACATGCCTCCGTCCCTTCCGTGTGGGTACTGGGTTGGCGTGAAGTTTGACGAACCGGTTGGTAAAAACGACGGGAAAACGCCGTGCGGTAAAATTTTGATTCCCGAGTGTCCGCCCATGCACGGGTCGTTTTGTCGACCGGATAGAGTAATATGCGGTGACGAGTTCACTGAGATTGACGAATTCGCCTCTTCGTCGGAGGATGAAGAAATATAATAGAATTAGAATAAAATAAAAGTAAAGTCACAAATACCAGATAAACTCGTTCAACGTACTGTAAGTAAGCATAATATTTAAACGACTCCTAATTCTCGCTTCGCGCGTTTTACCCAACTCTTCTCTTTCTTCTTCTTTTTCTTTTTCACGTCGTTGTTCTCCTCCTCCTCCTCCTCCTCCTCTATATCACCTTCTTCTTCATCCGAAGAAGAAGCTATTTTTTTCTCAACGCGGGTGTTTTTTGAACTATTATTAGAAGCCATTGACGTCGTCGTCGTGATTATTGAGGTCGTGCGATTGCTCATCTTTTGCAACTTACAGACGAAGAAACCGTCCATGTTGTGAACGTGAGGATAAAATCGACGGCATTCGCTCACGGAGGGATGAAACGTCTTCCCTCGGTAACTCGTAAAACCTTTCCGACCAAACTCTAATCCAGTGGACACGATTTTCACGTCTCTCTTCTTTAATATGTAATCCACGACTTGCTCGTTTTCTTCAACGGTGACAGAGCAGGTGGAATAGACGACGTAGCCGCCCGATTTTGAGTTTGCATCGCAGCAATCCACCGCGGCAACGAGGAGTTCCTTTTGTAAATGCGCGCACTTGGCAATGTCCTCGGTGGATTTTGAAACCTTCACGCTCGAATCTTTCGCGATGACGCCGGTACCAGAACACGGAGCGTCTAACAACACTCTGTCGACATAACCGAGAACTTTCGGTAACTGTCGACCGTCGTAGTTACACACGACGGAATTCGTGCACCCCATTCTTTGTAAATTCGCGACGAGACTATTCAATCGTTTCTTTTGAAATTCGTTGGCGAAAATAATCCCGGTATTTCGCATCAACGCCGCCAGATACGTCGTTTTCCCGCCAGGCGCGGCCGCAACATCTAAAACGCGTTCGCCTTCTTGCGGCGAGAGAGCCATACACGGTAAAAACGAGGATGCGGACTGGAGCATGTACATTCCAGCCATGTACTCTGGCGTCGCCCCGATCGGAACGCGCGAATCGTACACCAATAAACCTACTTTCGACCACTTTCCGATTGGATCGAGGTTGACGCCACGATTGATCAGCTGCGCGGCCAAATCGCGTCGCCTAATTTTCAGAGTGTTTGTTCTCAGCGTCACCGGTCTTTGGGTTTCGTTCGCTTCTAAGAGCTCCATAGTTTCTGGCACCGAAAAAGTATCGATGAAATAACGAATCAAGAAATGATTATATCCGTAATACGTGGCTAAGTCAGACGTCAGCCGCTCCAAATAATCATTTCTAGAGCGATCTGGCGCGCGTCTGTTTTTGAAGTCGGCCAACACGCGAACGACTTCTTGAATGCGCTGTTGGATGGACGTTAAATCTGGAATGCCTTTCGTCGACGAAGTCGATTTTTTTCGACGTTCGTCGTCGTCGTCGTCGCCCTCATCAGATGATTCCGACGAAGACGAGGAAGGAAGTTGATACGTTTCTTCGTCCCTCACGTTCACTTGTAATTGCTCTAACCTCGACTCGGACGTTTTCTTTGCTTTTTCTGCGTCCATTTTACGCGACTTGCGCTCAATCGGAAGCAGTTCGTCCTCTTCGTCTTCCGATTCCGACTCCGATGATTCTGATTCCGAGTCGTCCGAGTCTTCTCCGCCGATGAATTCATCGTCGTCTAATTCCACATCCGATTCAGAATCATCCTCTTCCTCTTCATCAAAGAGCTGCTGTTTCTTCTTCCCTCCTCCTCTTTTGCTCTTTTTACCTTCTTCTTCTTCTTCTTCTTCTTCTTCTTCTTCTTCTTCTTCGTCTGACACCTCCTCCTCCTCCTCTGAAGAAGAAGAAGAAGAAAATGCCGCTTTCTTCTTCGTCTTCTTTGAAACAGGTTTCAGCCAACTTTTGTTCTTGTCCGTGAATCCCCGTTCTGGTTCGTCATCTGACTCGTCATCTGACTCGTCCTCGTCCTCGCTCTTCTCCTCTTTGTCTTCTCCTTTTTGCGTTTTCAGCGAGAGTAACATCGCGTCTTTCCTCGCGCGCTTCAACGATTTCATCGGCGCATCAAATTTCGATTCCTTTTTACCCGCATCTTTACCACCATCACCGTTTCTCTTCTTTGTCTCCTTCTTCTTCTTCGTCTCGACGGAGGCTTTCGTCGTCGGGGATTTCTTCTTCTTCTTCGCTGATGATGATGGTGTCGCACCGGCGGCGGCTTTATTCCTGGTTTTCATATTTCTTTTTGCGTCTGTTTCTCCTCCTTTGTTGTCTTCTTCTTCTTAGAAAAAGAGAGTATTCGTTCGTCGTTCGAGAGTGGATGATGATAATCCTCCTCTTTCTTTCTTTCTTCCTCTCGAAAACAAAAGTGAGTGGTTTTTGCGCGCGTTGTTTCTCTGTTGTTGTTGTTGTTTGAGAACAGACAGAAACTTTTTCAGAGAAACTGAAAAAATTTTACGAAAAAAAATAAAAAAGAAGAGAAACATTTCCTCAAACACATTTTGCGCTCAAACTTTTTACAATACTGCTGTAACGAGAGCAATAATTAAAAAGGGAGGCGAAAGACAAAACGTTAACGTATGTGGTGGTGGTGGTATATAAAGGTGTGCATTACAAATTTAAGAATATACATATATATGGGTACCCTGTATGTGTGTCTACTTATTTTACTCAACAAAACAACCTCTTTTCTTCTCCTTTTTAAATACACGCGTGTGTAAATAAATCATGATAATAATGACTATATTATTTCTCACTTTTTTTAAATGAGATGTTCTTTCTTTTCGTTTTGACTAGTATGCTGATGCTTATTCCGATCGAGCAGCGTAGGAGGTGAAGTGCATCTCTTTGCAGTCGATGCCAACCATGGCTTCGCCCAAACCGCACGAGACTTCGGCGATGATTTTCGGGTCGTTGTAGTGCGTCACCGCTTGAACAATCGCTCGCGCTCTCTTGGCCGGATCGCCGGATTTGAAAATACCAGAACCAACGAAAACACCATCCATGCCGAGTTGCATCATCAACGCCGCATCGGCCGGAGTCGCAACACCGCCAGCAGCAAAGTTCACCGTCGGTAATCGACCCAACTTTTTCGTTTGCGCGACTAACTCATACGGCGCTCGAATCTCCTTCGCGTACACGAACACTTCGTCTTCATCCATGGCTTGCAATCTTCGAATGTCCCCCATCACCGCTCTGCAGTGTCTCACCGCTTCAACTACGTTCCCAGTACCCGCTTCACCCTTCGTTCGAATCATCGAGCAACCTTCGGCGATACGTCTCAACGCCTCGCCCAAGTCACGGCAACCGCACAACACCGGCACTTTGAACTTGTGCTTGTTGATGTGGTTAATTTCATCCGCCGGGGTCAACACCTCGCTTTCGTCGATGTAATCAATACCAATAGACTCCAACACTTGCGCTTCAACAAAGTGCCCGATTCTCGCTTTCGCCATCACCGGAATCGTCACCGCTTCTTTAATCAATTTAATCATCGTTGGGTCGCTCATGCGCGCGACGCCGCCATCCTTGCGGATATCCGCCGGGACTCTTTCCAAAGCCATGACGGCGACCGCACCGGCTTCTTCGGCGATTCTCGCTTGCTCGACGTTGACGACGTCCATGATGACGCCACCTTTTAACATCTGTTTTTGTTTATAAAAGAGAGGATAAAAAAGGAAGATTATTGATTGTGAGTGTTTCGTTTTTTTTTCACTTTTAAAGCGATCGAGAGGATGTTGTTGAGCTTTTTTTTTCACTCACACTCATGGAAAGAACGAAGAAGAAAGAAAGAATAAAAAAAAGAGTGACGTGCCCTCTCGCATTTTTGTTGTTAACAATTTCTCTTCTTCTTTTGTAACGACGACGTAAACGAGAACGAACGAACGAACGACGGAGAAAGAAGAGACACGTCTCCCCTTAACGATCATCGTCGACGCTCTTCTTTCTCTTAAACTCTCTTTGCTGACTACTTTTGTATGAGTCGTCGTGCGAAGAAAAAAAATGAAGAACAGAAGAAGAAGAAGAAAGACGTCACGAGAAGGGAGAAAGACGATGACGCCGACGGCGGAGGAGAAAAGAAAATCCATCCACACTCGAAAAACGCGCGAGTTCTCTCGGATGCGAATCGCGTACCTGCGCCAAACCAGCTTTAACGGCAAAATTGCCTTTCTCTACGTCCGTGTTCCCACTCATTTTGTCTACTTCTGTGTGTATGTGTACTCGCTCGCGCGCGCGCGTTCTTCAAAAAAGTGTGACGTTTTGCGTGAAAATCTTTCCTTTTTTTTTCTCTCCTCAGTTTTCTTCGAAGTTCGAGAATGATCAAACGCACCAGAAATTGACATCTGGCAAACTTCACCATTTGATGACGTCCTTTTTTTTTTTTGATGAGCACCAAGAGAAGATGATGAGTTGCGAACCTATGCGTATGGGTGCGTGTATGTGGTTGTTAGAAAAATGGATGATGGACGACTCGCGTCCGTCGTCGTATATAACTTCATTAGTATTTACTATCATCTACATCTAAACTTATAAACTTAATTCTTCGCTATCATCGTCATCGTCATCGTCATCGTCCTCCTCGTCCTGGTCGTCGTCATCGTCGCGTTTTAAGCCTCTCAACAAGGACGTTCGCAAGCGCAAGGCGTTACTGGCGACGGATTGATCGCACCTTTTCATGACCCATATGCCAACAAAATTTGCCATCATTGCGCTCGACACTAAAAGCCAACACCCGGGTTCGAAGTACGTGTCTAAATCGAAGCAATCGTCATCGATTTGTTGTCTGTCGGCGTTCGAAGACGAATCGCTCGTTTGACCGGTGCCTCCTATTGAGGCTAACATGGTGTTGAACTTTAGACATCCCCCACCGACGACAAAATTGGCGAATTGTTTGATTTGAAGCATAGCGGCAACGACGGCGAATAAAACGACGTCTAAAGAGGACCAAGCGCTGAAAATTTCAGCCATCGTTTGTACTCTTCGTTGCATTCGAGGAGTCAAAGGCCAAATCCAAAGGAAACATAAGATCAATAGTTGCGCTAAAGGCGCGACGACCGCAAAGACATATAACGTCGATTGTATGAAGCGCGGGCCTACGTGTTGGAAGAAGATGGTTATGGTCTCGCTTGATGTCATTGTCGCAGATCCACCCGCGTATTTATCGATGCTCGCGTGCGGTAAAGCTTCAGCCAACTTGACCAACGAATACGATCGAGTCTTTTCGCTCGACCCGAGCGCGTATCCTGCAATTCCCAAGAAATCAAACTTGATGGACGGTATGTTCACACCAACGGCGAGAAAAACAATCGCGGCTACTAACAAGAGAAAAACACCGACGGCTTGTGCCGCCGCCATTTTCGTTCGTAACAAGACCGACGGTCTGTTCACGTCTCTTCGCCACAAAGGCGTCGCGGTATCGTCAACTTCAGTTTTTGATCGAACCGATTTGCGGTGAAGAAAAAGAGTTACGTGTCCCAGAACCAAGGAGAGAACGGTCGCGAAGAGAAAGACGTAAAACGATCGTTTTGGAGTAACGACGACGTCCAAATCTCCAAACGATGACGGTGACAACTTTTTAGATGCGTCGTCGTAATCATCATCATCTTCAGTCACGTGTAAATGGAATCGAAAACCAACCATAAACATTGTCATCACGAACGAATCAAACAAGCTCCATTTACCGAGTCGATCGACAAACTTTAAACATTTGCCTCTGGTTGATGCTTTAACGTTCTTGCCGCTGATTTCCCATAAAACAAACATCGACAACAGTTTCACGTACGGCCAGACGCCAGAAAAGAGAACAATGCAAATCGCAATAGCGTACACTTTAGCGTGCCACATGTCTCTGACGGTGCCGACTAAGGAGAAGTTGAAGAGATCCTCACGCGAGGCTTGAATGACGTTATACTTTTGTCTTTGTGGTTGCTGCTGCTGCGGATTATTGTCGTTGGTAGTACTCGACGATGAAGTATTAGCATACAATAAACTCTTTCGTCCGCCTTTGATGGCGCTGAGAAGCGCGTCGTTCAAAGAAGGCGGCGACGACCGCTCCGAAGAAGGAATAGTAGACGCAGAATCAATGACTGGCGTCGTCAGCGTCGCAAACAGCGACACTGATGCCCCCGAATCCATATTCGCACTCAAAAACAAAAGAACGTTGGCGATAAACAATAATCGCAACGACCATCGAGAGTTTACTGGTGTCGATTTCGATAACGAATCTTCCATCGAAAAAAGCTTCTTGTACCTCGAAGACTTGTTTCTTTGCGTGCTTCGCATTTCATCTGCCTTCTTCCCTCTCGATGTGTGTGTTCGCCAGGCGGTTTCCGGAAAGCGCATGGTGTATTCCTCGCGTTGGCTTCTGCGTTTCCGTCGCTCTTCTTCTCGTTCATCATCATCACCATCATCATCATCATCATCATTATTCGCAAACGCGTCGCCGTCCGAGTACGAATCTGACGACTCGTTTGTGGTCAATAATGAAGCTAGAATTGCCGATCCTGAACGATTTCTACTATGCGTTTTCTTATTACTATCCTCCTTTTTCTGCTGCTCCTGTTTGTGCTTCGAACTACCAGTAGTATCATTAAGTAACGCTTCGTCGTCGTCGTCGTCGTTGCTGCTCGTATCTTCATCTGACTCATGTGCAAAAACGATTGTGCCATCACCATCGATGTCATCATCATCGAATGGATCGTGCATCTCCCGCGCTTTCAGCTTCTTCATAGCTTGACGATTGAGTTTTCGTATGAACGAGGCTGGAACGACGAAGTATGTCAATAACGCGAGTGCGATACAACTCAAACCAAGAATAAAGAAGAATATCGATACAACCGTATTCGCGGTTTTAATCAACTCCAAAGATTTTACGTTCTGTTTTGGACACTCCTGTCTACTAATCTCGTAGAATTTCTCCAGTATGAGCGCGTTCAATAACGGTTCTAGAACAGCTTTGAACTCGCCGGCTGCAATCACGGAAACTACGTTTTGATAAGAAGTCGTAATCAACTCGGAGAGGTTAGAAATCGCTGATTGCAGATCAACCTCTAAGTTGTTCTCATCGCTACTGCTGCTGCTGCTGCTACTGCTATCACTACTACTAATATTTGTATCGCTATCGATTATTTTCAACCGACCAATCTTGCCGTCCCATAACAATCGCTCGATGTCAAACTTTTCAACGATACCAAACAAACAAGCCATATTTTTGAACTGCTCTTGCGTCAACAATTGCCATTTTTTCTCAACGACGCGTAAGTCGACATCCATTCCAATTTCCATATCGTCTATTTCGAGAGATAATGTGACGTTTTCGATCCAGTTGTTGTTTTGGTTTGTCGAAGAAATTGAGTCTCGAGCTGCGGGAACGATTTCCAGCCGACCCTTCATCACTATACGCGTTTGATTCCACCCCACCGAGAAACCTAATAACGACGACGATGAAGATGATGAGACGTTACTAGTAACCGCTGCCTTTGTGACGTAATGCCCACCCGCTACGGGTCCGTATAATATATCCGCGGTATCGAGTCCAACGAATTCAACTTCCGTTATCGCAAACGATATCGACCGTAATAACGAAACATCCTCTCCCTGATTGACGTCGTAAGTTTTCGATAACACGAAATAAGGTTCGCCCGTTTCTTTATCGACTAATTTCTCGCGAGGTACGAATAAGATCCCCGTGTGATTTGAAAACCATTTTATGAACTGATTGAGACTCCGCGGGCCGCTCGTACCGATGTACTCTGAGCTGATGAAGTTCAACACGCGGATTAACGTTGAATCGTCCCAGTTGAAGATTTCATTACTGTCGTTGTCATTGTCGCGATCATCGATATCACTCGATGATGAGCTTGAATTCGATGAGTCAGGTGTTTTTACCTCTGCTAAAAAGTTCTTTTCGATGTAGTTGTGGACACTTTCGAAAAAAGCGAGCGTTTTCGAGTCTTTCTCGACGCTTTGAATTTTCTCGCACGCGACTTTTGCGAACATACTCTGCATCGCTTTCGCAATTTCCGGCGCAGCTTTGTTCAATAGCTTTGCAATCTCATCGGTTCTAGACGATGGCGCAAAATGTAAACCATCAACCTCCATTTGCATGGAACATTTCGGAAATCGAACCGTCTTTGGAAGCTTATATTTCTTGTTGTTACTGTTATCGTCGTCGTCGTCGTTCGTATTTTGGCTATCATCTGGCTCTCTATCAACAAACTCAGCGTCAACTTGCAAATTGCCTTCCGTGACTTCCGCGTTGACTTTTCCTCCTACTCCTTTGGTATTTGATGTCGTCGAAACCGTCCAAACTCCGCTGCAACTCGCGCCAAAATCAATCACGTGCGCGTGCAAAGACGGTTTACCATTATCGTTATCATTATCATTGTCATCAAGAATACCAACCGAATTTGAGGAGGATGAAAACCAAGACTTTACGTCTTTGGTCGTGAAGTTTTCACACTCGATTTCCGTTAGAGATACAACGATTTTATCGTCGAACGTGGAAAAGCTTTCGTTTGGGATTTTCAACTGCAACGAATGCAACCACTTTCGCAAGAGCTCGTCGTTGTCCTGTTCTTCTTTTTCTGTGGCGCGAACGCCATCAACGCCATCAAAGAAGAACAAGAACAAGGACAAGAAGAACAAGAAGAGGAGAGGAAAGAATTTTTGGACGGATAAATCTTGACTTCTTTTTCTTTTTCTCTTCTCTTCTCTCGATATATTTATAACCGACGAAAATCCGCTGAACTTCTTCCGCATCATCGATCCCCGTGAACTTCAATACTCTATCTTCTTTTATTATCCAATAGTTATGATGATGATGATGATGATGAGTTCATGAACAGAGGAAGAGCTAGTCAAAGGGGAAGTTTTGGCGTGTGTGAAAGAATTGAGTAATTTTTTTGTTCGAAGTCACGGAAAAGCAGCACTTTTCTTCTCTTTTTTCTCTCGATACAAAAATTCACTTTTTGCTTCATTTTTTATTCATCAAATTACGAATAAAATATATTTTGTTCAACACGAATGATGATGACTATTATTATAGTATCTGCGCGTAACGATATATATTGAACGACGACGAGAAGGAAGAGGAGAACGAGGAGAAGGACGATGATGATGTCGACGACGATTCGGACGACGAGCGCCAGAAAGAATACCAACACAACAACGTCAAAAAATTCATCATCATTTACTTCTTCCAAAAGCAAAAAGAACGAAACGTTTAACAACGATGCGCGAAGGAATATGAACAAGGAGAGCAGAACGAGGAGACGAAGAGCACGAACAATAATGGTATCATCGTCATTATCATCATCTTTCTCTGTTGATGATGGTTTTAACAAAACGATGAAAAGAAGAAGCAGAAGAAGGAAGAAGAGCACGCACCTCCAATCGATGATTTCTCCAATAATAATAACAACAACATCAACAACAACGACGAACAGTTTAGATCCCATCATCTCTATGCTTCAAAACGCCATCTTGGACGAACGGTCGACGGCCATCGCCATCGCTTCGCCTCTTTTCGCCTTGAGCGTCGTACCGTATCTCTTGTTCCTTAAAAATCTTTGGCGAGCGGAGACGGCAACGAGCGAACAAAGATACGCCTTCGCGACTTTATTGGTGTTTGTGTTGATTTCAGTACCGGCGGA
>Ga0213862_10000598_pt1 | contig 15216 bp, 26 predicted proteins | sample PICome_7_FD_160092 | JGI IMG/M metagenome (GOLD analysis project Ga0213862, IMG submission 160092) | Coastal seawater microbial communities near Pivers Island, North Carolina, United States - PICO266 | ecosystem: Environmental > Aquatic > Marine > Coastal | place: USA: North Carolina... | reverse complement strand
GGAGAAGCATATTACAAAAAGGTGGTTCTGTTCAACACTTAGATTTTCTATCTGATCATGAGAAAGAAGTGTTTAAAAGCTTTGGTGAAATCTCTCAAAAAGAAATTCTCATTCAAGCAGCACAACGACAAAAATACATTGATCAAGGACAATCTATTAATATGATGGTTCCTCCCTCAACAAAACCTAAAGAAGTTAATGAGCTACTTGTTTGGGCGTGGGAGAACGGAATTAAGTCGTTGTATTATCAACGAAGTGCCAACCCTGCTCAAGAGCTTGCACGCTCGCTCAACGAATGCACCACGTGTGAATCATGACAAAAGAACAAGTTACTTGCCAAAGTTGCTCTGCAGAATATTATATTATGTGGAATGACGATTTAGAAGACGATTACGGAAATCCGGTAGTTCCTGAATATTGCCCTTTTTGTGGGTCAAGTCACATTTGTGTGGAAGAAGATTTATTTGAAGAAGAGTAATGTATACATACAAAATTGAAGAAATCATAAAAGTAGTTGACGGAGATACCGTTGATGTTATTATCGACCTAGGTTTTGGTTTAACTAAAAAAGAACGTGTGCGTATCGCCGGAATCGACGCGCCTGAGTCACGGACACGGGATCTTTATGAAAAAAAGCTTGGATTAGAAGCAAAGTATTGGCTCAAAGAGCATATTGAATATTGCGATAACGCTATTATTAGAACTGAAAAGGAAGGTAAGTATGGTCGCATTTTAGGTTGGTTATACACAGACGAATTTAGCATTTCTTTAAACGAAGTAATGGTAGAAAAGGGTTATGCGTGGACATACACCGGAAGTAAGAAAGATAAAAACTTCGAAGAACTTAAGACAAAAAGAAAATTAAATGGGACATGGGTTGAATAGTTTAATTTTATAAATAGAATTAAGTATGTGTGTAGTAGCGGTAAAATATATTAATGGTTACGGCTGGATCGGTGCAAAAAACCGTGATCGTAATTACAAAACAGATGTCGTTATAACACAGTCTAATCGTCATGGGTTACAACGGTTGTACATTGATGACAAACTAAGCAGATGGAGCGAAGGTGTTAATGAGCACGGACTAGCAATTATATCTGCATCTTTTTCTGTAAAAAGCGATGAAAAAGAAGGTGATAAAATTATTTTAAAAAGAAAAAATAAGCGAAACAATATTGGTTATTATTCTCCTGACGGAAGAGCGATTAGAAAGGCTCTTTTGGCAAAAACACCTAAGGAAGCTCTAGATCTACTTGTTGAACTTAAATTGGCTGGTGCTACATACGTCTTTAACGAAAATGAGTGCTACATTCTTGAAGGCGGATTTACTGTAAGAAAAGACGATGCTACTTCAGAAAATCCAAGAGAGTACAAATACGTTATTAACAAAATTTCAAAGGAAGAAGCATGTTCGTGTAGAACAAACCACGGCATTATAATGAAAGAACTTGGGTACCATAAAAACCCAACCGATGAGCGTTTAGTTAAAGCTCGTGAAAGTAGTGAAAAACGTTTAGAATATGCAAGAAAGTTTGCCGGTGCTGATCTCGAAGAGCCAGGAGAACTTATTGATCAAATTGCAAAATGCCCTGATAAAGACGTTTTCATGAATCCAATGAGAACGGGTAGTATAAAAAAAGGCGAGATGGTGACAACTGGACAATTGTTAATTGTCCCAAAGGAAAGAACACTTCACTATCGACCAATATACTCTTCAGTTGAATTTGACTACAACCGTTTAAGTGGACCTGATGCAAAAACCTTTTTTGAAATTATTTCATCTAGAAAGCTCTTATCCTTTAAAGAGTTTGCGCATAAATAATTTTATGTGGATTTATAATGGAGAGGAATTTACCTCTGAAATGATCGAATCATACCACGGGTTTGTGTATGAAGTTACCGATACTCACAATAAAATGAAGTATATTGGTAAGAAAAAGTTTTGGTCTAAAGTTACAAGACCGCCACTTAAAGGGCGTAAAAACAAAAGAAGATCACTAAAGGAGTCTGATTGGCAAACGTATTATGGCTCGAATGAAGAAGTAAAAACTCTAGTAGAGGAGTTTGGACCTAGTAGATTTGAGCGCAAAATACTAAGATTGTGTGTTTCTCCCGGCCAAATGACTTACTTCGAAATGAAAGAGCAGATTGATAAAGAGGTGCTTTTTAAGCCAGAAGAGTACTATAATGCCTTTATTGGCGGTAAAATACACAGAAATCACGTATTAAAGAAAAAATAGTATTTACAATAGTTAGTTTTCAGTGTATAATATGAACTGAAACAAAAACAGATTATGATTATTGTAGATTACAGCGGGATAGCCATTGCATCCATTTTTTCACAAGACCGTCCAGAAGAAATTCAAGAAGGCCTTATTCGCCATATGATTCTTAATTCTCTTCGGAGGTACAACCTTAAGTTTAGAAAGGACTATGGTGAAATGGTAATTGCCTGCGATAGTTCATCCTGGCGCAAAGAAGCATACCCTCAGTATAAAGCAAAACGCAAAAGCAATAGAGATGATTCACCATTGGACTGGAATCATTTCTTTACACTAATCAATGGCGTAAGAGATGAGATTAAGGAAAATATGCATTATCCTGTAGTTCAAGCAGACCGAGCAGAGGCTGATGATGTAATTGCAACACTTGTAAAATCTACTCAAGAGTTTGGCAATCATGAAGATGTTATGATTGTTTCTTCTGATAAAGACTTCTTTCAGTTGCACCGATACCCTAATGTAAAACAATTTAGTCCAATGAAGCGTGATTTCGTAACTGTTGATGATCCTGTTTTTTATAAGTTTGATCATATTTGTCGCGGTGATTCAGGTGATGGTGTTCCAAACATTCTTAGTTGTGATGAGTCATTTACCGACAGTATCCGCCAAAAACCAATGCGTGCTAAAAAGATCGAAGCTTGGTATAAAAATGATGCTGACGATAGACTCATTGATGAAATGGGTCACGAGGCATATCGTAATTTCTGCAGAAACAAAACAGTAATTGATCTTGACTGTATTCCTGAGGATATTACACAAGATATTAACGATAAATACAATCTACAGACAAACAAAAATAAAGGGAGAGTACTAACATACCTTATTGAAAAGCGATGTAATATGCTAATCGATTCAGTATCGGACTTTCTCCCAGCAACCTAATTATTATTATGCAAAAATATATCCATGAAATATTCGAAGAAACGTGTAAATTAGATAATCGCGATGATCGTATTGCGTACTTAAAAGAAAACGCCTTTAAACAAGTAAAGACTGTATTACAGCTTTGTTATAATGACAAAATCGAATTAGATCTTCCCTACGGCCGGCCTCCGTTTGAAGTATGCCCAGATGGTCGTGAACCTTCTCCTCTGGCCAATGTCTTTAGCTCTATTGGAGTTTGTGTTAAAGATAATGATGCGGCCCGCGTAAGAAAGGAAAAGATCTTTATTGGCATTCTTGAGCAATTGTGTGAAAAAGATGCCCATATTCTTTGTGCAGCAAAGGATGGTACTATCACAACACTGCAGAATAAAGCGTACTCAAAAATGACGAAAAGTCTTGTAGAGGCGTGTTTCCCTGAGATTCTAAAATAGCAATTGTGCTATTTTGTAGTGTACAATTCGCTGTATTCGTGCTATAATAGATCCGCGATGAACGTATTTGTTCTAGATAATAATCCAACTACCGCAGCTCAACAACATTGTGACAAACATGTCGTAAAAATGATTGTTGAGTCTGCTCAAATGCTATCAACTGCTCATCGTATGTGCGATGGAAAAGCAGAACGTAGACCGTCAAGTTCAGGTAAAACAATGCAGCAGTATTACGTTTTACCTGACGAACGCGAAAATATTCTTTACAAAGCAGTTCACAAATACCACCCATGTACTGTATGGACAATGGAAACCATTCAAAACTATCGGTGGCATTGGCAGTTATTCAATGCTCTTTGCGACGAGTATAAGTACAGATATGGTAGAGTTCATAAGACCGATGAATTGCTCCGTGATGAACTTTATTGGGGTCCGGCAAATATTGCTGATTCTCAAAAAACTAAATTCCCATTGGCTATGAAATCAAACCCCGAATGCATGTTTGATGATCCTGTCAAATCATATCAAGCATTTTATAAAACAAAACAAGACAGATTCAAAATGGTGTGGACAAACCGCGAAACACCAAACTGGTTTAAATAATTATGACATACGAATATATTTGCGACAAATGCAACGATAGGTGGGAAGAGTCTCATCCTATGAAAGATAGAAACCTCCCTGTAGGAAAAGAATGCCCCTGCGGCAAAGGAGGAATTGTTAAAATGGCTATCACTGCCCCAGCCCTAAACTTTGATGGAGCCATTTCACCAATACGAAGAGCAGGAACTGGATGGAATGACGTCTTAAAAGGAATCAAAAAAGCTTCCGGAAAAGATAACACAATTGATCACTACTAGAAATGAAAATAAAAACACAACACACAACACCTGTAGAGGTGACTTTAAACGAAGAAGATCAGAAAAATGTTACCGCAACATATTTAGAAAATGTTTTTAATTGGAATAGAGAGTATTTTATCGAAGATGGTAATGTAAAAATAAATATTGTTCGTTATAGTAGCCATTCATGGAATAGTATAGAGGTTGTTAGAAAAGCAACAAGCCGTGATGTTTTTGCTGAAAAGGTATTCCAAAACATTTACAAGAGCTAATTCGTGCCAAGAAGAAGTACAAAAAAGAAAGACAATATTATTGTCCCTGATCTTGATGAACTTGCTGTGTATTCTAACAACATGCAGCACATCAAACCTATTACAGATTCTCAGAAAAAAGCTTATGATTGTTGGGAAAAAGGAAACAATCTAATTTTATCAGGATCTGCAGGTTCAGGCAAAACATTCATTGCAATATATCTAGCACTTCAAGAGCTGATTAATAATCGTAAAAAGCGTTTAGTAATTTTAAGATCGGTTGTTCCTACCCGTGATATTGGTTTTTTGCCCGGAACACAAGAAGAGAAAGAAGCAGCATACTTGACACCATACATTGGTGTTGTAAGTGAAATATTTAATAACAATCCATCATTGTTTACATCCTTTATTAAAAATGGAACAATTGAATTTTTGACAACATCGTATATTAGAGGTATTACGCTAAAAAACGCAATTGTTGTAGTTGATGAATTTCAAAACTGTAATTTCCACGAGCTTGATTCAATTATCACGCGTATTGGTAAAGGCTCTCGAGTGATTTTCTCTGGTGATTACTACCAATCGGATTTCACAAATAGAAAAGAAAAAGAAGGTATCGGAGAATTCTTAAAAATTATTGAATGCTTAAAGCACTTTGAAAAGATTGAATTTGATTGGAAAGATTGTGTGAGGTCAGGAATGGTCCGCGACTATCTTATGACAAAAGAAAAAATGATTGAAGACAATACAGTCAACATCCCTAAATAATGAACAAAACATTTGAACATGCTGATATTCAGCTTAAATACGAAGAGCTCTCGGCTAAAACTGAAAAGAGCGGCCGCGTATACACTACACCAGGAGGAATTAATTATCCTTCAGTGACCACAGTACTAGGATACCGTGATCGTTGGAAATGGGCTGAGTGGAGAAAATCGATTGGTGAAGAAGAAGCAAATCGTATTACAAGGCATGCTACTACACGCGGAACAGCAGTACACAACATTGCTGAACGCTACATTAATAATGAAGAAGATTTCATAAAAACTGATAATGACAAAATGCCCCATATCCAGTTTGGGTGGAAGACTCTTAAAAGCGTTATTGATGAGCGTATTGGTAAAGTGTATATGCAAGAATGCACACTTTACTCTGACGATTTAAAGATTGCTGGACGTGTTGATTGTATTGCTGAATTCGATGGTGAACCAGCCATTATTGACTTTAAAACTTCTGGTAGAGTAAAATCAGAAAATGAGATTAGTACGTATTTTATGCAAGAGTGTGCTTATGCAATTATGTTTAAAGAGCATACTGGTATTGACGTTAAAAAACTAATTACTATTATGGTAGTAGATGGTGATCCTAAACCAATTGTTTTTGAACAGACTGTTAACGATTGGGAAGATAAGTTGCGAAAAGAAATTGATTATTACTACGGCTGGTAAACTGTTATGATTATTTTAACGGATTGTGATGGTGTTCTTCTTTCATGGCAGCAGTCATTTGAATGGTGGATGAAAAGGAAAGGCTATAAGCAAAAAGAAATATCTTATTATGTGTCAAAGCAATATGATATTCCTAAAGAAAAGGCAATTGAGCTTACACAACAATTTTGCGAATCAGCAGAAATTGGGTTTCTTCCTCCGTTAAGAGATGCTATCAAGTATGTTCGCAAACTACATGAAGAAAATGGAGCGGTATTTCACTGTATTACGTCTATTGGAACTGAACCATGTGCAATAAAACTTCGAGAGCAAAACCTTACTAGGCTGTTTGGAGAAGGTGTATTTGAACGTATTCAATGTTTACCGTGTGCTGCCAATAAAAAAGAAGCTCTTGAAAGATATCGCGATTCTGATTTTGTGTGGGTTGAAGATAAACTAGGAAACGCAAATCTAGGAGCAAAAATGGGCTTAAGGTCGTTTTTAATTGATCATCCATATAATGCAGGTGTCCTACACGATGGCGTGACAAGAGTTAATAATTGGGAAGAAATCTATAATCATATTGCATAATGAAAAAGGTAGCATTTTTAAATTTGTCTTACAACTCATTTAATAAAAATGATGATTGGAAATCTTTCTTTGATCAGGGTGATCAAAACTCTTTCAATTTGTATATACACCCTAAAGACGTCTCTCAGTGTGTATTTTCTGATTACTTTATTGACAACCACGTGGAAACTGGATGGGGGCATTTTTCATTAGTTGAAGCTACTATTGAGTTAATGAAGGCAGCACTAAAGGATAAGGATAACGAATACTTTACACTCATTAGTGATTCTCACTTCCCGCTATATTCTTTAGATGCAACAACAGAGTTAATAAAGAAAAAATATGGCAAGATGACATTTGCTACTCACGGAGCAATATCAACAAAGCAAAAGGGTCAGAGGGTTTTAAAACACGGAGTCCAAGGAAACCACAATTTCACTTTGTATAATGCAGTATGCCAATTTTTTGTGTGGAGAAGAAATGATGCAATTAAGTTTATCGAATCCTTTAATCATTTTTCTCAATTCTTCATTAAAGACCAAGTTATTTTTGCTGATGAATTTTATTTCTGGGCTGTTGCAAGAGAGTTAAAAATGGATTTTGACATTGGTCAAGCATCAACATACTCTGACTGGCATGAATATCTAATTGAGGGAACAAACAAAATTTCTAGGCAACCACGCGAAATAAAATATTTAAATAGTTTAGTATTGAAAACTCTTAGAAATCAGGGGTTTTTATTCACAAGAAAGGTTATGCCGACTACTGAAGTATCTGTAGATGTTTTTAATTAAAATAGAACTAATTATATGAACACAGAAAAGTTTATGAAGCGATTGCTTATTGTTGTCTTAACACTTATCGGAATCGTTCTTTTTAAAGATGTATTACAAACGATTGTCGAATTAGTATTTGACAGCGGAATTTAAAAAAAGGGGGGTGTAGCTTAACGGTTAAAGCAGTCGACTCATAATCGATTGAGTGTGGGTTCGATTCCCTCCACCCCTACTTTTAAAAAAATATAAATAATTTTGATGAGAACAAGACAACAGGAAATTGCTAAAGTGATTAGCAAGATTGAATCTTCTATAGATGAACTTAAATCTTTAAATGAATTTAAAGATTCGCCGAAAGCGGAAGAAGTTTCTAGCGCTGAATACACGAGCGCGGAGAATAGTGCAGAATACTACTCTTCTGCAGAATATACGAGTGCGGAACAGAATTCCTCTTCGGAATCTAGTGCAGAGTCTTCTGCTGAATCAACATCATCTGAAAGTAAAGTTTTTTTTTCTCGTGGCTTAACAAAATCATGGCCCAGATTCAAATATCTCTCAGGGGAGATAAACGGTAATTTGACTAAAACACGAACTATGGCATTGGATGATTCCAATGTCATTCATTCTCTTGGTTATAAGTCTGATATGCATATTAAGACTGACACTCTTTTGGGTACTATTACAAGAGAGTTACCAGGACATAAGGGGTTTATTGGAACTGTTGAAGCATCTAACGGAATTACATATTTTATGCCAGCGTATTCAACTTCTATCGGAAAATTGAATAGAAGCACAGGAACAATTTCGCTTGAAAAGAAATTTCCTTCAACGCCTCAAGTTAGGTCTGGAGCTGAAGGGAATAATGGTATCATTTATATGCCATCTTATACTAGAACTCTTAAAATTTTTACTTACAACACTAAGAATGGAGAGACTACTTCATTCACACCCGAAAAACCTAAACGAAGTGGAATTGGCGGTTGCAACCACATTTGGGGCGCAGCGACTGATAAAAAGGGAGAGATTTATATGCCTCCGCATTTAGGTTCTAGCGTTGCTAAGATTGATAAGAATGGTGTATTTAAATACTTAGAAGGTCCTCCTGCTACTTCTGGAGTTTCTGGATGGACCCACAAATATGTTGGCGCAATTTATGTAGAAGCTGTTGATAAAGTTTTTTGTTTACCTCGTCAAGGGAAAAAGATTTTGGTTATTAAATGTGTTGACGACACATACGAAGAAGTTGATCTTCCAGAAGACTATTTAAAAGAAGCAAATAAAAACAAAAACTTTCATGGATTTTTAGGTCCTGATGGTTGGGTTTATAGCGCTTTCTGGGCTGACACAAAATGTTTTAGAATTAATCCATACACTAATGAAATTGAATGGAGAGATTATGACTTCCATTTTATGGATGGTAAATCAACAGTGAAAGAAGGATCAGGAATTATGAGCCTTGGAACTGGATATTCTACAGCAGCATTAGTTAAGAATAAGAGTGTATACTTAGGATTAGCAGGCACATCAAGAGCTATTAAGCTTGAGTTCTAAAAATGAAATCATATAAACAAATTCATTTAATAGCTTACGATAGAGGGTTTACATACCAAAATATAGCAGATACTCCGGAATTTAATAATTTGGATGACGCTTTGACATATTGGAAATACAATAAAGAAAGAATAGAAGATTGTAATTTTTACAAAGACCCGATAGTTTTGATTAGAAGAGAAATACACACAACTATTGATAGAGATCTTAGTTTATGAATAAATTGTGGAGAATATGGTGTAAAACTATGGGAGAAAAGGTAAGCGCAGATTCACGGGAAGCTGACGTTGCTGCACTTATTAGAACATTTTGGTGGTTTGTACATATCACAACATGTGGTTTTATTATTGCAAATACAATTAGACACTGGTAAATTATGAGTTTCGAAAATCAAAAATTAGACGAACTTGGACGACCTATTTATAAAATAGTCAGAAAAGTTGGATATACAGAAGAATGGTGGTTTAAATACGACGAAAAAGGGAATAAAATCTGTGTGAAGCAGATTAAGGAGAAAAAGCCTTTTTAGGGGGCAGTTTGTTCATTTGAACACCAAAAAAAGTGCATTTTTTGTAAAAAAAGTATGTACAGTAGTCATTTTTTATGGTAGAATATTACTAGAATAAAGCAAGAAACTACCATATGACCAAAGAAATTGAAGAGTGGAAAAAACTCAGACAGGAAAAAATTGAAATCGCCCAGAAAGTTTACGCAATCGTAAATTACAATCTTCCTCCGGATGACGATGCTGGAACTATTCAGAACGTGTTAAACCTTGTTGATGATCTTACAGATTACGCAAAACATTTGACTGAAATTGACCCAGTCATCGATCAACGAGTACTTTCTATATAATATGAAAAACACACTAATTATTATTACTGCAATTATCGCAGCTGGTTTTTATTTCGATCGAAAACCAAAAGTCATTGAGACCGTAAAGGAAATCGAGACTATCAGGGAAATGACACCTATTCTCGTTAAGCCGAATTTTACTTATGTGTCTCATTCTATTGAAATGCCTGTTAAACAAAGACCTTTGCTTGTTAAACCAAATGTTGTTCCTTTAGAACCTAAACCTAAATACGATTTTCACAATGAAATGTTGAAAGGCGTTAAATTTTTTGAAGGATTTAAAGCTAAATCATATTACTGTTGTGCTGGCGTTAAGACTATTGGCTATGGATGCACAGATAGAAAAATTGTTAATCTTGGAGTAATCACAAAACAAAAAGCTTCTACACTTTTGTTAAATGAGCTTCAATCTGTTCGAGAAAAAGTAAAAAAGGAAGTAAAGGTACCATTGACTGAATACCAGCTATGTGCTCTTACCTCTTTTACGTATAACTTAGGACTTACTAATCTTAAAGAGCTAATCAACAATCCAAACCGTCTTAACGATGGAAACTATAAAAGTGTAGAAAAAATTATGCCTCTTTATCGTAACGCAGGAGGAAAAATCAAAGAGGGTCTTGTAAAACGCCGTGCATGGGAAGTTTCTTTATGGAATGGCGAGCCGAATTGTTTAATTACACACTAAATAGTGATAGATAAATATGAATATGAAAGTAGGAGATTTCACGGGATATGGAGTAGTTACTATGGTAGCTCACTGGGGATTTATCGCGGTATCTAAATGTGGAGAAGTTACTGTAAAGACTAATGCCGATTGGGATGATTGGTATAAGCAGGGACGATAAAATATTATGAGCGATATTTTTTGTACAATATTAATTTTTGCTTTAGTTGTTATTTTGATTCGTGTTCTAGATGATTCTTAAGAGTATCAGTATAAATAATATTATGAAATTCAAAGGGAAAGATAAAGTCGTAAAACAAGTTCAAACTAAACTTGGACTTAAAGCCGATGGAATCGATGGCCCAAATACATGGAAAATGATTTGGGAGAATTTAATTCACGATGGGAAAGGAGAGCCTGAAAAGCCCGAACCTCCAGTTGTTGATATTAAAGATGATTACTCAGAGGTGTATAAAGCCAGCCCAAATCAATCTGGAAAAATTAGACCAAAATTTATTATACTTCACCATAGTAGTGGAAGCCATGACGGAACAAAATCTTGGATTCTCAACAAAGCTTCACAAGTTAGTTACCACTATCTTATTGCAGCTGATGGTTCTAGAACGCAGTTTGTCTACGACACTAAAAAAGCGTGGCACGCTGGTAGATCAAAATGGAATGGAGTTAGTGGTCTCAATAGCCATAGTATAGGAATTTCTTTCTACGGAAATACTCATTCTAGGACACCTAGCGCGGCTGAGATTGATTCAGCTGCTAAGAAGTGTATCTATCTTATGGACAAATTTGGTATCGCGTTAGATGGCATCCTAACACACAAGATGGTATCTCCAGGGAGAAAAGATGATCCTTCTGAGGAAACTTACAAGCTTGTAATTGCTAGAATAAAGGAGCTTGCCTAAGCCAATATATCTTTTATAATTTCACCCTTATCTGCTATTTCCAGTGGACGGCCGGATGGTGATGAGTGTTTCGTTGAAACATCCAATCCGGCTAAATGCGCAATAGTAGCATTAACATCTGAAATTGTAACTGGGTCAGAGATAACCTTAGATGCGGTTTTATCGGTTTTACCGTAGACATAACCACCCTTAACTCCAGCACCGATCATGACTGTTGAGTAAGCTTGAGGGTGATGGTCGCGACCGTCGTTAACGTTTATCTTTGGTGTACGACCAAACTCTGTGGCAATGACTACTAGTGTTGAATCCAGTAATCCCTCTTCTTCAAGATTAAGAACTAAACTGCTTACAGCGTCGTCTAACTCTTTAAGCTTATTATCTAATTTATCGAAGTTTTCTGTGTGAGTATCCCACCCACCATTATTGACTTCAATAAATCTAACATCTCCTTGCACTAGTCTTTTAGATAAGAGGAGACCTTGCCCTAAACGTGTATCTCCATAACGCTCTCTGTTTTTTTGAGGTTCTTTTGATATGTCAAACAATTCTAAGTCCTTTGATTTAAGAAATTCAACAGTGTTATCGTAAAATTGATTATAGGAACTGGCTATAGGAGAACTAATATGTTTATTTACTTCTCTAAGTAAAGCCATTCTTTCATTTAACTTATTATCTGCTTTAGCATTCTGTAAACCAGATTTAGGATCAACAATTGGTAATGGTGCTTTTACTTTTGGCAAAAAGCCAGAACCGGGGTGAGAAGACGCACCAGACACTAATACAAAATCTGGAATAGTTTTGCCTCTATCAGAAAGATGTGATATCCATGATCCTAGAGAAGGGTGTGTTATAGTACCAAGTTGTTTATATGAAGTCCTATTTAAATATTGTGCTTGCTGATGTGCACCCGTTTTAGAAGTTGTCGATCTAACTACAGATGCATTGTGCATCACTTCAGCCAATTTCGGAAGTCGGTTGCCAATTTCAAAATCAGCGCTAGTTGGAATTTTAGTAGTGTCACCTTTTACTTCCTCATCGTCTTTTGGGTCAAATGAATCAATATGACTCATTCCTCCATCTAAACAAATGAAAATAATATTTTTAGCTTTTGTTTCAGCAATAGGTTTTGCGTTGAGTGTTTTAACACCATACGTTGCGGCTGCGAGTGATTGAATAAATATGCGTCTGTCCATAATTACATTATAAGTTTAAATTCGTGTGAGTTAAGAAGAACCCAGACTATGTCTGCAAATTCAGCTTTTTCAAATACAGTTTTTTCTTCCTTTGAAGGCTTTCTTCCTATGTACGATGTGAAAATATAATCTACTGCTTTATCTCTATTAAACGTTGTAAGCTTTTTAGCAATATATCCATTATCGTTCATGAGTTCTTTCGTTATTTTGCCATTCATTAACGTAAGTATTTGAGTAATATTAGCATCCTCATCTCCAGTTTCAATTAACTCTCTATCAGATCTACCAAATTCAAGCATAAAATTAGAGTTACGGCCTTCAAATATATTTGATGAGCGAATCATCATTAAACCACCAACTCTAGGAGCTCCTTCATAAACTTTACCCCTAAACTTCTGATATTGATCATAAATTTTAAGTGCCTGTTTAGCATTTAATGTTTTAATATCGGGAAACATATTTACATATTCTTGCCTACGATCTTTTGGTTGCCATTTATCAACATCTCCTGTATAAAGTGTTACGACACTATCCCAAAGTTGAGCGGATGTCATACGCCTTTGTTTAGGACCTCTAAATTCATCTTTACCATCTGTCTCTGCAGCATAGAATTTAGTATTATACAGCACCTTATTAAATTCTTTTGTATCATATTTTAGATCTTTCATAGTCTTTATTAGATACTCCATAAGCCTATCGTTGCGGCTTTCTCTAAGCTCGTCGAACTCTGCAATATCGTTTAAATTTTCAATAAGCTTAAAACCCATTGCTTTATACCACAAACGATTAACAATATTAGCTGCAAAAGAAGGATGATTCTCACTAATGATCCAATCAGTAAAATTTTCCCTTAAACCTTCACGCTTTCTTTTCTCTTTTTTGTAATCGCCAATAGGCGTTTTTCCTTTAACTATTTCACCGGGGTCACCATCTTTATATTTGTAATCGTGCGGCAGTTTAAGGAATTTTTTTAGATTATTATCAACGTGATTACGGTATCCTCCTACTTGCCAGAACTGGCCAATTCTATTAATCGATCCTTTTTCTTTACCAGATTCGTCTAATTCTTGGCACTGTTTTCGAAGATCTTGATAGTGTTTATTATCTTCTTTCTTTGCGCGAGTATCGACCGTAGTAAAGAAAGCTGTCATTTCATAATACTCCATTTGAGTCCAATCATCAAATGGATGGTCGTGGCATTGGGCACAAGATATATTCATACCAGCGAACGCTTGAAACGTATTAGATACATTATCGAGAAGCATTCCTTCGTCTCTAAGAAAGTATCCTACAGCAGGGTTAGTAAAAATTGTACCTTCCGCGGTGAGAATAGATTTCACAAATTGATCGTAAGGTGTGTTGCTTTTTATTTGATCTTTAATCCACGCAATGTATGTTTCGCCTGTTACGTTATTAAGAATTTTTCCTTTAACTCTTAACAAGTCAGCATAAAAATTAAATGTAGACTCAACATATCCTTGCGAGTTAATTAGATCATTAACGAGCTTTTCTTTGTTTGGATCTTTTAAAAAAGCAGAAGTCTCGTCAAAGGTAGGTATGCGACCAATAATATCTAAATACGCACGCCTTACAAATACTTCATTAGAAGCTTTCTTGGGCATAGGTGCCTTTCTATATGTAAGGTCCTTTGCTATAATTTCGTCAATTGTTAAACTGTGATTGACATCCTTTGAAAATAAGCTTGTAACTAAAGCTAAAAATAGTATTCCAAATTTAACCATAGAGTTATTTATAAAAAAAGCCGAGGTATTATCACCTCGGCTTTGCTTTTTTACTTGTTGTAATATAACTTTCTTTCTAAATCTCTGTATCTCTTATCAGAATGCCAAATCTCTTCTAGTTGTGGTGCATAAACACCTTCTTTAGTTTGAATCGTTGTCCCCGGAGACAAGGTTAGCGTAGAGGGTTGATATATGTTCAAGGTGGTGTTTTTCAGCGATGAGCTGTTGCTGCAAGAGGTCAGCACGCTCAGTAGCAGCGCTAGTGCGCTTATCACGCAAACTTTCAATTTCATTGATTATGCTTTGTTGCTTATCTCTAGACTTTTCAGTTATATCATAATAAAACGCTTTATTGCGCAATTGCAAATAAGCATTTAAAGCTGATAGCACTGTTTTAATTAAGCCCATTGATCAAAAAGTCGTTACTTTTTTTCGCCTTTGTCCTTAGCTTTACCAATGTTAAGAGCAAGCATGTCGATAACACCATAAACCTTTGCAAGAATAGATCCCTTCTTTGGTGTAGGTGTAATAGCGGCAATAGAGGATGCAAGTGCAACAGCTGCAGCTAAAACTCCAAACCATGGTTGATCTTGGATAAATGTAATTAAGAATTCCATATTTTTTTATTTTTAGTTTAATTTGACAGCCATATTGACCGCCTACAAATTTATTTATACATATAGCCGTTTTAAAAAAGCTTTTTTTATAAATACGAATATACAAGCCAATGGCTACCTTTATACCACAACCACCTGACGATGAAGATCGTCTAAAACTATCACTTGAGCAAGCTAAAGATTTCGCTAGTAGATTTTGTCAGCCTAAAG
>Ga0213862_10000592_pt1 | contig 15323 bp, 9 predicted proteins | sample PICome_7_FD_160092 | JGI IMG/M metagenome (GOLD analysis project Ga0213862, IMG submission 160092) | Coastal seawater microbial communities near Pivers Island, North Carolina, United States - PICO266 | ecosystem: Environmental > Aquatic > Marine > Coastal | place: USA: North Carolina | collected... | reverse complement strand
TGGCACGGTTTGCTTGTGGGTTTCCTCACCTGAAGAGAACGAAGAGAAAGAAGAAGATATTTTCCCGCCGAAACGGTGGCGACGGAAACCGATGCTGAAACAAGTGTTAGAAACACAGAGCGAGTGTCACACGTTTTGTCCAATGTCGAACGTGATAACAACGGTGTCGTCGTTAGAAGAGGAAAAGAAACGCGGAGTAGTAGTAGCTCGACCGGCGAGCGAACGAGGCGCCGTGGAGCTCGTATCGGTCGATTTGGAAGGAGGAAGGATGACGTCGAAACCGATACTGTTGGAGAAGAGGGAAAAGGTGACGACGGGAGAAGGGAGCGAAGAAGGAGAAGAGGAAGAGGAAGAGGACAACGAAAAGTACGGGAGCGTGTCTGCGTTGAAGTTTCTCTCCAGACGAACTTTAATGATTGGATACGAAAGCGGACACGTGACTGTCGTGAGAACAGACGAGGGAGACTTCCTCGACGCCGGCTCATCGAACTCAAATGTTCATCTACCAAACAACACCGAACGATGTTTTAAAGATATGGTCACGTGCATAGACAGTTACGTACAGAGGAAGAACGATGAAGAAGATGAGAACATAGATTGCAAGGATAGAATGCACGTAGTCGCCATCGGGTGCGCGGACGGCTCCGTCACCCTCTATATGGGAATCGAACTCTTCAGGTCTGTGATCGCGAACTTTTCACTTCTGTCTGTCTCAGAAGGTGTCTACGAAGAAATTTTCGCTCTAAAAAAAGACTCCACGAAAGGTCCGTATCACTCCCCGGACGAATCCACCCAAGGCGTCGCCTCTCTCTCCTTCCGCGCCGACCGCAAACTCCTCGCCGTCGGGTACTGGGACGGGAAAACCCGCATCTTCTCCCACCGAAAATGCTGGGACTCCGGACCCGCACACCGTATAGGGCCCATTCTCGCGTGTTTAAAAACGGAAAAGTTGGTCCGAACCGACCGACTCCCCGGCGTCGCTTCGGTCCAGTTTCGCAAAAAAGGCGGAAAAGAGTTACTCGTGTGCACTCGACAAGACGGGTGCTGTCGCGTGTGGCCGATATTTCCTCCGAGCGGCGGGTGAGTAATCGGGGAAAACGGAGATAAAAGAGAGAGCGCATCCAAAGTGCTCTTGGTCTCTCTCTCTTTGAAAATGTAGAGCTAAAGCGTAGCACGAGCAGCAGCGCGAGATGGTCTCGACGGTCTCTCTCTTTGAAAATTTTATCAGTGTCAGACCAAATGGAATCTCTCTCAAACATTTCGTCATTATTACGCGCAAAACACACACTTACACACATCACTTCTTCTCTCTGCCACTTCGTTAGTATACCTATATAATACTAGAGTAGTAATTGTTGGTGTTTTTCAAAATGTCGTCGCTCGAAGAAGAAGAACGGGGAAACCGAATCCCGTTCGAACCGGACGACCCTCGGTACGAATTCACCGCCGAAGAGGAAGAAAACGCGTTGAAAGCGTACGAAAAACGGTACCAAAAAGAACGCACGTGGGAAGATTTAACGGAAGATGCCGAGGGAAACTTACGCTCGTCCTCGCTGGAAAAGGACCGATCTGAGCGACGGCGGTTTCTGGCGAACGAAAAGAGGAAGAAAATCGAGAAAGAAGCGTCGCAGTCCAGAGTTGCCAAAGGGATGATTCGGTACTGTTACGTGATTCTCGATTTGAGCGACGCGATACACGTGGAAGACATGCGACCGAATCGAAGCGCAGTCCTATTACCGCTGATGATTAAATTCGTTCGAGAGTTTTTCAATCAAAACCCCTTGTCGCAGTTAGGTTTGATCGCGTGTAAAGATGGGAAAGCGGAACGGATTACCGAACTGTCCGGATCTCCGGAGACGCACGTGAAGGCGATTAAGAAGGCGTTTGCGAGCGACGGCGTCGGGGGGAGTTTTTCGTTACAAAACGGGTTAGAGCAAGCGATGGAAGGATTGAGAGACGTGCCACCGTTTGGTGCGAGGGAGATTATAGCGATTATTTCGAGTTTGAGCACGTGCGATCCGGGGAATATCAACGATTCGGTGAGGAAAGTGAAGAAGATGAAAGCGAGGACGAACGTTATTTGCGTGGCGGCGGAGACGAGGGTGTTTAAAAAGTTAAGCGAGGAGACAAAAGGGAAGTTTAGCGTGAGTTTGGACCAGTCGCATTTGACGAGATTGATTATGGAGTGCGCGCCTCCGCCGGCGTTGTTGTTGGAAACCGCGAAACCGGCGTTGGTGGAGATGGGATTTCCGAGACGAGAGCCGAGGAAGTTTGGCCTAGGCGCCGGAGACGAGGACGATCGAGACGTGTTGACTATTGGACCTAGGAACGGAGAGTATCGGTGTCCGAGATGTGAGGCGAGAGCGGAGGAGCTACCGAGTCAGTGCGGGACGTGTCAGTTATCGTTGGTATCTTCGCCGCACTTGGCGAGAAGTTACCACCATTTGTTCCCGGTGATGCCGTTTGTGGAAGTGAAAGTAGACGGCGATTCAAAAAACGAGGAGGAAGAGGAGAAGAAGAGAAAAAAAAACAGCGGTAAAGATGATGATGATGATGGACAATTTCTCAGAGAGTGCTTTGGATGTTGTGTCGTGGTGGATGCGTCGACTGGGATGTTGAGTAAGTGTCTCAAATGCGAGAAAGAATTTTGCTTCGCGTGCGATGTATACATTCACGACCGGTTGCATAACTGCGTCGGATGTTTAACGACGGCTTTAGATAAAGAGTAGTAGTATTGGTAGTAGTAGTAGTAGTAGTAGTAGTGTAGCAGTAGTAGTGATATTCGTAGTAGTTCGGGAGTAGGTACATAAATACAGTGTGCACGCGTCACGGCTAAGTATTACCACCGTCGAGTTCTTCGTCCGTTGTCGGGAAGACAAACTCGCTAAAGCTTAATAATTCGCCCACTTCTTCTTCTTTGACGACGACGACAACGTTTGCTACATTTTTCGCGTCATCGACTACGGGCTCCTCTGATTTGCTTTTACCGCGCGCTCCAACCCCAGTACTAAAGTCGCCGCTCGCATTGTTCACGTTCATCCTCTCTAAATCTCGTAAAATCCTCCTCTCGTCCTCAATCTCCATCTCTCTCATTTTCCGTTTTTCTTCCTCTTTCCTCCGTTTCTTCTCTTCGATTTGCATTTTCAACGCGCTTTCGTATTCAGCGTTCGCTTTCTCCCGCGCGTACAATTCTCGACGCCCGTACGCAGCCGTTACGTCGACTTTACCGCCGCGACCGCCGTTCGTCGACGACGCGGCGGACGAAGACATCATCCGAATCCTTTCCATTCGTCTCTCGTCCTCTTTCTCGTTTCGTTTGCGTTCTCGGTTCTGTTCGATTTGAAGCAGCAAGTCTCTCTGATATTGTTTCGATTTGTCCATCTTCTTCTTCTCTGATTCATTCGCATCGAAATGTTCTTCTTCTTTTTCTTCTCCAATCGCTCGACGATGATTCTCCGAAAGTGGACTGTAAAGCGCCGCCAAAGTCTCCGCCTCCATCACTTGCGCCGCGTGCGACTTGTTGTTCTGCAAAAGCACATCGCGCGCGTCGTACATTTTTGAAATTCCACGTCTTCCGTGTCTTCCATTTCCTCCTCCTCTCGATGACGACGACGCGCCCGGAGGAGCAGCAGTACTACTACCCATCATCTCGTCCTTCTCCTCTTTCAACCCGACGCAGGCGACGATGCTCGTTTGCCGCATAATGCGTGCGCGTGTGTGTTCTTTTTAGCTGTGTTTATTCTGATGCGCTGCACTCTATTTTTAAAACACTTGTGTCAGAGGAGGAAAGAAAGAGACGTATTGAGGGGAAAAATGTTGACGTCGCGCGAAGTCATCATACATCTCATCTACATTAAAACTAAAACTATAACCTACAATCTGGGCGCGTTCCCGATGTTCCCGGCCGCGGGCAACCTCTCGACGCTGTACTTATGATTCTGAAGATACATGATTGGCACGCCCGGGATTTTCCGTAACCTTCGTTTCAAATCCGTATCGCACGTGGCCACGACGTAACATCTGTGTTTCCTGCACCTGTCCACGATGCAGTCGTCCGCGTACGTCCCTCGGTGCATGCACGGTAATTTTACGAACCTCGGGTCTTTCGCCACTCTCAGCGCGACGCGATATTTCGTCCCGAGTTTCTCCAACTCCCCAATCACGCAATCCGTCACGTGTGGGACGCAATTCGCGTATAAACAATCCATCATCCCTTTCACTAAATCGATTTTATTCTTGATGGAGAAATTGATAAAGTTTGTGTCCACTAAAACCGAGTACGGTGGTTTAATCGACGCGTTGTGTTCGTTGAACATGTGCGAAGAGACCGCTTCGATGCGTTTGATTTTCATCTCGTTTTCCTTCGATTTGAATTGGTTTTTACTCCTGTGACTCTCTTGTCCACCACTGTTCATTCGCGTTTGCTGCTTGGCGTCTTTTGGGTTCAAAAGGCGTTTGGTCAGCGCGAACTTTTTCGTCTTGCGGACGTTTTTGCCCATCGTTTACGCGCGCTTTCTTTCTCTTTTTGTGTGAGGAATGTGGCGGCTGCTGAATTGGAAAAAACGAACGAAGTTTCCTCACTTGTGTGTTCTTTTGCACTCCTCCTTTAGGCGCACACGCGACTTTTACTAAAAGCTTACCAAAAGCAGGGAAAAGAGAAAAAGGTGATGAAAGTTTTTTTAGACGTGGCGGCGGACCAAACGCCGCTGGGTCGAATCACCGTCGTCCTCAGAGACGACGTCTGTCCGAAGACGTGCGAGAATTTCCGACGGCTGTGCGTCGATCATCATCTTCGAGGAGGAGGTGAAACGACGACGAAGAACAACAATAACTACAACGCAGACTTCAAAGGTGGGTTTAAGAACTCCACGTTTCACCGAATAATACCGAATTTCATGTGCCAAGGCGGCGATTTTACCAACAACGACGGAACCGGTGGGAAATCGATTTACGGGAAGACGTTTCCGGACGAAAACTTCATCTTGAAGCATTCCGGACCGGGCGTCGTCTCCATGGCGAACTCGGGGCCGAACACGAACGGGAGCCAATTTTTTCTCTGCACTTCGAAAACGCAATGGTTGGACGGGAAACACGTGGTTTTTGGACAAGTGACGAAGTCTGGGATGGAAGTGGTGAGGAAGATGGAAACGTTCGGCTCGAAATCGGGAAAGACGTCGAAAGTCATACGCGTGATGGAATGCGGCGAAATCGACGAACAGTTGGAGAAGGACGAAGATATGGGAGACGACGACGCGGTGAAGACGAAGAAGCGGGTGGATTTAGCCGAGGCGAAGAAGATGGAAGATCAGTTTCGGGAGGAGAGGGAGAACGACGAGAGAGCCAAGGCGGCGCGGAGGATGATGAGCGAGATGAAGAACGAAGAGAATACGAATCGGGAGAACCACGACGACGGTTTTGATCAACTCGAAGTGACGTTGAGCGCGGCGCCGGATTTAGATAAAATGACCGCGAAGCAAAGGAAATTGTACGAGTTACGGCAACGGATGAACCTCGGGAGGACGTTGAATCACAGCGCGGTTTTAGACGAGAAGAAACGAGAGGATAATCCAGACGAGTACGCCGAGCAAGCGAGACGGAAACAAATAGAACAAGTGAAGCATAGACGCGAAGAGGAAGCGAAATTAAAAGGCGTGGACCCGGGGAAGTATCTGTTGACGCAGACCGCGGAACAAGTCGAACGGATAAAGAAGAAGCCGAAATTTGAGGACAAAAATCCGCACAATCGATTCGCTCAAGAAAAACAAGCCATTCGGTACGAACGAAACGTGAACGATATTAAAGTATCCGAGGAAGAGTACGAAAAAAAGAAACTTCAATCGGCTGAGTTTTATCGAGACGCGGATTCGTTGTTATACGGTACCGATAAGGCGAGCAAAGAAGGCATCGAAAAGTTGCAAAAGTTTATGAAGGAAAGAGACGAGAAGAGAAGGAAACGGGTCGTGGCGGAGAAGATTAAAGATTCCAAAGGGGATGGGATTAACGATGGGAACTCCAAGTTTAACGCGAAATTGGATCGACACTACGGGAAGTACACGAAGGAGATTAAAGCGAATCTTGAAAGAGGGACGGCATTGCCGGACCATTAATTTCACGATGATGATCAAGAAGAAGGTTTGTGCTTCGCGTTCGTTTTTTTTCTTTCTTCTCTCGTCTTTTTGTTTTTTGTGCATGCGTACCAGCTTAAAGCCCTTAGGCCACGGGTCGCGAGTTAAACCGTTATGCAAAATCGAACTCAGACGAATAGTAACAGAGCGGCGGAGCCTTTAGTTATGGGCGCGCTGTCTAACTGTCCGTCGACATTTTTTTTCTTCTTTTTGTTTTTGTTCTTCTTGGTTTATTATCGATTCTGACCATTCTCGCTCTAAAAACTTTACATTTATTAAAATACACAGAGAAGAGAATATGCATCATTCGTAGTAGTCATCATTCATTGCAGTAAAAATAGACGAGCGTCCCAGTACATGTATTATATGAGTAGTGCTTTCTCATTCATTTAGGCCCATATCCACCACCCCCGGGCGTTTCGATTCTCAAAACATCGCCCGCGTCGACGTTGATGGACACTTTCCCGCCGATGACTTCAAAGTCTTCACTCCCTTTCCTCTTCAGTAGATTTCTTCCTTTCGCACCGTCGTGACCACCACCCAACCCTCGCGGATTCCTCTCGCGTCGTTCACTCAACACGTTCGCCACGAGCGGTTTGAGAAACGTAAACTCTCTGACTAATCCATCGCCGCCTTTGTTCTTACCTTCGCCGCCAGAACCTTGCCTCAACGCGAACGTATTTACGAGCACAGGGTATCGACGTTCGAGGATTTCCACGTCCGTGATGCGCGTGTTGGTCATGTGCGTTTGCGTACCGCTCGCACCGACAAAGTCTGGACCCGCACCGGCACCACCACCGATGGTTTCGTAATAGCCAAACGTTTCGTCTCCAAAGGTGAAGTTATTCATGCATCCTTGCGAATTCGCCGCCGCTTCGAAAGCTTCGAAAATGACATCGGTGACTCGTTGCGAAGTTAAGACGTTGCCACCGACGACAGCGGCAGTCGATGACGGGGACAAGAAGCACCCGTCTGGGATTCGAACGTCGACTGGCGCTAAACAGCCTTGATTCAGTGGGATCGGTTCATCTACGATACATCGCAAGGCGTAGATCACCGCAGCAACGGTAACCGCCGGTGGAGCGTTCCAGTTTCCCACAACTTCTGGAGCAGTTCCCGCGAAATCAAAAATGGCCGAGCCGTCTTTGGCGTTCAGCGTCAGTGAAAGTTTAATTTCAGAACCGTCGTCCATGAAATCAGACGCCTCAACCGTCACCGTCTCGCTTCGAGTATCGTTTCTTTTCGCAAGAATCTTACTCGCAAACGCTTTTAATGTTTCACGGACGGCTAGTTCGGCGTTCATTTGCACGAAACGCATGTACTCTCTCGTTTCCTTTGTCCCAGAATCCCGCATTAACTCGCGAATCAATTGAATCCCTCGCGCGTTGGCTGCAACTTGCGCGCGCAAATCGTTCAAATTGTCCTCAATCTTTCTCGATTTGCCTTCTTTCAATATCTTCACCAAACCTTCCTCGTCGTACACGCCTTTCTTTAATATCTTGAAAGATTCAATTGCCACGCCTTCTTCACTCAACTTTGTTGAAAACGGCGGCATAGAACCCGGCGTAGCCCCGCCAACATCCGCGTGATGCCCTCGCGACGCGACGAGAAACTCCAACTTGTTTCCTTTGAAGAACACGGGGGTGACAACGGTAATGTCCGGTAAATGCGAACCACCCGAGCAAGGGTGGTTGGTGACAAGCACGTCGCCGTCTTGTAAATCGCCTTTCAAATGTTTCAGCTGCCAAGAAACAGTTGAGGACATTGCGCCCAAATGAACGGGCACGTGCGGCGCGTTGGCGACCAACCCTCCGCTCGGCGAGAAAATCGCACACGAAAAATCCAAACGCTCTTTGATGTTGGTAGATACCGCCGTGCGTTGTAAAGTGCGTCCCATTTGCTCTGCGATACCCATGAATCGATTGTTGTATAACGAAACGAGCACAGGATCGGCGATTTTTTTCGAGAACGCAACTTCGTCGAAGTCGTCGTCGTCCTCATCAACCCCTAATTCAAAAGAAGCTTTTTTGCTCGAAGAGGAAGATTTTGATGATGACATTCCATCGACGGTAATCTCGAGATCGCCCGCACTTGTGACCAACGCGACGCACTCGGGTTCGATGACGCACGTGGATGTGCCGTTCATAATTATAGCCGGTCCAACGATTTCATCTCGCGGGAATAGATCGAGCAATTCGTACACCGGCGTTTCGGTCCATCCGTTCTCGCCTTCAAAGTACGTCTTTGTTTGCGATTTCTCTCGCTGCTCTAAGCTTCTGGTGCTGCTATTCCTTTGCATTTCTTGACGTGTTTCTTCTCCTTCAGAAACTAATAAATTCACTTCGGATTTCGCAACGCCTCTCACGCGAACGTCATCGACGATTGCTTCGCGATTTTCCATCACGAATCCGTACTCCGCGCGAAAGCGGTCTCGAAATTCATCCATGAACGAACGCGAAGGGTTGGATTTTTTCGATGGCTCTTTAATCATCATCGGAGCGTCCGTGCCTTCAAAGCGCATGTTCAAATATAGTTCGGTTTCGATGACGTCTCTGGTAAACCCTTCTTCTTCGACTAATTCTCGCGTGACGACTTCGCGAAGCTCGTCGGCAGTCTTTTCGAATAACTTTTCGTTCTCTTTGGAATACGCCGCGAAGCACGCGGTTTGTTTTTCTCGAACGACATCGGCTAAACCCATACCAAAAGCGCTCAATATTCCTGAGTATTTGTGAACTTTGACGGATCGAATGCCTAACGCTTTCGCCACCGCGCATGCGTGTTGTGGACCAGCACCACCAAAGGCGGATAAAATATGCTTAGACGTTTCAAACCCCTTCGATTCGGTAATTTCTCGAATCGGGCGGCACATGGCCTCGTTCGCGACGCGAAGGAAACCTAATGCGACCTCTTCGGTCGATAAATCTATGTGACTGCTGCTGCTATTACTATTGCTATTTTCTATTTCGCGCTCGCGAAACCAAGCATTGATTTCATCTCGCAACTGTTCAAATTTTGCCACCGACGCCGCTCGATCGAGCGGCTCATTCTCATCCGGACCGAAAATTTTTGGAAAGTATTCCGGTAGCACTCGTCCCAAAACGACATTCGCATCTGTGACTGCTAACTCGCCGCCTTTTCTATAACATGCCGGTCCAGGTTCACTGCCAACACTTTCCGGACCAACTTGGAACCCTCCGGCGAAGAATTTCAGTTTACTCCCTCCGCCCGCGGCTACGGTGGAAATGTCAAGTTGCGGACACTGCACGACGACACCTGCGGTGACGGTTTCGGTAACGTGCTCGTACCCTTGTTTCGGATCGTATCGTGAAACGTCCGTGGACGTACCACCCATATCAAACCCAATTACGGATTCTATTTTTTCGTCATCTTCTTCGTTCGGATTACTACTACTACTACTTTCCTCCGTCGCCGTGCGAGCGTACCCGACAACTCCTCCCGCTGGTCCGCTCAGAATCGCTTTATACCCACAAAATCTATCCGCAGACGTCATACCTCCGTCGCTTTGCATGAACAACACCGGAACATCTCGCATTAACCCGTCATCAAACCCTTCCACAAACGTCTTCACGTACTCTTTGATCTTTGGCGTCAAGTAGGCATCCACGGCAGCGGTGTGTCCTCTCGGCACCGCCCTCGCCATCGGCGTCAACGCGGACGACAACGAAATTTGCTCGAAACCAAGTTCCTCGGCTAATTCACCAATCATAATTTCGTGTTCTGGATACGCGTACGAGTGCATCAAAACTACCGCCACGGAGGTGAACCCATCCTTTTTCGCCTCCAAAAGCGATTGCCGTAAACTCTCCACGTTTAATTTTTCCACGATTTCAATCTCCTCGTTTGTTTTCACTCTAGCCATATCAACCACCTCGTTCCCTTTTCTATAATAGAATTCTCCATCTCCACTCATCGTCGAACATCGAACCGGTCTCACCCTTTCCTCCGCCTCGATGCCTCTCTCGGCTAAACTCGCCGGCCGCCTCGCGTCCAACTTGAAGATCTCCGGTCTCGCTTGGTTCCCAACCGTGAGCAAATCTTTGAATCCTCGCGTGACGACGACGACAACTTTCGCTCCTTTCCTTTCCAGCAACGCGTTCGTCCCAACCGTCGTCCCCATCCGTACCGATTTAATCCTCGCGGTTGGCGTTTTCACCTCTCTCGGAATGCTTTCCTTCGTGATGATTTCCAACGCGCGTCGAATACCTTCCCGGGGTGCGGATTGATAATTCTTCGGGTCTTCCGATAAAAGTTTAATAGCCATCTTCTTCTTCGTTCCAGACTCCATGTATTCGCAGTAGACGTCCGTAAACGTCCCGCCTCGGTCGATGCAAAACGTCACGTCTCTCATTGTCATCGCGTTCTTGTTATCCGCTTCAAGTTGTGCTCCGTTTTGTGCGCACGAACACGGCTTCATCGATGATGCTCTCTCCGACGCATTTTGTCGCGCTTTGGTCGTTACATATCTGTGAAGATGGTGCTTCCATCTGAACGTCGTCGGAGCGCACGATTTGTGCGCCGCGGAGGACGTTTTCATCTCTCTTTCGTTTTGTTGCGGATGAAAGAATGAAGAGCGAGAGAGTTTGGAAAAGCAATTTAGGTGATTTTGAGTCGAGTGTATCTTCTGCGCTTTACCGCGTCTGCGTGTCTCTCTCTTTGGTATCTTTTTATTACAAGATTTACGATGATGATGATGATGATGACTACGTTTCGTGTAGTACTCCATGCTCGTATCGCCAACCGCGTGGTAGAGGGCAGTTGTTGTCGAGGAGGTATTGTAAACACTCGGGGTGTTTGTTCTCGTGAGCGTCTCGTACGGCGCGATAGTCCCACGGCGCTTTGGCGGTTTCGTGCAAGTACTTCAAACAGTCAAAGTGGCCTTCTCTGGCCGCCAACTCACACGCATCTCCGTTATATTTATCATACTTACGCTCAACAAGATATTCGAGTATGTGGAGATGACCATTTCCAGCCGCCCAAGCTGCAGTATAAAAATCCCAAGGCGCTTTGGCTTCTTCTCGTAAGTATTTGAGTACCTCGAGATGACCTTCTGAGGCAGCACTTTCACACGCCCACTCATCGACAGGACACTCATTTGCAACGCAATACTTGACCATTTCCAAATTACCTTTAAATGCGGCCGCACAAATCGTCCCTTCATCCCACTCACACTTTTTCTCCTCTCGCGCCCACTTGAGCAACTCGAGTTTATTCGTTTGAGCAACTTTCCAGCAGAAATATCTTTCGTCCATCTCTTCTTCCACATCGTAGTCATACGCTTCCCAAGGAAAATGCTCCCACGCTACTTCCAAAGTCGATATCGACGACATCTCTTTCACTTTAAACTCCTCTTTCAACTCCCCCTTGCGAGACGATCTCTTAATCAACTTTCTCGTCTCCGTATTCACTCCATACAAGAATTTGAGATCCGTTTGATTCAATCTCGGAAGAATGTGTGTGAAACAAATATCGTCGCACTTCACGATCACATCCCACAAAGAATCTCTCTCCCCAATCCGTCTTTTCTGCGCTCGCGTCGAAATCGCTTTCGACGACATCGCAACAAAAAACGCGTCGTCGTCGTCGTCGTGTCTCTCTCGACGGGCTTTAACAAAACGAATGAGATGATGAAAAAAAATGACACAAAAACGCGTTGACTGCCTAAATTAGATACAAAAAAATACGCGGAGAAAGAGTCAAACGACGAGAGGTTTTTATTGAAGAGAGAGCAAGAGTACGAGACGCGCATGACGACGATTCAGACGACGGCTGTTACCGTCAACGATAGAACAGATGTGGACGGCGGCTGTTCGAGTGGCCCTTCTGCGCGAAAGAATGATAATGGCAACATCGTCGGGAAACGGGCGCTTAGTGCTTTTTCGAGATCCTCCTCCTCCTGTTCTGCGCACCACCATCATCCGCGCGAGGAATCCGCGCGAGACATCGTCCGGCGCAAACGCGAAACGTTTTTAGCGCAAATGGCCGTCGATGTGAGGAAAGAAGAAATCGATAAGCTCGAGAAACGCGCCGCGCAAAGAGAAGAGGCGTTGCGGAACGCGGAGAGGATGCTCGAGGAGGATAAAAAACGTTTCGATTTATTTTTGAAAGAAAACGACGAGCGGGTGCGAGAGGCGACGAAAAGAGCGGAGAAAGAGGCGAAGAAGAAGAGGGAGAAGGCGAACGAGGTGAAGCGGTTGAACGGTGAAATCGCGACGGCGCGATTGGATTTAGGGAGGAGAGAGGATAAGTTGGAGGAGTGCGAAGAGTATTTGAGATTTTTGGACGGGTTGACGCCGAAAGAGTGGTTGGCGGAGTTTAGGGAGGTTGCGGACGACGGTGAGATTGGGTTGGAAAGTGAAGATGGAGCGGCAGAGGAAAAGAATGAAGGAGGAGGAGATGAAGACGAACTAGAAAAGAATAAACCGGTGCCGATGTATTTTACGCATCCGAAACAGCTTTTGGATGTGTTTGCAAAATTGGAGGAGGAAAATTTAACGCTCATAAGCGAGGCGCAGGATATCGAAGATCAACTCGAACGAGATACGGAGAAAAGAGCAAAGGAGCTGAGTCAGATGGAAATTGAGAGTCGAGGAAACCAAATGGAGATTACCAGGCTGCGAGAAGCGATTGTGGAGGAGATGCAGAAGAAAAAAGCGTATGGTCTGGAATCTTCTTCTGCTTCTTCTGCTTCTGCTTCGACGTCCTTGTCCTCACCTTCGCCCGAACAAGAGTTGGCAAAACTGACCGAGAAAGTGAGAGAGGTGTACGAAAGCGTGGTTACTACAGAGACAAAAGCTTCTTCTATCGAAGCGGTCGATATGTTGAGGGAAATTGAAGAGACGCTCGAGCGATACTTTGTCGAGATTGAAAAAATGCCCAAAGACGTCGTCGCCGAGCGCGAACGCAAGATAGAAAAAGAACGACGACACAGAAATCGAGAGTTGAAGATGCAGCAACAAAAAGCCGAGCAAGAGTTGCGATTGAAGAAAACTTTAGAGAGAGCTGCCTCGCCTGCGAGAAAAAAGCCAAACGGGAAACCCGTCATGTTCCGCTCGCGTTTACGAGAGGAGAAAAAAGAAATGCAACAAAATAGTAATCATATTCCGAAAGAGCGCGAAGCGGAGATAGAATTGAAAGCGTTTCTGAATCGTGAGTTTTGAATAACACTCGTTTACATTTACACGCGTGCATTACGTTACATATACTATGCATATACTATCTACTCTAAAACGGCAAGCTCGGAAGTTTATCGCTCATGTCGTACAACGACACGCAAATTTCTAAGGCGATCAAAACTATAATCGTCCACTCCAAGAAGTCGCTCTTTCTATTCTGCAAAATCTCCAAATAGAACTTCACTTGCGTTTGAATCAAGTTCAACTTGTAATCCAAATCCTGGAACCGATCTTCCAATTCGAAATCTTGTCTCAATCCTTCCCAAACGATGTTATACTGCGCGTATTGCCACGCCGTGTCCGATCTTCCCAACAAACCTAACCTGGTGATCAATTCCGTCAACGTGTTGTTATTTTCCGCGACTAACGAAAACAATCGTTTCTTGGAAATGTTCAAATCTCCGGTCAATTCGGTACTCTTATTCAGTTTCGAGAAGATCTCAACCATCGCGTCAACTTTGTGTTCGTAGTGCTCCAACGCCACCGTTTGCGCCAACACCGCGCTAATGACACTAATGTTGTTCACGTCTAACCGCTTCAGAACAATGTGATCGGATTCTAATTTTGCCCACTCGTCTAACCGTGGCGATACCTTCACTAAATAATCTTCTTTCATCGGGTAAGCCAACGGCGATTCGACAAAGTTTCTCGTCAATTCCAAACACTCCTCGCGTTCCTGCGCGCCGACGTTATAAAAAACCACCGAACCGAATTTGAAAACAACCATGTATCGCATCAAATCCGTGCTCGGAATACCGACTCCTCTTTGAGACGGTGATGTTGTCGTTGTTGTAGCTGCTGCTGTCGCTGTCGTCATCTCCTCTGCGCTCGTGGACGTTTCCATATCTTTCTGTTCCAAAATATGCTCACCATTCTCTCCCTTAAGAACGCCTTTCTTCCTCTTATTCAACACCTCCTCCGCCGCTTCCCTTAAACTCGCCAACGTGTTCAGCTTTCTCTCGTCGTTACCATTACTACTACTACTACTACTACTACTACCACTGTTCACTAAATGACTAACGCTGCTGTTACCGCCGACACCGCCCGACGCTAACTCCACCGACCGTCTCGCGGCTAACCGAATCACCACGCACTCTCTGGTAAACTCCTTCGGGTACGTCGGCAACTCCCTCGCCAAGCGCCGAAAGTCCACCGTCGATCCTAAATAATACGCTCGAACCGGTAACGAGTAATCGAATCGACTCAAAGGACTATTACCGCTATTACTCGCGGCGGCGGCGGTATTCCTATATTCTTCTCTGGCGGCGGGGTTATTCAAAACGTTCCCATTCTCATCGTATCGCACGTCCTCCTCCCCAATATCTTCTAATTCCCTCTCTCGTTCCACCTCAGCCACGGCGGCGTTCCACGCCGCGTCTTCGATGGAATCAAACACCCCCGGAATCGTCGGTGGATTTAAGTCCAATTTTTTCGTCTGTCTTCTCGTCATCGAATTCGTCGTCGCATTATTCGAAGCAGAAGAGGAAGAAGAAGAAGAAGAACTCGCATTCGTCGTCGTCCCAACGACCGCGCCGGTTTTCAGCGTCTTCTTCTTCCTCGCGACGACCGAGGACGCGTCGGCGGCGGCGGCAAAACTCCTCCCCAAACCAAACAAAGGCATCTGGTGGTCACGCAAGTCTCCCCTTTTTTTGACTTTGTCGTTGCACATTCTTTCATCTGCGCACGACAAAGCGTACACAGTAGTATTGCTCCTCGGAGCGAAAGAAGACGAAGAAGACGAACTGAATAATGCGTTGGTGTTCCTTCTTCTCAGCAACCGAAGCGCGATCCTCGAAACCGCGCCTCTTAAATGTCTTCCAGACAAAGACATTGTTTAACGTAATTGTGTTTTATTATATCTTCTTTTTTGTGTGGAAAACTCTCCTTTTTCTCGCATTTTTTTTTGGAGGAAATTCAACACAAAAAAGGGCGGCTTGTCTGCTTGTTGGACGAGAGATCGAAATTAAGAATTAAGAGAGAGAGAGAGAGAGAGAAAAGCAACGCA
>Ga0213862_10000591_pt1 | contig 15328 bp, 15 predicted proteins | sample PICome_7_FD_160092 | JGI IMG/M metagenome (GOLD analysis project Ga0213862, IMG submission 160092) | Coastal seawater microbial communities near Pivers Island, North Carolina, United States - PICO266 | ecosystem: Environmental > Aquatic > Marine > Coastal | place: USA: North Carolina... | reverse complement strand
TGAAAACTTTTTTAATATTAGAGTTGGTTATAATTTTAAAAGAGGTGAGGAATTAAAAATAATAGATCAGTCAAATTTCTCAGGATTAACATTTGGATTTGGGATGAAATTTAATAAATTACAACTCAATTACTCACACGCTAAATTTTCAAGTGCTGCTAATACAAGTTTAATAGGAATGATAATTGATTTAAATTAATGGATAATATAATTATTGCAATCGATGGTTTTGCATCTACCGGTAAAAGTTCTTTAGCCAAAGCTATAGCTAAACATCTTAACTATATTTATGTAGATTCGGGTTCTATGTATAGAGCAATAACCTATTATGTTATAAATAACAATTTAATACCATTATCCAAAGCTAACCTTTCCGAATTGAATAATAAACTATTGAAAATTAGCTTAAATTTCATTTACAACGAAAAATTGGGATATTCTGAAATTTATCTTAACAATAAATTAATTGAAAAAGAAATTAGATCTGTTTTGATTTCTAAACATGTAAGTTCTGTAGCTGCTTTGCCATTTGTTAGAAGACAAATGGTTAATCTACAAAAAAAAATAAGTTTAAATAAAGGTGTTGTTATGGACGGTAGAGATATTGGAACAGTTGTTTTTCCTGATGCTGAATTAAAATTATTTTTATCTGCCTCTGCTGAAATTAGAGCAAAAAGAAGATACGATGAATATGTTAAAAATAATATTAATATTTCTTATGATGAAGTTTTGTCAGATTTACAATCTAGAGATTTAGATGATTCAACTAGAAAAGATTCTCCTTTAATGATAGCTAGTGATGCTATTGAAATAGATAATTCAGAAATGTCCATAAATGATCAATTAAACTATGTAATTTCTATTCTTTCTGAAAAATTTAATCTTTAGTTTAAAAGTATTGTCATTTACATTTAATATGTTTATTTTTGCATGCCTTTTGGTAATTCACGATTGACAAAAGGTTAAATATATTAAATTAACCCTTCTGAAAGTTAATTACTTAAATCAGTCGTATACTTTTAGGATACAAATTTTACTCAGATATGTCTGAAAAATTAAATAAAGAATCTGATGTAACTGTTTCTGATGCAGTTAATACAGATAATATTGAGAAATCCAAACCTCAAGAAGTAAAAAAAATATCACCGGAACAATTTTTAAAAGATTTTAATTGGCATAATTATGAAGAGGGTATAGATCCTATTGATGATTCTAAGCTTGAAGAATTTGAAAGTCTTGTTAAAGATAACTTTGTTGATACGTTAACTGATGAAGTAGTTGAAGGTGTTGTTGTTAATATTAGTGATCGAGATGCAATTATTGATATTAATGCTAAATCTGAAGGAGTTATTTCTTTAAATGAATTTAGATATAATCCATCACTTAAAGTTGGTGATAAGGTTGAAGTTTTAATTGATATTAGAGAAGATGCTACTGGTCAATTAATCCTTTCTCACAGAAAAGCTAGAGTTATAAAAGCATGGGAGCGTGTTAATAATGCTCATGACACAGGTGAAATTGTTAATGGTTTCGTTAAATGTCGAACTAAGGGAGGTATGATAGTAGATGTATTTGGAATTGAAGCATTTTTACCTGGTTCTCAAATTGATGTTAAACCAATTAGAGATTATGATGTATACGTAAATAAAACAATGGAATTTAAGGTTGTGAAAATTAATCATGAGTTTAAAAATGTAGTAGTCTCTCACAAAGCTCTTATAGAAGCAGATATAGAGTTACAGAAAAAGGAAATAATCAAACAATTAGAAAAAGGTCAAGTTCTCGAAGGAACAGTAAAAAATATAACATCTTATGGTGTATTTATGGATCTAGGTGGTGTTGATGGTTTAATACATATAACTGACTTATCATGGTCTAGAATTAATCATCCTAGTGAAATTGTTGAATTAGATGAAAAAATAAATGTAGTTATTCTTGACTTTGATGAAGATAAGTCTCGTATACAACTAGGCTTAAAACAACTAAGTAAACATCCTTGGGAGGCTCTTTCAGAAGATTTAAAGGTTGGCGATAAAGTCAAAGGAAAAGTTGTTGTAATTGCAGACTATGGTGCCTTTATTGAATTAGCTGAAGGTGTCGAAGGTTTAGTTCACGTTTCTGAAATGTCATGGTCTACTCACTTAAGATCAGCTGGTGATTTTGTAAAGGTTGGAGATGAAGTAGAAGCAATGATAATAACATTTGATCGAGAAGAAAGAAAGATGTCGTTAGGGATTAAGCAGTTAACTCCTGATCCTTGGACAGATATTACAACTAAATATCCAGTAGGTTCAAAACAAACAGGAACTGTCAGAAACTTTACAAACTTTGGTGTTTTTGTTGAACTTGAAGAAGGAGTTGATGGTTTGATTTATATTTCTGATTTATCATGGACTAAAAAAATTAAACATCCAAGTGAATTTTGTTCAGTTGGCGATAGGATTGATGTAATTGCTTTAGAATTAGATGTTGATAGTAGAAAATTGAGCTTAGGTCATAAACAAACAATTGAAAACCCATGGGATAAATATGAATCCGAATTTTCCTTAAATTCTATTCACTCTTCAGAAGTATTTGAGATTGTTGACAAAGGTGCTACCGTTAAATTCAATGATGATATTACTGCATTCATTCCAGCTAGATATTTAGTTAAAGAAGATGGCTCTAAATTAGTTAAAGGAGAATCTGCTGAATTTAAAATTATAGAATTTAATAAAGACTCGAAGCGAGTAGTTGCTTCACATTCCTCAGTTTTTAGAGATGAAGAAGCTGCTAATATAAAAGTTGCTAATAAGAAAAATAAAAAAGAACAAATGGAATCTAAAAATACTTTAGGTGATGCTAACGAACAATTGCAAGAGCTTAAAGATAAAATGGATGGAAAATAATTTTAAAAAGCCTTTCTTTTGAAAGGCTTTTTTTTTAAATTAAATTTTAAATATAATCTTGTGTCAAAAAATATCATACTTAATGAAAAAGATTTAGAGATTATAGTCAATAGGTTAGCTTGTCAATTAATTGAAAATCATCATGATTTTTCAAATACTATTTTAATTGGTTTACAACCTCGTGGAAAATATCTTTTAGAACGATTAATTCACTTACTTAAGAATACGTATAAAATGAAAGTTCTCAATTATGGATTACTTGACATTACTTTTTATAGAGACGATTTTAGGCGACGTGAAAAAACTCTAAAGGCTAGCTCAACTGATAATTTAAATGTTGAGGGTAAAAATATAGTTTTAGTCGATGATGTTCTCTTTACCGGAAGATCCATTAGAGCTGCACTCACAGCAATTGAGACATTTGGAAGACCAAATCAAATTGAGTTAATGATTTTGATAGACAGAAGATATAGTAGGCATTTACCAATTCAACCTGATTACAGAGGTAGACAAATTGATGTGTATGACAATCAAAAGGTTATAGTAAACTGGAAAGAAAAAGAAGAAAATGATTCTGTATATATAATTGATAAAAAATGAATGAATTAAGTGTTGATCATTTATTGGGTATAAAATATTTAAATATTAATGATATTAACTTAATATTTGAAACTGCTGATCATTTTAAAGAAGTTATTAACAGACCTATAAAGAAAGTACCTTCTTTAAGGGATATTACAATTGCAAATCTTTTTTTTGAAAATTCTACAAGGACTAAACTTTCTTTTGAATTAGCACAAAAAAGACTATCAGCTGATATAATTAACTTTTCTTCATCTCAGTCTTCATTAAAAAAAGGGGAAACTCTTATTGATACAGTTAATAATATCCTAGCAATGAAAGTTGATATGGTGGTAATTAGGCACCCAAATCCTGGTGCTTGTATGTTACTTTCAGAAAATGTTAATGCAACAATTATTAATGCAGGAGATGGATCTAATGAGCATCCAACGCAAGCTCTACTAGATTCTTACTCCATAAAAGAAAAAATCGGACATTTAGATAATAAAAATATTCTTATCGTTGGTGATATTTCCCATAGTAGGGTAGCATTGTCAAATATTTATGCTTTACAATTACAAGGTGCTAATGTAATGGTTTGTGGCCCTAAAACATTAATACCGAGGTATTTAAATGAACTTGGTGTTTTAGTTGAAAATAATTTTAGAAAAGCACTTGAATGGTGTGATGTTGTAAATATGTTGAGATTACAGAATGAGAGAATGAGTAACAGTTTCTTTCCATCAACAAGAGAATATATTCAACAATATGGTTTAACTATGGAAATTCTTAATAGTTTATCTAAAAATATTATCGTTATGCATCCTGGTCCAATTAATAGAGGAGTAGAGATTTCAAGTGATGTAGCTGATTCTAATAATTCAATAATATTAAATCAAGTAGAAAACGGTGTTGCAATTAGAATGGCAATAATATATTTATTAGCGCAAAAGAAAACTTTAAACAGTTAACAATTGAAATTAACTATACTTGGTTGTCATAGTGCTTTACCTAAATTAGGTCACAACGTATCTGCTCAGATTTTAGAGATTCAAAATGAAATATTTTTAATAGATTGTGGTGAAGGAACTCAACTTTTGTTAAGAAGAAATAAAATTAAATTTTCAAGAATTAAAAATATATTTATTTCACATTTACATGGAGATCACTATTTTGGACTAGTTGGCTTAATCTCAACATTTTCTTTATTGAATCGTACAAATGATTTAAATATTTATGGACCATTAGGTATAAAAGATTTAATTCTAAATCAACTCAAAGCAGGCAACTCTTGGACCAACTTTAAGTTAAACTTTAATGAATTAAAAGATACAAATCCACTAACTATATTTAAAAGTGAATTTATAGAGGTTTCAACTATCCCTTTAAATCATAGGATCTATACAAATGGGTTTATTTTTAAAGAGATAAATTTACCAAAAAGAATAAATCAACATGCTGCTAAACTAAAAAAAATAAATATTGCGTATTACAATAAACTTAAACAAGGTTATGACGTATTTAATGAACTTAATGAAAAAATTCTTAATTCAGAAGTAACTTTTGATAGTAGACCAACTAAATCTTATGCTTACTGTTCTGATACTCAGTACGATGAATCAATAATTGAACAACTTAAAAACTGTTCTGTCTTATATCATGAATCTACTTTTTTAGATAAACATATTAAATTGGCTAAGTCAACTAAACATTCTACAGCAAAACAGGCTGCAATGATAGCTAAAAAAGCTTCTGTTGAATTATTGATTTTAGGTCATTATTCCTCTAGATATAATTCTTATCAAGATTTTTTAAATGAAGCTAAATTAATTTTTAATAATGTTATTCTTTCTGAGGATAACAAAATTATTAACATATAGTTTATTTATTAGTTATTTGTAATTAAATTTGAAATATGAGTTCAAAATTAGATTTAAACTCTTACAGAGTTAATTATGAAAAGAATAGAGAATTTGATTTTAAAAAAATCATAAACCCTTTCAATTTATTTCAACAATGGTTTGAAGAATTCGATAATGATAATTTTGAATCTGAGGTTAATGCTATGACTCTTTCTACAATTAATAAACAAGGATTTCCTAAATCAAGAGTTGTATTACTTAAAGAATTTGATGAAAATGGATTTATTTTTTACTCCAATTATAAAAGTGAAAAAGGAGTTTCGATTGATTATAATAATAGAGTTTGCTTATCTTTTTTTTGGGAAGAACATCAAAGACAAGTTATTATTAAAGGTTATGCAGAAAAAACCTCTTTATCAAAGAGTTTAACTTATTTTAATTCTAGACCTAGAGGTAGCAAATTAGGAGCTCTAGTTTCAAATCAAAGTTCTGTAATAGACTCCAAAAAAATACTTTCTGATAAATTAATCCAATTAGAATTTAAATTTTCTGACACTAATATTCCAATGCCTTCTAATTGGGGTGGTTATTTGGTTACTCCAATTGAATTTGAATTTTGGCAAGGTGGAAAAAATCGTCTTCATGATAGACTTAGGTTTTTAAAAGATAAAAATAGATGGATTAAACATAGACTTTCTCCATGATAAGAATTAATAAATATGCTGCGATTGATATAGGTTCTAACGCAGTTAGATTACTGATTTCTAGCGTTGTCTCTGAAGATAATAAGATTATTCGTGTAAAAAAAATAAGTCTAGTAAGAGTGCCAATTAGACTCGGTGCAGATAGCTTTAAAAAAAATAAGATTAAAAAAGATAATATCAAGAGATTATCTGATGCTATTTTAGCTTTTAAACTCTTGATGAAAATACATAAAGTAGCTAAATATAAGATTTGTGCTACATCCGCACTTAGGTCTGCTAATAATATTGCTTTAATTAAAAAAAATATTTTTAAAAAGTCTGAACTTATTCTTGATGTTATTTCTGGTAAAGAGGAAGCATCAATTATTGCAGATACTTTTTTCTCTTCTAAATATTTAGATAGTAAAACTTATTTATTTGTAGATGTTGGTGGAGGAAGTACTGAACTAAGTTTAATTGTTAAAGGAAATATAATAACTTCTAAGTCATTTAAAATTGGAACTATAAGATTTATAAATAATTTAATTGACGAAAAGATATTAGATAAATACAAGTCTTGGATAACCAAAAATACAAAAGTATTTTCAGATATTATTTTAATAGGAACCGGAGGAAATATTAATAAGATTTTAAAAGAATCAAAAAAATCTAATGTTGATTTAATTTCTTATTCATTTATTAAAGAATTTTACAGAAATATCTCATCACTGTCTTACGATCAGAGAATTACAAAATTAGGTTTTAACCCTGATAGGTCTGATGTTATAGTTCCCGCTACTAAGATCTTTTTAAAAACTATGGAATATGCAAATTCTAATGAAATTATTGTTCCAAGAATAGGTCTAGCTGACGGCATTATTAGAAAATTAAATAATTCAATTTCTTATGGTTATGATTTTACTAAATAGTAAGTTTGAATTCTTTTCTTAATTTTTCTAAAGATTCATTTTTATTTTTCAATAAATCGTACTTTTCTTTGGTTGTATAAGTAAATTTCTTTTCTAACTTTTCATTTACTTCAATATCTAAGCTAATACTATAATTATTTAGTTCCTTTCTAATAAATTTTAGTAATTCATGTTGATTATACTCTAGTTCAACTTTGTTTGTGCTATTTGGAAGTTCTAACTTAATAACATTACCATTAATTAATTTTGGAGAATCTATTCTTAAAATTGATGCCAAATTATAACTACCTTGACTTTCAATTTTATCTGAATAACTATTCCAAACTACTGTCAAATTTTCTTGATTAAAATTATCTGTAGGAAGATTTTCTATTTCTGATTTGTTTATATTATTTGACTTATTTTCATGATTTTTTATAGTAGTAATACTATTAAGAGATAATCCAGAGTTACCTTCATTTTTAATATTTAATATTGGCTTGACAATACTAGGAGGTTGTTTCTTATTTGAATATTTTTTTACATCATTTGTAATTCTATCTTTAAAATAATTAAAAGGAATAATATTAAAACTTAAGTTTTTTTTTTGATCCTTTATTGATAAAGAACCTAATTGCATTATTGTTAATTCTACTAAAAGTCGTTGATTAATACTAGATTTATAGTTTATTTCACATTTGTTTAAAATTTCTAAACATGAGATTAAAAACTCAACTGATATGTTTTCTGATTGTATAACTAATTTTTCTTTTCTTGATTTTGAAAGATTTAATAATTCGGCGGTTTTTTTATTCTTAGAGACTAGTAAATTTCTTATAAATGTTGATAATCCTGTTATATAATTTATACCTTCAAATCCTTTGGTTATAACATTATCTACTGTTAGAAGTAGATCCGGAATATTGTTATTAATGATAAGCTCTATTGAATTATGGAAAACTTCATAATCTAATATATTTAAATTAATACTTACATTCTTTGTGTTTATCTCTTTATTATCAAAGCTTAATAATCTATCTAATGTAGATAAAGCATCTCTCATTGCTCCATCAGCTTTATTTGCGACAATCTCTAAAGCTTCAAGTTCATACTTAATATTTTCTTTATCACAAATTTTTATCAAATAATCAACAATGGCAGAATTACTTATTCTTTTAAAATCATATATCTGACATCTGGATAATATTGTTGGTATTATTTTATTTTTTTCAGTAGTTGCTAGTATAAATATGCAATGTTTAGGAGGCTCTTCTAATGTTTTTAAAAAAGCATTAAATGCTGATGTAGATAGCATATGAACTTCATCAATAATGTAAACTTTATAATTACCAATTTGAGGAGGTATTCTAACCTGTTCGGTTAAATTTCTAATATCATCAACACTATTATTAGAAGCTGCATCTAATTCAAAAATATTATATGAAAAATCATGACTTTCATCATTAATATTAGAGTTGATCATTTTAGCTAAAATTCGTGCACAACTTGTTTTTCCAACTCCTCTAGGTCCGGTAAATAATAATGCTTGAGCTAACTGATTATTGGCAACTGCATTAACTAATGTAGAAGTAATAGCTTCTTGTCCTGCCACCTCATCAAAAGTAGTTGGTCTATATTTTCTAGCAGAAACAATATATTCACTCATAACAATACTAATTAAGACAAAGTTATTAATTCAACTCAAAAATAATAATTTGATCATTGTAAAATCTACTAATTTATCAACAATTTAGTATTTTTGGATCGTAAATCGCTTTGTCGCTATTATATAGAGGAAAGTCCGGACACTGAAGTACATCATAATGGTTAACAGCCATCAATTGAAAAATTAGGAAAAGTGCAACAGAAAGTATGTACAGGTAATGCTGTAGTGAAATCAGGTAAACTCTATGAAGTGCAATGCCATGTAAACTAACGTTTGAGGATTGTACGTCCGATGTTAGAGGGTAGGCAGCTAGAATAAATTGGCAACAATTTATCAAGATAAATGACAAAGACTTTGAAAGAAGTACAGAATCCGGCTTATAGATTTACTTTAAATTAAGGTAAGTGATTTGTAATCGCTTACCTTTTTTGTATAAAAAAACTAAAACAACAATTTCCGTATTTTTTCATTTTGTTAAAATTATTCAAATCATTAAGTTTAATAAATTTAGAATGTTCAATAATAAGAACTCCAAAATCATTAAGCAACGATCTTTCAAAAATATTTTTAATTATATTTTCTAATTCATTTAAACTATAATTATATGGTGGATCAGCAAAAATAATATCGTATCTATTATTAATTTTGTTCAAATAATTATTTACATCAATCTTAAATAAATTTAAATTCATGTTCAATAATTCAGATGTTTTTTTAATAAAATTTATACAATTAAAATTATTATCTACACAATCTATATGCTTTACTCCTCTAGATGCAAATTCATAACTTATATTTCCTGAGCCAGTAAAAAGATCTAAAACTCTTATTTCATTAAAAAAATATTGGTTTGATAAAATATTAAATATTGATTCTTTTGATATATCTGTTGTGGGTCTAATGGGTAGATTATTAGGTGCTATGATTTTTCTTCCTTTGTGAACTCCTGAGATAATTCTCATGATTAATACGTGTTAAGTATTTGATTTTTAAAATTATTATAATATCGAGATTTTGAAGATAAGTTAGAATTGTAAATAGATACATTTCTAATGTATTTGTAAATTATATCGTAGTACTCTTTAAAAATTTTACCACTAATTGTTGTTTGTATTTTTTCAGGATTTAATTCTAATTGTTCTAGGCAAAATAAAATGTAATAAATTAAATCTTCAGATGTGTTAAAATCAAATGTATTAATAAACTGTATTTTATTATTCTTAATAAATATAATGTTAAAGGTAGATTTGTTGATATTTATATAAATATTTGATGTTTCCTTATTTATATTAAGTTTAATAAAAGTATTAATTAATAAACTTGTTTGATGACAATGCATGATTGAACTACTATAAATATCTAATATTGAATAATCATTTTGATTACAAACAAAAATATTAACAATTTCATTATTGTCTAGAGTATCAAATTTGTAAGTATCACTTTCAATAATATTATTATTAAATTTTAAATATTGATCAATATTTTCTTTTTGAAAGAGATTTGAAGAAACTAAAGTGTTTAGGCTATTTTCATGAACAATAGTTAACTTTTCAAACTTATTTATGTCCTTTGAATTTAAATGATTTCTAATGTAATTATCAATTAATTTAGAATTATAGAAATCAAAATGTTTAAGATCTAATAATTCATTTGATAAATTATCATGCATAGCTAAAGCTATACTTTTTTTTCTCGCATGTACAGTTAAATTTACTATGACTTAATTATAAATTAATTTTTTTCTTTTCTATAGTTTTTTGGCCAGTTTCCGTTAGTGTTAACTTCAGTTATTGAACCAACTTTTAAGTATTCACCATTTACTCCATCTACAGATTTAACTAAATTTTCTTTAAATCTCAAATCTTTACTTTGATCATGTAAAATTATATCTTTTGAAATCTTGCTTTCAAAAAGTGGAATATAAACACCGTTTTGCGGAATCGAGTCTGTTTTTAAAATAAATTTTGTTTTTGGATCTTTTGCATAAGGAACATACATCATGTTTTTGTATCTTTTGTCTAAACCAAATAATGAATCTTCTACAGAAATCTTTGGATAAATAGTGTCGATTATAACAATATTTTTGTAAGTTTTAACTCCACCATATCTTTTTGTTAGTTCTTCATCTAAAATACTTGAATCTCTTCTTTGTGTAATTGTAAATGAGTCTAATTCAATAAATTTAACTAAACTGTCCCAATCATTTTGAAATTCCCCCTTTACATCTCTATATGCCAACTGAGAGTCTCTTATGTCAACTAATTTTTTTATAACTGCTTGGTATCTAGTTTCTTTTAAATCGTCAAATTGAATGACGTCATAAATTGAATTTACAAGCATATAAGATGAACCAAAAATAAAAATCCATAATCCTAGAAGAACAAACTTTTTATGTTTAGTATGGTTAAAACTTGTGTTTACCCAATAAAGGAGTCCTGCCGCAGCTAATAAAACAATAAAAACTATTAATTCTTGCATTTGAATGGGTTTTATATTACAATTGCCAAATTACAATTTTTTTTTATTTGTTAAAATGATTCTAGATAAAAAACATTCATATATTTGATATTTATACCATAATTTATATATGAACATTAAGGAGTTTTATAATTTAGCTAAAAATCACTTTTCATTTAAGCTTACTGCTAAACAAGATTTAACCCTTTATAAGCTCTCGGAATTTATTATCAAAGGCGATAATAACTCTATTTTCGTACTTAAAGGATATGCAGGAACAGGTAAAACAACCATTGTCTCAGCAATTATCAATAATTTATGGAAAATTAAAAAATCAGGTGTGTTAATGGCCCCTACTGGGAGAGCTGCAAAAGTTTTAGCTAATTATACAAAGAAAGAGGCTTATACTATTCATAAAAAAATATATTACCCAAAAAAAAATAGTGCTGGAAATATTGATTTTACTTTACAAAAAAATAAATCAAAAAATACAATTTTTATTATAGATGAAGCTTCTATGATTTCTAGCTCATCACAAAGCAAAGAATTATTTGATAGTAAATCTCTTTTGTCGGATCTAATTCAATACGTATATTCAGGTTATAAATGTAATATTATATTTATTGGCGACACAGCTCAATTACCACCTATAAATTCAGATTTAAGTCCTTCTTTAGATGAAGATTTTCTAAAACAAAATTATAATAAATCTCCTGAGTCTATTGAATTAGATGAAGTAGTAAGACAGAAAGTAGAATCAGGTATACTTAATAACGCCACTAAATTAAGAGAATCTCTTTTACATGATACATTTGAGAATTTTAAGTTTAATCTATCTAATTTCAAAGATATAGAAAGATTAATTGACGGTGAAGATATAATTAACTCTTTAACTGACAGTTATAACGAAATAGGAAAAGAAGATACAGTTTTAATTGTTAGATCTAATAAGAGAGCAAATCTTTATAATGAACAAATAAGAAAAAGAATATTATTTAATGAAAATGAATTGTCTGCTGGAGATAATTTGATGGTGGTTAAGAATAATTATTTTTGGTTAAAAAATAATTCTGAAGCAGGATTTATTGCAAATGGTGATATCATTAAGGTTTTAGAAATTAACAAAATATTTGATCTTTATAATTTTCGATTTGCTGAAGTTTTAGTTCAAATGATCGATTACCCTAAAATGAACCCTTTTAATACGGTACTATTGTTAGATACTATCAATCTAGAAACTCCATCCTTAAATTATGAAAAGTCTAATCAGCTTTATAATGAGGTTTTGAAAGATTATTCAAACGAAAAGGTTAAGTACAAAAGATTCTTAAAAGTTAAAAGTAATAAGTACTTTAATGCACTTCAGGTTAAGTTCTCCTATGCAATTACATGTCACAAATCTCAGGGAGGTCAATGGAGTTCTGTTTATGTTGAACAACCTTATTTAGCTAATGGAATTGATAAAGATTTTATTCGATGGCTTTATACAGCAACAACACGAGCTAAAGACAAATTAAATTTAATTGGTTTTAAAAATGATTTTTTTAATTTCGTATAATATCAGGAATCATTAATTTTATCAATTTTAGTTAGTATCAAATTTAAGTTTAGTTCTAATTGAATGATTAATAATTAAATATGGGGTTTTTAATAAAAATTATTTATTATAAAATTTTAAAATGGAAAGTTGTTGGAAATACAAACTTTTCTATCGATACAATTAAAAAATGTGTTATTATAGCTGTACCTCATACAAGTTGGCATGATTTTTATATAGGACTATTGCTTAGAACAGTAACTTCTTTGAAAACAAGCTTCTTAGGAAAAAAAGAATTATTTTTTTTCCCTTTTTCATTTATACTTAAATACTTAGGAGGTGTCCCTGTTGACAGATCTAAAAAAGGAAATAAGGTCGACGCTATAGCATCTTTATTTAAATCTAAAGATGAATTTAGAATAGCTTTATCTCCAGAAGGGACCAGATCTAAAGTTAGTAAATGGAAGACGGGATTTTATCATATTGCAAAAAAAGCAAACGTTCCAATAATTATGGTAACACTTGATTTTGAAAATAGGATTAATACTATTTCTGAGCCTTTTTACACAACTAATAATATTGAAAAAGATTTCATTTATATGCAGGATTTTTTCAAAAATGTAAAAGGTAAAGTAGAAGAACTTAGTTATAATTAAAAAATATTTTTTCTTCAATTGATTTCCATAATAATAAGCTAGCTACTGAATTATATGGAGACCATAATTCAATTAGTTTATCCAACTCTTTAGTTTTTAAATTCTCTAAATTATAATTTTTCTTCACACTATTTATTAAAGCTATATCTCCTTTTGAAAAAATATTTATTTTCTTTAATTCAAACATTAGAAACATTTCTATGGTCCATTTACCAACTCCCTTTATGGAAATTAATTCTTTTATCATTTCATTATCACTTAGATTAGAAAAATCATTTTCATTTTTTATAAAATATTTAAAAATGTTTTTTATATAATCAACTTTTCTATAAGAAATACCTATTGCTTGAATTTTATTGTTGTCTAATTCACAAATTTCAGTAAAGGAAAGACCTTTAATTAGTGATGAAAATCTTTCTTTTATAGTTCTTGCAGCTTTAAAACTTATTTGTTGATCAATGATTAGATTTGATAGTGATAAAGCAAAATTATCTTGGGAATATTCTTTAAATGAAATTTTATCATGAAATTTTTCAATTAAGAATTTCATAACATTATCTTTTTGAAGATGTGAAAATGCTTTTTGAAATTCTAAATTCATATCATCATAGTGTGATATACATTTTGTACATCGTCGTCATTTTCAATTTTTTCTAATAACTTTTCAATATCATCAACATCTTCTTTTTTTTCCAATGTTTTAGTAATATTAGGTATTCTGTCAAATCCTGAAGCAATAATATCAATATTTCTTCTTTCAATTTCTGATTGAATTTCCCCAAAACAATCAAAAGGAGCATAAATTACAATTTCATTTTCTTCTACAAAAACTTCTTCAGCCCCATAATCAATAAACTCTAATTCAATCTCTTCTACATCTAAATCATTCTTTTGAATTCTAAAATTACAAGAATGATCAAACATAAATATAACTGACCCTGATGTGCCAAGATTTCCATCGCATTTATTGAAGTAACTTCTAATGTTTGCAACTGTTCTAGTATTATTATCAGTAGCTGTTTCAACTAAAATTGCTATTCCATGAGGTCCATATCCTTCAAACAAAACTTCTTTATAATTTCCTTGTGATTTATCACTTGCACGTTTAATGGCTCTTTCAATATTATCTTTAGGCATATTTATTGATTTGGCGTTCTGTATCACAGCCCTTAATTTTGAATTAGAATCAGGATCAGGACCTGCTTCTTTTACTGCCATTACAATATCTTTTCCAATTCTAGTAAATGCTTTGCTCATTGCTGACCATCTTTTCATTTTTCTAGCTTTCCTAAACTCAAATGCTCTACCCATAAATATTTATTTATAACGCAAAATACAAAATCTTTATTTTAATTTTAGTGAATCAATTATTGATTTAATATTGAAATTTAATGATTTAGGCAAGTTCTTATTTTTACTAAATAACGCAATATATCTATTTTCATTAGATGTATAAACATATTTTAGTTTGTAGTATGTAATATTTAAATTTTCTATAACTTTTTTAATTAGTTCTACGTGTTGAATCAAGTCTTGACTACCTAAATGTATAACTCCATTAATTTTTTTATTTACAATATGATGTATATTTAATGCAATTTTACTTGAATTAATAATATTTACAATTAGATTAGGAAATACTTCAATTGGTATATCTAACTTAATCTTATTTTTAATTTCATTTATTTTTGGCGAATTTCTTCCAATAACAAATGGTATTCTAACTAAGCAATATTTATTTTTTTCTAATTGTAATAATTTATTTTCAATTTTTATTTTAAAATATCCAAACTTGCTTTTTGAAAAAGTTTTATCTAATTCGTAATTAGGAAAATTTTTATATCCATCAAAAACGCTTGTTGATGATAAGTATATAATTCTGCATGAATTATTTCTTACATAATTTATTATAATTTCATGAAAATATAATTGGGACAAGAACTCACCTCTAATAGCAGAAATCATAATACTTGGATTAATTTCTTTTATTAAACTAATGATTTCATACTCAGATTTATTTAAAATATTTAAATAATGAAAGTGTTTGTTATTTATATATTTTGATGACTTAAAATAAGTAGAATGAATGTTATAATAAGGATACAAT
>Ga0213862_10000583_pt1 | contig 15430 bp, 8 predicted proteins | sample PICome_7_FD_160092 | JGI IMG/M metagenome (GOLD analysis project Ga0213862, IMG submission 160092) | Coastal seawater microbial communities near Pivers Island, North Carolina, United States - PICO266 | ecosystem: Environmental > Aquatic > Marine > Coastal | place: USA: North Carolina | collected... | reverse complement strand
CGGTGCAATCCCGATACTTCCGCGCGATGAGAAGAAGGTAGAGTCTTGTTTTTCAAAAGACGACGACGATGACTTCGACGCGTTTGCAACGACCGCCAGAAAGAGAAGAAGAAGAAAAGGAGGAAAGATTCTTCGCGGTGACGTACACGAACGAGACGCACAAAAAACGACCGAAATGGAAAGACGGATTTGTGAGCATAGTGCGGTGTTGCGCGGCGTCTCATTCGGGGTCGCTCTCGGTGGTTTTGTACGGCGCAAATGCGCAGAATAATCGGGGCTCGTTTGAGGAAGTCACGAGAGAAAGTTTCGCGTCGTCCTCGGAAACGACGAGGAAAAAAGCAGGCCTTGAAACGATCGCGAAAATTTCGCGCAAAGAGACGAAAGCGATTCAATCGGTTTTAGAAAAGTTGGAAGAAGAAAATACGATCGAGGAATTTAGCGGATACAAAGTTGAAATCGACGAAGAGTTTGGAAAGGACGGGAACGCGGTGTCGAGACAAAAGGCGATGAATCGGTCGGCAGACGTTGGGCGGGAGACGTCGCTGTTTCGGGCGACGAGGAGTATACGCGAGAGTCAGACGCCAGCGTCGTTTCGGAATCCGATGTTTACTAAGACGACGACGGTGACAATAGATACGCTCACGCCGATACAGACGGTTGGTGTGAGTGCGAAGGACGTCGCTGGGAAACGATCACGTATAGAGGAGGAGGAAATGAACGACGTCGGTCTTCGCGATGTGGGCGCCGCCGCTTCGAAGGAAAACGAGCAGCCTTGTAATGCGGCGAAACAGCCAAAAAGAGTAAACATCGCGGCAGCGTTGAAAGAAAGGCTCGCGAATTTGACAAAACAGAAAGAGGAAAAGGAAAAGATGATGGAAATAGTAGCAGTGGAAGAAGAAGAAGAAGAAAAACACACAGAGGACGAAGAGGCGATGGTTCCACAGCGCGTGGTGAACTATGGAAATACGAATTCTTCATACGCGCAGCAGCAACAGCAACAACAACAACACAATGGTAATAGCAAGAATAATCAATATCGATACGCGGAACCGACGATTGCTATCAAGTTTCCGTTCGAAAAGCTTTCCGCGCACGTCGCTTTACGGTTCGAAGGCGGCGTTCGAGAATACCAAAACTACCTCCTCTCGACTTCGTGCGAACAACTTTCGCTCAAGCTCAGGAACGTTTCGGACGCGGTGCGAACGGTCGTACACGCTCTTCCGCAGCAAAAAAGAGGCGCACCGGTTGCGACGACCTCGGTGCACGTGAACACTGCTGTCGATCCAAAAAACTTAGGCATTAGACTTGGACGACAGTATCGGATTCATTACTGGAGCGAGTGTAAAATGACCGCGTACAAGACGCAAACGAAAAAAGACGAAGAGACCGGCACCGTTAAACTATCTAAAACTGTCGTCGAACTCACGCTCGGTAGGTGCGAATACCATAGACCGAACGATTTTGCAAAAGGTGACGTTTACGTGCTCTCTACAGATCCAGGCTTTTTTCTCTCCTCTCCCGTGGCAAAAAATACTCGACAAGGTATGGATACGTACAAAAACTGGACCGGCGTCGTCGCATCCACGTGGCACGCACCCGATAAGGAAGGCAAGATGCATGTAGAAATGCTCGGCGATTTACCGAGAACACTGAAAGAGTCGCTCAAGAATAGCTCGAACGGTGGATGGGTGAAGAGAAAGTCCCTCACGTTATACGCAGCGCGAGCTCTGAGCGCTTTCGGCGAGTTGGAGGAGATGAAGAATGCGCTCGAAATGGTCAAAGAAGACACGATGCCACTCATGCGAATGATAATGAACCCATCAGTCGCAGAACTGACCAGCGAACACGCGGAAAATTTAGCAGCTGACGAGGAGGAAGATTTTCAAGATTTGGAGTTTACGTTCCAGAATCAATACGGTTTGAATCACGATCAAGCTGTCGCGATGAAGGGAATGGTAAACACAGAATGCGGCGTGAGTTTGGTGCACGGTCCGTTTGGGAGTGGTAAAACGAAATTAGTCGCGAGCTTTATTCGCGAACACGTCGCGAGTGTGAAAGATATGCAGCACAAGCTGGGCGTTCTTCCTCCGGATACGAAACAACGAAACGGCAGAATTTTGGTTTGTGCAAACACCAACGTCGCTGTCGATCGCGTGTTAAAAACGCTCCTCGAGAATGGTTTCACCGATTTCTGTCGCGTCGGTTCGTTGACCAAAATTGACGCGGACATTCTCCCATTTTCTATTCACGCCAAGCGTGACTCGAAGAAAGGCAACACGCACATCGAAGAACTCGAGAAAGCGCTGAAAGAAAACGAGAAAATTTCCTCGAGAAGAAAACGCATCGAAGAAGAAATCAAAAACTTGAAAATAAAAGGCGCCTTACAAAAGCGGGCCAAGTTGGTGAAATCCGCGCCAGTGGTTGCCGTGACGTGCAGTTCTTGCGTGAACAAGCACTTGGAAGATCAAAAGTTTGACATTTTAATCTTGGACGAGTGCTCGCAAATGACTGAGATATGCAGCCTTTTGCCGTTAGCTCGGTTCGGCGTGAAACATTTGATAGCGGTTGGAGATCCGAAGCAGTTACCGCCGGTTTTAGAAAGCAACTTGGAATATCCGACGATTTCTGAGCAACAACCCACGTTATTCGTGCGACTTGCGAAACTTGGGCTACCCGTGACGCTGTTGCGAACACAATATCGAATGCATCCGCTCTTGAGCGAAGTCCCGAACGCACATTTTTATGAGAACAAATTGTTGGATGGCGTTTCGGCGAGCGACCGCGGAGCGTTACTCGAAGGAGTACCTCCTTTGGTTTTTTTCGACACGCACGGCGAAAACGCGCGAGAAGAGCGAGGAGGCCAGTCGAAATTCAACGCTTCCGAGGCGCGCGGGTGTGCTGTTATCGCGCGCGAGCTTCTAAACCGCGGATTGAAACCAAAAGATGTTGGTATTATTGCGTTTTATCGCGCGCAGGTGGATTGCGTGAACTCGTATTTAGTAAGAATGCGCGTCGGTGCGACTACCACTGCGGATATCCTCGCGCCATCAGAATTGGACGAGGAAGAGGATGGCGAAATTCAAGTTTCCACAGTAGACGCGTTTCAAGGCCAAGAGAAGAAGGTTATTATATTGACGCTTTGTGGAGCATTTAAAGGATCAAATTCGTTCACGACGAGGGAGCGTTTGAACGTCGCGCTGACGCGTTCGCAGAGACACGAGTTTATCGTCGCCGATTCGAACGAGATTGGGAGAGACTGTCTCGCGTTACGCGATGTCTTGAGTAAGGCAAGAAAAACGCCGAGTGGTTATCATCCTGCTTCGCGACGCATCGATGACGTCGTGTGTAAATGGCCTTCGTTAGTTACGGCTACATCGTGCGATTTCGATGTCGCGACGGATATCGAACGGAATGCTGAATTAAAGGAAGATGACGCCGATGGGGAGAGTGAGGATATCGTGTGTGTTCACGACGACGCCGACAATGCCAATAATGATATAGCATCACCCTCGTCTTATACCGAATATGATGACGATGAAGATGAAGAAGAAGATAATAGCGATGAGCCTTCGCCGCCGGCTTCTCCGAAAGTCGAAGAGAAAGTTGAGTTTGATATGAACGAAGCCGAGAGAAAGAACGAGTACGATCCTTCCTCGTGTCCTCAGGAGTACCTTCCGATCATAGAAAAACTTGAAGAGATTGAAATACAGCCAGATGAGTATTACTTGTGGTACAAGAAACTCTCAAGAGCTTTGTTATTTCGCGTTCAGGCGGATCGCCGGTGGTGCGAATCGGACAATAAAATGCGCACGATGCTCCACGACCTTGGCTTCCCTGGCATCGACCACGTCTCGTGGAAATGGACGTCAAAACCGCTCCGTCGCGCAATCTTCGAGAAGTTCTTCCCTGCTTTTGCGTACTACGTCCACAAACACTTCGGCTACGAATACACTCGCATGCGTAAACTCATCGAAAAATACGACTCGGTCGACGCTTTGCGAAAAGACGAAACCGGCTTTGGTCTTCACGCCATACGAGAAGCCGAAACGCAAGATTTAAGCGAACGCGGCGCGAGATGGTTGACCAGGAAGTTGAGCTCATCAGAATGAGATAGTAGCAAACCATTGTAGCATTTGGCATTTCAACGTTCATAGAAATATGAACTCGTAGTATTCGAAAAAATTAGAGAAAGTCACTTCATTGAAAATCCGCGCAGCACACACAAACACGCACGAACATATCAACCGAGCAAATGGCCGCCACTCTCCGCCTCCAAAAAGAACTCAAACTCCTCCTCAAATCTCCCGAACCCGGCATCGTTGCCAAACCGTCCTCCTCCACCAATATTCTCGATTGGTACTTCCTCATCGACGGACCGAAAGACACCGCTTACGACAAAGGAAAATACTTGGGCAAAATTCTTTTCCCGAAAGATTACCCGTTTAAACCACCCGGCATCATCATGTCCACGCCGTCTGGGCGGTTCGAACCGGGGAAGAAAATATGCATGTCCATGTCGGATTATCACCCGGAAACGTGGAACCCCATGTGGTCGGTGTCGAGCATTTTGAAAGGGATTCAGAGCTTCATGGCGGACAACGAGATAACTGCCGGAAGTATTCGAACGAGCGAACAGGAAAAGAAAAAGTTGGCGAAAGAAAGCGTCGCCTGGCTGGTGAGAAACGCGCAGTTTAGGAAAGTGTTCGCGGAATTAATCGATGCGATGGAAGAGGAAGAGAGGAAGAGAAAAGAGGAGAATAAGGAGACGAACGAGTGAGGTATTGGGGCGTCGCCTTTGTCTTCGGAAAGAAGAGGCGACGCCGAGTTATTTTCAATGTTCGTGATTGTTACGGCATTTGTAATTCTCTTTTTCGCCTGGGCTATGAAAATCACCGCGATGATTGCGTAGTCACAGTTGTAGTAGTCGTAGTAGTCGTAGTAGTAGTATAAGCAGCATTAGTGAGTGAATAGAGGGAGAAGATTAAATAGATGACGCGACAGCGGAAGCCAAAAAGATACAGTTTTTTCACGAGAAAGTTACAGATAAATCAGCGTATATATTATATAGTTCACAATGAAACACACATCTAACAAGTTATGGAGTTCTTGAGCGAAGTTAAGACGTCGTAGTACTCCTGCAAATCATCCCCGTTCGGAACAGAATTATTATTGTTGCTCGCATTCTTCCCGTTCTTTTTCTTTTCGGCGGTGGCTTTCTTACCTTTCACGTTCGCAACTTTTTGGACTCCACCACCTCTTGCGACGACACCATTACCGTTGGTGGTGGTGTTACCTTTCGCGACGCGTTTCGTACGTTTACCTTTTGGAACGTTCTTGAACGAATCTTTCGTCGTGGCGTTTTTCGAGCCCAGAGGACGTCCGCGCTTGCGATACATGATATCGACGTCGTCGTATTGAACTTTTGGTCCTCTCGATTTAAGCGCCGATGGTTTCATCATCCCGATTCCGTTTGGCGTGTTGCTATTGCTATTGTTGTTGACATTTATTTGATTGGCTAACATGGCTTGGTTTTGATGCGCGTTCATAAACTCTTGCCCGCCCAGTTGATGCTGTTGAAAGGGCACGCCACCCATACCTCCGTACATCCCCATCATGCCGTGTTGCTGTTGCTGCAGTTGCTGCTGCATCATCAGTTGATACGCAATCTCCGGGGAAATACCGTTGCCGTTGTTATCAAACATAGCCGGTGGCATTGGAGGGAGCATACCCATGCTAAGTGCCGCCGCTATCGGGTTGAACTGTTGTTGGTCGCCTCCGCCTTGTTGTTGTTGTTGCATTTGAAACATCGCCGCCATCTGTTGCTGCGCCATCATCGCTTGCATCATCTGCGCCATAGCTAATTGTTGATGCGGTACCATCTGTACATTGCCATTGCCACCGTTAATCATATGTGCCATCGCTGCCGCCGCTGGATCGTTGTTAGTACTGTTGCTATTCGCCGGTCCGGGCGGCTCGGCGTTTTGCTGCTGCTGCTGTTGTTGCTGCATCATTTGCTGCGCTAAAATAGCGTTTTGATACTCCATCGGCATCGGAGGTAACACGCCATTTATACCACCAACGTTTTGCTGCTGCTGTTGCATCGACGAGGGATCTAAAAACTGCTGCTTCTGGTTATGCATCATCAAAAAAGGATTCCCGATGTGCGCCGCGTGCTTCTCGGCGGCGGCTTGATTGGCCGCCTGCGCAGCCGCTTGCTGCGCCGCCTCCGCCGCGGCTCTCGTGATGTCTTCCCCGCCACTATTCGTGGTGTTTGAAATCGTCGCCGGCGTTTCCTCTTTTCTATTATTAGTATCGTCGCCTTCTTCTTCTTCTTCTCCTCCCTCCCCCGCTCGCGGCTTCTCTCCTTCTTCCGCGGCCTCGGCGGCGTCGCCTTCCCGCTCTTCCGTCTTTTTCTCCCGCTCTTCTTTCGTTTCTTCTTCTTCTTCCGCCTCGTCTCCTTCTTTCACCCGTTCGTTTTCTTCTTTCGTCGCGTCTTCTTCGCTCGTGTTGTTGTTGTTGTTGTTGTTGTTGATATTTTTATCCTCCTCTTCTTTTTGCTTTTTTTTGTCCTCCTTTTCCTCCTCCTCGGCTCGCTCGTCGACGTCGTCGTTCACTCCTTTTCCTTCTTCTTCTTCTTTCAGAGGAGGTTGTTGCTCTCTCTGTTGGTTCAAATTCGCTTCGACGACGACTTCTTGGTTTTTCTTTTCTTTCTCTCCGTCGTCGTCGTCCGCCGTCGTCGCCATCACCGCGCGAACGCGATGTTCACCGTCTTCGTGCATTTTCGCGCTCTGCGCGTATTTCCGGTTTTGACTTCGCATCAACTTTGCTTTTTCCTGCGCCTCGTGGCGACTCGTCGGCGCTCCTTTTTCTCCACCGCGCTTCATTTTTTCTTTTCTTCGCTGGATTAAAGAGCGCAGAAATATTTATTTCTCCCGTTGTTTTTTATTAATGCGGACAGACGAGATGAAATTGAATCGTTGTCGCGCGTACCAAAGAGCTCTCTCTTGCAAAAAGTTTGATCTCAGCGATGAATGTCGCAGATAAAACCTCGTTCGATTCGTTTCTCGAAAGAAATCGGACTTTTCTCGATCGCGCGTTCGTGTACGCGCGCGTTGAATTTGCTCAATTTTTAGTCGAGCTGGCTTTTGATGTCGCAAAGGGCAAGAAACCACACACCACGTTCGTTATTATTATATTTTTATTCAAAACGCGCAGAAGAAGTACGATCAAATGTGCCTTCTCGCGACTCGTACTCCCGAAAGATTTTCGAGTACACTTGAATAAACGTACCTCTTGCGTTCGAATCGATCGTTTTTAAGGTAATCGATACCGCGTAGTCGTCTGTGCAGACAGATAATAGCACGCGCGCAAACGATTTAAAAAAGAGTGACGTATGGAAGAAACCGCCGCAAAACATAAAAAAAAGGACAAAAAAGTTTCGATTTCGAGATTTTTCTCGAGATGTTTTTGAGACGAAAAATATCGAAGACACTTTGGGCTCAAATTTTATATAAGAGAACTCTGTAGGTACGAATACGTAAGAATACCGAGAAAAAGAGAGCGTAAAACCGGAGTCTTCTGAAGTCAATGTAGCAAAACGGACTGCCGAACGACGCACGGGAGTGTATAAACTCGACTCGAGATCCGGTAATTAACGTTTGCAAGGAAAAGGAGGAAAAGGAGAATCCGCGCGCGCGAGCGCGCGACAACAAAGCATAAAATGTAATAAGGGCTAAATTGAAAATAATTCCAAAATCTATTTCTCTCTCTCTCTCTCTTTCTCTCTCTTTGTGTCTTTAAGATACATCTTCTTTACCATCAAGATAATCGACAAACAAAAGCTTTTAATCCTTGCCGCCTTCCTTGGCCTTGGCGGCGAGAATACCGGCCACGCCGCGGAGTCTACCGGTTCTTCTCGCGGCGATAAGACCAACCTTCTTACCCGCCGGCGCGTCACCACGAACAGTCGAGGAGTGACCAATGTGCTGGTGGTTACCACCACCGTGGGGATGCTCTACTGGGTTCATCGCAACACCTCTCACCTTCGGCCACGAGTTGCGTTTCACTCTGTACTTGTGGTACGCGGTACCCGCCTTCAACAAGGGCTTATCGCATCTACCACCGCCAGAGATTTGACCAACGGTCGCTCTGCACCCACTCGGAATCGTCTTTTTCGCGCCAGACGGCAATTTAATTCTAGAAAATCCAGTCTCCAAGTTGTGGGAGATCAAGATGCAGTATTCGCCAGAAGCCTTGGCTAACACTCCTCTGTCGCCGAGTTTGGATTCGACGTTGCAAATGATCGAACCTTCCGGCATGGCGGACACCGGCATGATGTTACCGACAACCAACTGCGCCTTTTTACCGGCGTAGATGAATTGACCGGTGTACGTGCCTTCCGCCGCGACAAACAATTCCTTTTGGTGCGCGTAGCGTCTCGTGTTGCGAAAAGTAACCTTTGCCAACGGCGCGCCGCGTCCCGGGTCGTGGATGATGTCCGTCACGACGCCTTTGATGTACCCGTGTCTTTCGGCAAAGTCCGCGGTTCGGTGCTTCGCCGCGCCTTTACGCGTGTGCGTGTGGGAACGGAAAACCGATCCTTTACCCTTACTGTAATATGATTTGAGCAAAGAAGGGAGAGAAAAGGGTGAGCAAAGAAGAACAAACGAGAGAGAGATGGAAAGAAGGACTTTAAAAACGACCGCCCCTGGGCAGACGACTGCGCGACATTCGATTTTTGAGATGATTTCCAACCCAACCGAAACACGACGCGAACGCGGAACGCGACAAAAGATCCACCCATTGCGTTCAAACGTCTCGTTCGCACGCGTTCGCGTCCTCTTTTACCCCTCTCGCTCGCGCGAACACCTCCATCCAGGTATAATTTCGACCGCGCACATTGTCTCCTCTAGCCCTCGTTTTGGGAACAGAGGCGAAAATGTGCGTAAAAAAATTGAACCACAGCGCGCGCAGTTCAACGCGAACGTCCATCCGTCCACGCGTCCCGCGAAATGAACGAAGAAACGATATCTCTGACAAACAATCAGAGAGAAAGCGAAAGACGCAAACTTACCGGCAACCTCTGATAACGCGACCCATTTTTGTTTTTTAATGCGTTTAGTAATGAGGAGAGAGAGCGTGCCACAAAACGAGAGAGACCCTTTCGTTTGCACCAAAAAAAAGTAGACGCACGTTTCAAAATCACTCGAATGTGATTTTCTCTCTCGACTTTTTTCCGTTGGTTCGTGTTTTTTTAAACGCGTCAAAGACAGGTAGAGAAGCGCTTCGTGTGTTACGAGACGAAAGAAAACAAAGAATACGAAGCGAGAGAGACTCACAACGCGACGGTCTTTCGCGATGAGGAATAACAACAACACCGAGTGCGACGACGACGAAAACGAAAACGAGGAGGAAAACAAAGTCGAAGAAGACAAAGAAGAAGAAGAAGATGCTGTGTTGTTTTCTCCCGATGATGATGATTTTCAACCCGTGCCTTCCGCGGTGAACACTCCCATGAATGCGTTTCAGAGAAGAGATCAAAGATACGAAGAAGAAGAAGAAGAAGAAGAAGAAAACGAGGACCGAGAATCGACGTCGCCGATGGTTTTTGGACGCGGTCGTACTCATGAGAGCGACGCGTCAAATGGACAGGATTTTTTAGCGCAGACGAAGAAGAATCAAAAGGACGATTCGGCGAAAGCGTCGCCGGATGGTGCTCGAAGCGAAGAAGGAGAGGAGGACGTCGAAACCGCCAAAAGTGGTGGTGGTGAGATGGAAGATGAAAACGTGGAGATGAAATCCCCGCTGGCGTTTTTGTTTCAGAAAAACAAAAGGAGAAAAGAGAACAACAAGAACAACGGCACGCCGAAAGAGTACGACCGAGACTCGTATCGCCACGGCGCCATGTGGGCGTCGATTGGTTCGCCCGCGTTTCCTCACAAGAATCAAAGCCGAGTGATGAATGCGAATAATTTCAACAACGATAACAATAACGAGAATAGCGACATTACCACCGGTATGGACGATACCAACAATACCATGAACGACGCCGAGAATAAAATGAATAACAATAATAATAAACAAGTTGAGTTTGAAGACGCCACGGAATCGTTCGGAGGTTCAGCCGGAAAAGCCACAGATTTCGGCGTGGACGAGAAAATAAACAATCGCAATCGTGCAAAGATGCGCATGTCTTTACCAGCTAACCTCGCGCAGTCTGTCGCGAGTCCGCTACCAATATCGAAGCGCGTTTTAGACCGCATCGAGTGCCTCGGCCCAGAATTAGCGCGAGTGCAAAAGATCATGCTTTTGACGGGCATCTTCCTCGACTTTTGGGGGAAGTTTTCGTTGGTCAGAGAGTTGAGACGTTTTTCCGTGACTGCCTCGTGGTTATGGTTCTCCCTCGTGTTGATTTTCTTCCTCATCTCGGGATGTTTGACGACGTCCTACTGGCTCTTGCACTACCCGATGCCGGAGAAACCGGCAAAAGAGGACAAAGAAGCGAATGCGGTGGTGTTTGGGTACACGAAATACGACTTTAAAGTGTTTGTTCGACGTTTTGGTGCTATTTGCGCAGCCTGTCAGCTTGGGACTGCGTTTGCCGCGTGGAGAGCGTTGAGAAGCCACGACGTGCGTCAGCGCAAAGCGGAGATGGATTTGCGCGGCATGCAACTCGTTGATTGCATTTTTCTCTCTTTACCCGTGGCTACGTTGCAATGCTACATTGGCATGATGTGTTCATCTCCATTTGCCACGTGTCCAGACAGAAATGGTTTCGATTACGTTTTATTCTCCGCCGTAGCTGGTGGTTTGCTCAGCGGGACGCTATGTTTCGTTTCCTTGGATTTGCACGAAAAGCCGCCGGCGTATTCTTGGCGCGAATATTGGGGCGTGCACAAAGCGCACTTATCAGAGATGCTCGCCAAGTTCAACTTTAGATTCTTCGAGCTCACGGCGCGCGTGGTGACGATTGGTCTGTTCGCATCCGTGTGTGGTGCCTGGGTGTTTTTGGTTTTCTTCGTGCACATCTTGTGCATCATCGGTTTGATGCGCATCAAACTCTCGGGCGTTCCGGACAGAAAGAAAATCTGGAGCAAGTTTGTAGAGTTGAAAAGCGTCGAGTTACCGTTTCAATCAGCAAAACGAATCGCCAAAAATGGTGGCAAAAAGAAGACGATCCGAATTCCAGTTTTAGACGACGTGAAATTGCTCGTGTGTTGCTTGATTTGGCCGCCGAGTTGTTTCGTTTCAAACTCAACCGATAAGAAAGGCCGATTCTGGTGGCGTTCGACGACTTGTCCGAGGAAGACATTCTGGGGATTAACTCGCGAAGACGCATTGATTCCGTTCGTTTTAATCTTGATGCTCTTCGCGCTCGAAAATGGTACCATGCTCGTTGTCGTTACGCACGTCGCGGTGGACCATTGGTACAGATACTTGGGCATGGCGACGTTTATTAACTTCATCTGGCTCTCTTCGGCAGTCATTTGGATATCGTCGGCGGCGTTGTGGAACCCGTTCACACCAAAAGGCCCACCGTTGGCTTATCCAAGCGCGAACGTCGCGGCGCCGGAAAACTATCGACTTTCCTCGATATCTTCTTTCAAGGATAAAAAATCTTCGATGGGCGGTAGACGTTCGGGAGTGAAGCCTTTTGCTCGACGCTCGAGAGCGTGGGTCTCGCCGACCGCATCGCCAGTAATTGAAGTCGATGAGACTGGGAACAGTAACAATAACAACGCTTATGGCGAGAATATTGACGAAAAGTTCAACGCTGCTGCGGCGGAAGCGACCACGACGTCTCCGATTCACGAATACGACAACAACACTCATCGCATCGACACTTTTCGCGACCATGGTGTCGTAGAAACGATGAATGAACGCGCCGGCGATGAAGAAATGGCTATTGTTCGTTCGCCAGACGTCATTGTGGACATCAATAACACTGCGTACAAAGTTGAAGACTCGGCTGGGGAAGAAGAGGATGAAGATATGGAAAGCTTCCAAACGAACGAACCGTCGGCGTTCGCGAACATGATTGATCGAACGGGCGAACACGAAATGCTCCGGCGTTCGCTTCAATGGCAGCGTGCGTCTGAGGAAATGAAGAAATCAGTCACGGACGTCAAGATGAGAGCTGAAACGGATTTAGCCGCGGCGCGAGCGGCGATGAATTTCTTAAATAGAGAAAGTGTCGAGTCTGCCCAAGGCGAATCGGACAAAAATTACGCCGAGGAGGAGCAGGAAGAAGATGATGATGACGACGAGGAAGAAGAAGAGTTGAACCGAACCATGAGTAGCGACGCGTACATCGAATCGATGCAAAAAGGTAGGATGACGAACGAAGTGACCGGCGATGCGTACGTGGATGCAATGCGCTCTCCGGGAGGATCCATTGCGAGCGACGGAAACTCGCCGCTTGGAAAAATGAATAGCATGAATAGTCCGAGAGAACAAGAGCAAGAACGCGGGGAAGAAGAACGAGAAGTTGCCGACCCGTGGGGTTTCGACGAAAATAAGTTGAAGATTGAAAACTCCGTCGATGTTGACGATGACGATATTGTGAACAACGAATCGCCGACGACGTTTCCGAGCCGAAGAAACTCTGGTACGTTACAGACACCCATGTTCTCTCCAGTTGCCCAACAACCGAAATACGCGGACGAAGACGAAGATGAGGAGACGAAGCAACCAAAGTTCTCGCCGAGATTGACGAGAGCGCAATCGAGAGCGCAACGTTCTGCGAAATACTTTAAATGATTACATTTTTTAATAACTAAGAATTAATGCTGTATGCTTGCAATCATAATCTAAAACTCGTCTTCGCGCGCGGTGTCGCCATACTTTCGAACGCCATTTCGGATGCGAGCAGTTCGTAGGACGCGACTATTAGCTTCATCGCTCAATAAAGACGGAATTTTTTCGTGCATTCGCAACTCGTGCGACGCGTCGTCAAGCTTTTCAGCGAGCTGACCAACCTTGACGAGAACGTTCGCGGCGCCTACTGCGACAACGGAGATTGCACCGAAAAACATTGCCGATACTCGACGAGCAACCGCTGGTTTCTTGTAATTGAGATATGCGAACCCGCCAAAGAGAATGGCAAACTGTGCCATACCTCGAGCCGGGTCCGGAGCGTCCACGTCCTGTGGGAACGCGTTCAAGTATTCGTCGTGCGCATGTCGTTCCTCTTCTTTCGCGAGCATGGAAATGAGAACGTCGCTCTCTGACTGTTTACTCGTGTCGTTCAAACGAGTAAATATCCTCTTGATTCCAGGAACGTGTCCACTCCCAACTACGCCAACAATCTTATGAACTCCCGGTCCTGCCTGTTTTGCCGCTCTGTGTAAAGAATGTGCGAGTATGACGTCTCTTTCGTCTAAAATCGTTCTTCGAACATCTTTTTCTGTTTCGCTATTCGACGCGTCCAAGAAAACGCTACTGCTAAACGCCCCTTCGCCTTTGAACCCTTCCTTCCTAGTGGACTCTATAATTTTCCGAGCGCACTGTCGAACTACTTCTAAATCTTTTGCACTAATCTTCGTAGTTCTCGATGATGATGACGACGAAGTTTCTCCTCCATTTCGATCGTTCAAATCAATTTCCTCCTCCTCCACTTCTTCCTCCTCGTCGTTTGCTTCGCCCGGCGGCAATGCCACGTTCATTCCTGCGCTCAAAATCCTCTTCAAACATTTCAGCACTTTCGCGGGATCCTCGCACCCGTATTTTTCCGCGACTTCGCGCACTCTTTCCTCTGGATTTCTCAGCGTCTTTTCTTTCTTCGTGTTCTCTCTTCTCCTTCTCTCTTCCCTTCTCTTCTCTTTACTCCCGTACCGAACTCGTTGCATCACGCGCGAAGCGGTAACCTCTGCGCTCCTATCACCGAGAACGACCAACGCGCCAATATCGCCCGCAACTTCGATTGCTTTCGTGAACTCATTCCCTGCCGGTGAACCGACGATTAATCCGCCCAGTTGGTACACGAAACCCGGAACGTCTTTCAGATTTGACATCACGAACTTGAGCGCCGAAGGAATATCTCGAATCTTTTCAACCGTTTTCTTCAACACCTCTCGTTCGCCGAGCGATCGATTGAGCAGTAACTTCTCCAAGCGGTTTTTGTCGAGCTCGATGAAGATAATCTCTGGCCGTTCTTCCCGTATGATTCGTTCCGTGGTTTCCGCGGAGTCTTTAGAGACGTGCGCGGTGCCGACGAGAATGACTTCTTTTCCATTCGAAGAAGACAAACGCAAGACGCAACGTTCGAGGTCAATCTCCGCGGGCGTACGAGCGTCGAAATCGAGTTTGAGTATCGGCAAGCCTCCGTGAGTGGTTTCAAAGGTGATCTCCGGAGGGGAATTGGCGGAGGCGGACGTCATGCTGATGATGCGAGAGGGCTTCTCGGCAAGGCGAGGGCGTCTCTTATTGTGTCGAGTCTACTCCTAACTGTATTTGTTTTCATATTGCTTTAAATAATATTTGCACTAATAATATACTTTGGAAGAGAACGCGAACAATCACCCCTCTCTTCTGATACTACCTACAAACTACGCGAGGACATACTACTATACAACGTGATGACTAAACAGCATCATCATTACTAGATGAACGTTTTAAGGCGGCGTCAACGCCGCCGCGGGCTGACTAAAATTTAACTTTTGAGGCGTCGCGGCTGCGGAAGGCGATTTGGTATTCGGGTTCTTCGACGCCGACGCCGAAGCGGGCGCTTGCGTCGTCGTCGTATTTTTCTTTACCGTGGAAGTGGAACCTGTGCCTTGGAAACGAGACATGAAGCCGTTCAAGTTTTTCTTGGCATCGTTCACGGCGCGCAAGATTGGCGGCGTTTCCATCGAGTACGCTCCGACTTTCTTTTTCATATCTTTCAACATGTTCGCCAAGACGTCGCGTTCGTATCGAACGTCGGCGAGAGTCGACTTCAACGCGTTCTTTTCGGCTATTTGGCGCTCCAAGTTTGGAGCAGAAATTTGCGTGTTCTTCAAAGCTTCCTCTGCGTGGTCGAGTTTGAGTTGAAGCGCTTTCATTTCTTCTTTCGTTTCCTCGCGCGCCTTCTCGGCGTCCTCGGCGCCATTTAAGGCAGCTTTTGAAGTTTCGTTTGCAACTTGAACGGCTTTTTTGGCAACATTCAACTCGTTTCGAATGGACTGCATCTCGGCAAGCGCGTCTTTTATATTCTTTTCGAGCGATTTCACTTCCTCGTCTCGCGTGGCTAATAAAAGTTCAAACTTTTCCGTCGTCTCAGTTTTCTCCACGTTGGATAAGTCCAGTTGCGCTTTCAAATTTGAAATCTCTTTATCTAGTTCAGCTACGTGGTTTTCGCTTTTCATTATAGTATCGTCGGCGCTTTTCTTTGCGCTCGCGCGTTCGTTTTCGAGTTGCTTTCGCGCATCTTCCAGCGCTTTCTTGTTGGATT
>Ga0213862_10000581_pt1 | contig 15482 bp, 17 predicted proteins | sample PICome_7_FD_160092 | JGI IMG/M metagenome (GOLD analysis project Ga0213862, IMG submission 160092) | Coastal seawater microbial communities near Pivers Island, North Carolina, United States - PICO266 | ecosystem: Environmental > Aquatic > Marine > Coastal | place: USA: North Carolina... | reverse complement strand
ACCTTGGCATTTGGTAGTCGTCTGTGGATCCGGTCGCAATGACTGCACAATCTCCCTGAGCTCACGCAACTCTGCAAGGATCTCATCCATTTTCTTGAAAAGAAGGTGTGGAGATGTCTACTTAGGGATTAAAGACAATAATAATCCAGATGGAAAAGTATTCATGGGGAAACTTCTCGAAACAGTTTAGTCATCTATCAGGTGTAATTGGTTTGTATGATTTTACATTACCAGAAATAGAAAGTACAGATCCAATCGAAAAATCATTTAGGTCATACACCGATATTTTCAACAACGAAGACAAAAACATCTCGTACATGATCAAAATATCCGACACAACCGCAACCTCATCTGAATCTGAACTCATGAAGTTTGTATCACCCATCACACAAAATCGAACAAATGTTGAACGTTGTATGTTGCGCATTCAAACAAATCCTTGGAGACATTCTTGTCATTTTGACACTTATGATCAGACAGTCATAATGTTAGATGGTGTTAAGAAGTGGTTGCTCTTCCGTCTCAAATATAGTGACATCGAAGAAGAAAAACAATTCATAAAAAAAGTAAATGGATTACCTTTCAAGAATCTGGAAAAACTCCTAAAGTCTATGAAAGTTGCCTACATCATAAAAACATCTAAACCTGGGGACGAATTTTTTATACCAGCGGGAATGTACCATGCAGTCGAAAATGAAAATAAGGGGGTGGGTACGATTTTTGTAAATGTAGTGTACAATGGATTCAGTGAAATACTTGATAGAAGGTTTACACAACTCTGGCCATCTATGGCTCAAAAGTGTGAAAACCTTGTGTTTTATTAAAATGTTCATACTTGCTCACTAACAAATACTTTGTAAACGTCTTTGGTTCAATCACATTATCATCCGGTTCATTCAACATATAGTCAATGTCCACCCACGTCATGCGAAGTACTACATCAAGTAACTCACATGAAATGTTTGGATGTTTCAGTATTGTGTACTCATAACGATTCTGAACAACCTCTATACATTTGAGAAGAATATCTTCATACTCCTCCATCAACTCGTCAAACATTTGTATCACGAGATTTTTGTAAGTCTCTTCTTGCTTCTCATGATGCCACTGCTTCTTCAACTTTGTAATTCCTTTGAAACACATAGAAGCCCTACACATTGGACACGAAGATTTACCCATCATATACCACGATTTTGTGCACCCCTCACAAAATCCATGTCCACAAGTGAAACGACACCGCGCTTCATTCTCGTAACACACTGGACACTCCATGGACTCTGCAAGTGAGCTTTTCGTTCTCAATATGAAGGAGTTCGTTCTCCGTATTGAGGGCGAGATATTCTAAGATCACTTAGGTTTACCAGTTTTTATAACGAAACTGAGTTCCCCGAGTCCATTTGCTGCGATCACACTTCACGATCCCATTTGTATATCTACACCATTTATTATTCCTGCCACCTCTCAGGAAAAACTTGTTTCCACTACGATGTTTTACATAGAACTGTTCCCATCTACCAATACCCCCCCTATTGCACCTGATCCTGTTACCTTCATCCGCACACCATTTATTATACCTACCACCCTTTATCGCAACCTTACCACCACCAATATCTTTGATATTGAATTTCTCCCATTTACCAATTGTCGGCCTATTACACTTCCACTTATCCCCTTCATCGGCACAGTATTTGTTACCTTTCCCGCGTAAATAGAATGCCTTTCTACCTGATAACTCATTCGTTTTCTTCTTCTTCGACTTAGCCTTAGCCTTTGCAGCCGCTGCAGCCGCCTTAGCCGCAGCCGCCGCAGCCGCCTTAGCCTTTGCAGCCGCAGCTGCATCACCCTTCGCCTTCGCGATAGCAGCATTCGCTTGCGCTATCTGCTGTCTATGCTTAGCACCCGCTAATTCAAGCTGTTTCCGCATACTCTGTGCCTTTGCCGCCTCAGCCGCTGCACCCGCACGTGCATCCGTAGCCCTCTTGTTCGCCACAGCAACCTTCGCTGCAGCATCCCTAGCCAGCTTCGCTTTTTCATCCGCCAACTTCTTGTCGATCGCCTTACCAGAAGCCTCAGCCACCGCTTTCGCAGCGTTAGCTTCGCGCAAACGTGTCAGCGCAGTATTCCTTTCATTGGCCGCCTTCGCCTTTAATTCGTTCGCACTCTTCACAGTCGCCGCAGCTGCCCTGACATCAGCGTTGACCTTAGCTTCAAGTGCCTTGAGTTGCGCTTCTTTACCTTTAGCCTTAGCTTCTAAAGCCGCTTCTTTCCCAGCAAGTTCAGCTCTCAGTTGTGCGGAACGAGTCTTTTCAGCCGCCTCCGCCTGGATTTTTTGCTTCTCGAAGTCGCTTTGGGCCGCCGCCATCTTAGCAGCAGTATCGGCTTGAATTTTTTCGAGATCAGCCTTAGCTTTCGAAGCCGCGCTCTGTGTCTGGAAGTAGAAAGCTCCCGCCATCACAGAGATGACACAAAGGAAAAAGATTACAATATATAAAGTTGTGTTTCCACCCTTTTTAGCCGGAGCGGCAGCCATTGGTGGTGGCGCCATCATCGGATTAAAGTCCATCTTTATATATTGTAAGATTTTTATATTAACAAGTCACAAGTATTACATTTCATCATCGGAGTCTTCACCCATAGGGGCAGGTTCCATTTCCTCGTCACCCTCCATCTCCTCGTCCATTTCCTCTGTATCGGCGTCACCCTCGAGTTCAGCGAGAAGCTTCGAAAGCTCAGCATCAGTGCTGTCAGCATCACCACCTTCATAACCCTCAATCTTCAGACGACCCATCAGCTGGAGAATAATGACAGCGACGAGAGCACCGATCGCAACGTACATAGCAATCTTAGATGTATCGTTCTTCATTGTTTTACTGTTACTAAATATTTTTTTCCTGAATATATATTAAATGACTAGACCTATACAAACCGTCGCCTTGGAATCACTGATTATCGGGATTATGAATGCTGTGCTCATCCTGGGTGTGAGTAGGCTTAATCTCAAGGTTGACACCCCAGTGCTCCACCTCATCGCCGGTGCCCTCATCCACATCATCTTCGAATATACAGGTGGTAACAAATGGTGGTGCACCCAAACTTACAAGTTGTAATGCACCCTCAAGTAACTCTGCCGCTCCCTGATGTCATTGATCTCAATATCCAAGTTCCTCTTCAACTCCATCGCATCGTTCTTTCTCGCCTCAATGCGATGGTTTTCGAGCATCTTATAGTCTTCGTAAATCTTCTTCTCAAACTTCTTACTCGTGAGCTCTTTTCGGTCAGCTCTCGACAAATATTCCCAGTTTGTAAGTCGCACAAAGTTTTCAAATGTAGCATCTCCCGAATCAACTTCTTCAAAAATGTCAATGTCAAAGATTGGTGTATGAGAAGTGAAGTGTTTCATCGCAGCCTCCCTGACCTTCTTAGTCATGCGCTGAATAGGCTTCAAAGTTGTCAGTGACCTATTCACAACTTTCATGTCAGCCAAGAGCCTTCGAAGACACTCCTCGTTCTGCGCCCACTCATCGTACCACTCAGGACGCCAAGGTTCATCTTCCTCATCACTTTCACTTTCACTCTCCGTGTCACTTTCATTCACAATTCGATGAACATCCAACGCACCCGGAATAACCGCCTGGAAAGGTACACGACGATTGTCCCTTACTGGTGGATCATCATTCTTGGGTATATTGTCGTGAACCTGTTTGAGGTTGTCACACATTTCCAAGTAGGTGCCCTCAGGGATCATCTTGGAAATGTCGTCCAGACATTGCATGAGATTTCGGAGATTCTCCATTTTTACATATATTTCACTTGTTTGTGGTTTACTTAGGTTTGATTGCGGCTGCCAGGAGGTACATCACTGGGGGTAGAGAAAATGAACCCATCGCCGTCATGAACGCAGCACTCGCATCCTCAGGTGTCTTGATTTCTCCATTGATGACTTTCGATATGGATGTCTCCATCAACTTGTCCACCGTCGTGTCAATGGGTTTCACGATAGCGGGAATCGCAGCGAGACCAACAAGTGTCGGTAGAAGATGATGTTCATCACCCGACACCTGAGCCGCCATGTTTACAATTACACGGATGATTGAACCTGGCCAAAACACAGACGCCAACATCTGCCACGTAAGGGTTTCCGTAGAAATCCTGAGAGTGTCTATGATTTTGTCCTCCTCTTCGGCAGCATCAAACGCTTTCTGTCCCTTGTCAATCGTGTCAAACATGACATAGGACGCGGCGACACAGTAGGACGCTGGGAGACCCCAGTCAGGGAGATACGTTGTAAAAGCTTCACCAAGCTCATTCGCGTACCCCATGTACCGTAAGGAAGTTTCACGGTAAGGGTCGACATTTTTAGTTACTGTAGAATAAATTCTGAAACGCTTATCATTACGTTTTGTGTGTTTCGATATTGGCTTATATGTAGCTAAAGGCTGGATAGCAAACATTATCTTTTTAGATCTCCAAATCTTTATACACCATCTAACCTGTCATCTGATTCTTCAAGCCATTCAAGTCTTTTCTCTATAGATGTACGATACCTGAATCTAAAATCATTCTCAATATCCATATAGGATCTACACATCCTTAAAAGTTCTACCTTTGTAAGTGGGAGATCTATATCATCTTCATCGAAACCGTGGATATGACGATAATGCATCAAAACCCTCTGTCGTATTTTCTTGGTAATTCGTTTTATGGGTTGCGCATCTGTCAGCTCCTTTTGAAGATAGGTAATCTGTCCCTGAATGAAATCACTATCAACATTTAGGGCTTTATCGAAGTAATAGTCGTAAAAATATCGATATGTCTCCTCGGTTGAACCAATGGGGGGGATTCGAAAGTCGTCATAATCGAAAAAGTACACTGGATCTGCCCTCTTATTGTACGCATTCTTCAAATGTTTACACAATTCGAGATAGTCCCCCTCAGGCAAAACACTCGAGTGACTGTCTATTATTTGCATAACTCGAAGCAAATCATCCATACTTATACTCATGACGCCATGATTGTTTAAATACGTTTAAAAAAAACTCTGTTCTTTATAAGAATGGCAGGGCGTTTGAATATAGCCATCAGAGGTGTACAAGACATGCACCTTACAGGTAATCCAATGATGTCATACTTTTTGACCAGATTCAAGCGACACACCAAATTTTCCTTTGAAGTCTTGGAAAGTCAATTTAATGGAGATGTGACGTATGGAAATATCATAACATGTAAAGTCCCGACAGACATTGGTGATTTCATAAAAAATATGACCTTTAAATTGACCCGCAACCCCCTTTTACCAGAGAGTGCTAGATGGTGTCCTTCATTCATGTATCATCTTGTAGAGTATGCCGAACTATTGATCGGTGGACAGTTGATAGAGAAAATTACAGGGGAATACATATATATCTATCAACAACTGAGAAATAATGAAGATGATACGAGACAGACATTATATTTCCTCACGGGACATGGTGATCTACTCGACTTTAGGAGTGGTGAATACACATACTTTTTGGACTTACCGTTTTATTTTTACAGGAATCCTGGACTTTCTATACCATCGTGTGCTCTATATAAGCAAAGTGTAGAAGTCAGGTTGAAGTTAAGAAACTTCGATGAACTTGTGTTAGACGAGGGTGCATACGGTGGTGACATAACCCGAAGTTCATTAAACATCGAATACGCACACGTTTCACCAGATGAAAGATCTGTATTCTTGTCCAATGAAATAAATCACAAAATCACACAAGTACAATTATCATCTTTCAAAATGAAAAATGATGAACTAGAAAAATCTGTACTACTCAAATTCAAAAACCCCGTGAAGGAAATGTATTTTGTTTCACAATCAAATGTATCGGTCAATAATAACTTCCCCAATCAGTATAACCCAATCAAAAACATCGAATTAAAACTTAACAATGAAACTCTCTTCAAGAAAAGTGGTAAAGATGTGTGCTATGGTCAAACACTAGATAAATATATAAATTCCCCGATCGCCAGTGAATTTGGTGGACCGATAGAAGAAGATGATAGGCGCTTCGGTCCAAATAAGTTTGGAATACACTCATTCAGTTTATACCCAACTCAACCAAATTCACCGGGACATTTAAACATGTCCAGAATTTCTAATAAACTACTGAATATAGAAATCGAACCACTCTCCACTTTTAATGATTATGAACTTGAGACTGTCACAAATACACGCACCTCACAGATTGGATACGAATTGACTTCAACCGAACAAGTCCCTTTCACAGAAACGACGACAAATGTATTTACTCGAACTACGACAACCCCTTTGACGATCCAAAAAGAACAAGTCACAAAGAAAGAGACTGTGGTAACAAACACTACAACTACAACTACTACAATAAGAATAATTGGCTTAAGTTTGAACACTCTCGTAAATGTGAATACAACATCTACAAATAGTGAGCGATCAACAAATCAACCAGTTGTCACAAATGTCATCTCGACAACATCAGGTGTCTCTACAGTTTCCGATAGTACACCGACTGTCGTAGGAACGTCTAGAGTATATGAAACTCCTATCATAAATAAAGTGTACACGTTACAAAGTCCCACCCTCTTATCAGATGTATCTCAAACAACCACAACAACTTCTACAAGTACTTCTGAACCTGCCTATACATCGAGTAGAGTACTCACGTCCAACACTGATACTCCATCTCAAATCACGGTAGGAAGTCCCTCCGAAACATTTACAGATCAATTGGTTGTACCTGTCACATCGATAGATAATCCATCAACATTTAATAACACAACTTCACAACCCGGAACTACGAGTCAGGTCATTGATCCAAACAATGCTAGACAAGGTGGTTCTACAATCAGTGATTCCACCCTCCTTTATACAGTAACAGATGCGAGCAACAATTCTAATAGGCCGGTAGGTTCTGATGTAACCCTAACGCAACCACAACTCCCTGGAACGGGGAATACTACATTGAATTTTCCTATAATATCAACTGAATATAATAATTATGTATTCGATTGGGAATGTGAACCCACAGTATATGGATCTATATGTGGTATCAGTCATGATGGATCTAGAGTTGTTTCAAGTCCCACGGCTTCACGACTCAGTGTTCCCTATTATATATATAGGTTTGTCACGTCATATGGTCAAACAGATGGTAATACTTTCATAAGAGAATTAGAAGAATTATATCCGTCTATTTCGAACAACAATGCCCGTCTGTTATTAAATTCTAGTAATCAAATTGTCACTAACTTCGATGGTTCAGTGATAGCGGCTTCGTATTATACGGTATCGAGACTTAAAACTGAAGTTTTTGATTTAAGTAGACTTAGTACTGGGACACACACGGGTACTTCTTCAAACGAAGCAATTCCCCCATTGGTTTTACCAGATGGATATGAATTAAATCAATTTTTACAAGGGTGGAATTGGAGTGTTTATATAGAGGGACAAGCATACGATTCTTCCTGGTATAACAGAAAATGGTTTACAACATATGATAAGAAACTTTGGCAAATTGATGATAATTATAATTGTTCAGAAATTTATGATATACCGAATCTTACTATTGATGGTGGTACATACGCGTACTCTTACAACTTGAATACTTTTGTTGGTGCAACTAAAGACAATACACACATTAACGTAATAAGATACACGGAATCATTTGACAACGCGACATTCGGTAACGGGGATTGGGGAACTATACACCAGTTGTATCAACCCGACAATACACCCATAATGAATTTTGGAAGTAGTATATCTATGAATAAACGCGGAGACCGAATAGCAGCGAGTGGTATAGTTGTACCTCAATATCAAACCGATAGTGGTAATATTGTGGTTATATACGATTACAACTCTACATGGTCTCACACCACGATAAACTTACCAACACAAGCTGGAAATGCAAATTATGGCGTACAGGTATGTCTAAATGAAGATGGAAATATTCTATGTGTAACTATGCACGGAAGTGACAATAACACATTCAATTTCGATGGGAAGTGTTTCATCTATACTTTTACAAATAATACATGGTTTCAAAAAGAAGAGTTAGATTTGCCAAGTCCTTTACCATCGAATCTTGGTCATGCTATGTTTGGACGTTCAGTATCTATGGATTATGATGGTGACAAAATTCTTATAGGTGCTCCAGATTGGGATGGTGGTCGCGCGTTTTTGTATTACCGCCCATCTGGTGCGATATATGAGATTTCACCAAATACACAAAACTTCAAAAATTTTGGATATCGTGTAGATATAAGTAAAGATGGTACCACGATGATCATAGGCGGAGGAGATTCTGGTGTGGAAATATGGACTCATGAAGACATCAACGATATACCATATTTTCAAGAATATCATAGTACAAGTCATCCTATCACAGACGTTTCGATAAATATGGATGGAACAAAATATGTATATAGCTCAAAAGACGACAGTAAAATTTATTTAAAAGATGATCGTGTTTCGTTAAATCAATTCACAGACCTAACTGGTATTATAGCAGAACTAGTTGATCCTGTTAATTATCTTGGTTACTTTATTGATGGTACATATTTTTACTATCTTTATTTACCACCGTATGAAGTTCCGATGACTTCAACGACTCAAATAATTGTCGAAACGGAGGAAACGATCACACCATTTGACGAAATACAGGCAATTACGGAGACAACCGAACTCGTCGAAGAGACCATCGTGACTGAAAATAACGTTAGATATGGAATTGTGACTACAGAGACCATTGAAACGGGAACTCGAGAAAGTGTGGAGACCACTATAACACAAAGTTTGACAACAACACCAGTAGATGTTTCACAAGAACATGATACGAGAATATATGCGGTGAACTACAACATTTTAACATTCAGGGGTGGATTGGCGGGCTTAAGATTTTAATTATATGTAATAGTAATGGCTGGCCTCATTCAACTAGAGACGAGTGGGCTACGCGACAAGGATTTCACATCAAATCCTGAATACTCTTATTTCCGTGAAGTGTACAAAAGATGGACACACTTTTCTACACTTTCGCGCGAGTTGATTATGGAAAATAAACCGTCGTTTAACCAGAATCTCAGATTTACAATTCCTCAAAATTGTGGTGACTTTCTGACAAAACTGACTCTTAAGCTTACGTTACCCGGAATAGATGTACCCAATGTGTGTTACATAGAATCCGTGGGTCATGCCATCATAGAACACGCTAGAATTTTTATTGGTGGTAAGCTGATACAACACGTACCCAAAGATTACTTACAGATTTATTCTGAACATAACGTATCACTCACACACCAGAAAACATTGGAGGAACATATCGGTAAATACCCACTTAGACTGAATATTCTACCAGTATCTGATCCAAGCGTCATCGCACACAACAACTTAGGAAAAGATGGTGAAAAAGTTGAGTTGTTGATCGACATCCCATTTTATTTCTACAAGAATCATGAACTGGCAATACCCCTGTCGTCTATAACCAAACAACTCGTGGAAGTTGAAATTAAACTGTCTGATTACCCCGAATTACTGACTGATGTGAATGGCACATATCCAGTGTCAGGTGTGAATATTGACAACACAATCGATGCTTACTTGGCGACCGAACTGGTCTTCACAGATACAAAATTACTCGAAGAACAGTCATACATCATCACCGAAATACAGGAAAATGTCTTTCAAATGAATACAGACGAAGAAACATTCTTACTGGACTTCAAAAATCCAATAAAAGAACTTTATTTTGTTGTTCAACGAGAAGGTGTATCACCATTTGATTATGACAATTCCCTGAACTTCATAGACGATACATACATTTTGTTCGAAAACCTAAACACATTAGAATTAATCCTAGATGATCAAATCATCTTGTCTAAAAAAACGGGAAATACACGATTTCTCAAAGCTGTACAAGGATATCTCCACCATACACGAACGCAGATTATTAGACGTTTTTATTCGTACAGTTTCGCCCTCAAACCAGAAGAGTGGTATCCGACTGGTCAAGTCAATTTTAGTCATATAAAAAATCAGATACTTAAGGTCAATTTAAATAGATGTGACCCACAGGTTCTCCGTTATTTGAAAGTCTATGCTCTTAGTTACAACATACTAAATCTAAAAGATGGTTGTATTAAAAAAATGTACTGATATATAAGAATGGGGGAAGCGTCGGGTATCTCATTGAAGGCTATCGGAAAACAAGACACCCACTTGCTTTCCGATAAAGATGAAGACTTACCATTTTTACCCAAATCCAAGCGACATTCTGAATTCATAAAATACCATAGAGTTCGTAATGTTACAAATCCTGGTCAAAACAATAACTGGCCTTTCGGAAGTAAGATCAAACTTGAGTTTAAACCTCAAAATATGGGAGATCTACTGAGTAACATGTGGTTGAGTTTGACATTACCTAAACTGGAGTCGAGTAGTGTAAATTATGCAGATCAAGTTGGGAGACACATATTCAAGAGTATAACGATGTACATAGATGAGGTCGAAGTTGAAAAAATAGACGACGATTGGTCAATACTACATGATGAACTGTACATAGAGATGTCCGAAAAAGTTACGAATGCGTATCTATTGAACCGAAATCTACGTTATGACAGCGCGACATTACCAGGTGTTGCGGAATTGGCTCGATATGAAACAGATCTGATGATTCCAATACCCTTCTTCTTTTCTAGAAAGTATACGAGTGATGAGTATAGTATCAACGAACCAAATAGACCATATTTTCCACTATGTCTAGTTCATAAACAGAAGATCGAGTTTGAAATTGAATTTCACAAACAATCTTTTTTTACTGATTCATACCAATCCATACATCTGAGAGATTTCGACATAATCACAGAAGAGATAACAATATCAAACGATGAACGAATTTATATGTTGAAGAACCCAATTAATATAATTTCTAACTTCGTAAAAAAACATCCAACTGCAGTAACAGAAATTGGTAAAAATATCGTGAGAAACAATCTAGTACCAAATATACCTGTGAAATGTTTACATTGGTTTTTTAGACGACAGGATTTTGAAAATGAAGACATAGCGAGACAAGATGTCACAACCAATCAAGATGAATATTATTATCAGAATCGCTTCAACTTTTCGACATCTCCCACCTTCGATGTTTCCTCATCATTCTTTGGGCATGTCATGGAATATGCCTATCTATACTTACTCGGCAGTAGACTACCCCATATAAGAGATGCAAATTACAACTATTATAAATACAAAATACCACTAGATGTACGATTAACGAGACCCATTAGAAATATCTATACATATAGCTTTGCTATAAGACCCATGAATACAGATCCGTCGGGTATGTTTGATTTTTCGAATATACAATCAGATAAGACGGTCATAGAAAATGAATTAACTGACACGGCCAATGTTTACTCAATGCATATGTATTACACAGGATACCAGACCATGCGATTTGAGAACGGATTTATGTCTTTTGTATAATTATGTACGACAAGTCCGATTGTCAAACTGGTGTGGTACATATAGGTTATGGAAACTTCCACCGAGCACACCAGGCTATGTACATAGACGAGTACATGGAAAAGACGGGAGACCTCAGGTGGGGGATTGTCGCCGTCAATCTCAGAAATGAAGGATTTAGGGAAATTGATGACTACATCGTGAAGACCCCCTCGGAGTACAAGGTTGTCAGGTCACATCTCGACTACATTGATTGGACGAAGAACAGAACTATCGCCAAACATATGCTCACTCTACCCAGTGTTCACCTCATCGCGGTCACTGTCACAGAAAGTGGATATGCACCAGGGTCACCCCTCTTTGAGTACCTGGCGTGCGGTCTTAGAAATCGTAAGACACCTGTGACCATCTTATGTTGTGACAACATTAGGCAGAATGGCCTAGCCCTTGAGACACAGTTTCTAGCATATCTCTATCACACAAACCAACATGAACTCGCCGTGTGGATTCGTGAAAATGTCAAGTTTCCCTCGTGTATGGTCGACCGAATCACACCAAGGACGACAGATGCTCTTCGCCAAGATGTCGAAAAAAGGTTTCCTGGTTATGGTTACAATGCCGTCCAGACAGAAGAGTATAAGCAGTGGGTCATCGAAGACAAGTTCGCATCCGACTTTCCAGACCTGACACAAGTTGGAGTTGTCATCACAAAGGATTTAGAACCATACGAAGAGACCAAGATTCGTATTCTCAATGGGGGTCATACATCATTAGCCTATCTCGGCGCGCTCTCGGGATACAACACATTCGATGAAGTCATGAATGACCCAATACATCGTCGTCATTTCAAACAACTTCAACATAGTGAGATTATTCCCTCCATCGAGGGTGAACTCCCCTTTGATATTTATGAGTACGTCGACAAGGTTGAAGAGCGCTTCTCAAACGCGACCAATGTCGACGAACTTGATAGGATTTGTATGGATGGCTTCACCAAGTTTCACACTTTTGTGGTACCATCACTTCGGAAGTGTCTCGAACAAGGGAAGAAACCTATAAACATTTACAAGGGTATCGCTGCGTGGTACATATACTCTAGGCGGTTCGCGAGGGGGTGTAAAAAAATAAGGTACAACGAACCCAATTGGACACTTCTCGAACCCTTGTTGAGGGATGGAGCCGTTGATGCATTTGTTTCCAATGAACGATTATGGGGTGACATCCCAAAACAGTTTATTTCATTTACACGAGACTTGAAAACTATCCTACTCTCTCAAACGTATGAACATGAGATAGACTTACTTGGTAATGATTAACAAAAGTGTGCACGTAACTTGTCAACATCTTCTTCGGTCTCCTCTTCCTCCTCATCATCTTCACATGCTTGGCAAGGTGCGTCAAACATGTGACATGTGTGTTCACCATTTTCAACCATCTCACGAACATCGGGATCGTGCATGATATCGTCGTCATCTTCATCTTCATCAGTCTCTTGAATCGGTACGAGGGTTTTGGGTTTCTTAAGTTTTTTGAGTTCTTTCACACGATTTTTAAGTCTTCGGATCTCATCATCAAAATCCTTCTCAGTCCAGCCATCAAACTCATTCGACATCTCAACGAAAATACCGGTGGGGAGTGGGTGTTCCATGTTTTCTTTAAAAATATAAATTCTAGGCTTCACTTAGGTACTTATGGAACACATAAGAACGATCATGGAGATTATGGATGACGATGAAATGTTCCCAATGAGAAATGAGTGGGCATACATAAAGATATCAAATGAACTCAAGAAATTACACTTTAAATTAAAAGAACTCTCAAAACGACGAGATGTCTATACACCAGCTACGATAGACCCTTCCGCGCGTATGGAAACACGCTCTTCAGCTAGAGTGGACCCTTCAGCTCCACCACTTGTGAGTCGAGATACTTGGCGAGACCTCCATAGTTTACGCGTCAGGCCCAGGCGTTAGAGTGACTTCGGCAACAGTGGTACCATCTCTTGGTGGAGGATAATAAAATCCAGGTTCAACTGGTCCGTCATGATCCGTTGCCGCCCAATCCTCATGTAATTCCTGTAAAAACTGGTTCAGTCCAGGATACATAACCTCTTCATCAAGTTCTCTCCATCGCTGATAAAGTTGTTCTCGATCTCGTTGAGCAGCGGTTTCAGGATCAGATGGCAACGAATCTGACATGGGTACAGTGGGTCGATAGACTGGAGCTTCACCACCCATCCAAAGGGGTTGATTTTGATCGAGGAGAAATGAAGGTGCTTTTACTTGTTCTCGCAACTCTTGGATAGTGTCGCACAACTCCAGGTAATCCCCCTCCGGGATCCTGTCTGAGTTCTTGTCGACAAGTGCCAATATTTTATGGAAGAGATCCATTGTTTCATGATCATCCCATCATCATCACCACCTTACTTAGGTTTCGGAAGGACTTAGAACTTCTTTTTGTATTTTTTTCGATTTCTTCAAACTCTCGAAACAATCCTTGAATATCATCACCACGATATTTAGCTTGTCTCACTTTTACAACAAAGCTAGCCATTTTATCAAAAACCTGTAGATCATCAGTTCTTTCTACGAAGGATAGTAACCTTTTACACTTCGTAAGGAGAATTTCTAAATCTCGTTGTCTTTCTTGTTGGTAGTTTCTTACCACTTCCATCTCAATGTATCGCTTCTCGCCACACTCGTTTACGGCCTCTATTAATTTAGAGTTAACTCCTGGATCAGGTTTCGAGGCAAAGAAGCCGAAGATAGTCTGGAATAAGTTGGACATTTCCTGGGAGTAGGTGGAGGTTCGATTGGTTGTGTACAGTAAAGTACTTCTTCCCAAATGAGACGCTGAACGTCGGCACACAAAGGTTCAGTCGCTTGCAGAAACGCGATACGGTATTCGTCCGTAACAAGTGGGAAGTGGTATTCTTTCATTCTTGTTTTTCATCTGCGGATTCCTCCTCACTTAGGTTTCTTTCAAGTCTCATTTGCTCGAGTTGAACATCTAGGATGACACGGGTCGGAGCATCCCATAAAGCCATCTTCATCCACATATAGGTCGAATTCAGGTAGTAAGGACCCATCCCGATCGCGACGTTAAAAATGGCTGTGAGAAGCATCTTTACATATCTATGGGTTCTTCTTTTTATATGAGTTCATCAGCTTACAGAAGTCCCAAACCCCATACATAAAGAGACTCCCTGTGAGAATAATCGTATTCTTCGCGATTGCAGGAACCATATTATAATATTTATAAACATTAGAAATGTCTTTAGATGACATACCTAAAAAGGTTCAATATATCATCGTTGACTCAAGATTCGTAAACGGTACAAACAATTCATTCTCTCTTGACCTCACTCTAAAGTCGAATACACATGTCGAGGATATGGGTCGAGTCCTAGGTGTAAAGATGGCTGACTTTTACATCACACAAGTAGGTGGAGCCAGTCCAGATGCTAACGCCAGTAACATAGCCAAGTATGTTGACATCGTATGCCCTGACATCCCGAAGGTTGCCCAAATTCTTGATGAACGCCATGGGCAGGTGTTTGCGAGAGTACCTCTCGAGAGGCACTTCGCGAAAGATTCTACGACAGTTCTTCGCGATAAACAGTGGAAAAGTTTCAATCGTCACCAAAACTATTTCAATCCCATCTCTGTAAAAAAGTTGGATTTCAAAATTTATGAACAACAGGATGATGGTGACTATGTGTCTCTTCACCCAGACTCACAGTGGTATATGGTACTCGAAATTACCACCCAAAATGTAAAAGAAAAACCTAAAGATCGTGAACTTCAAATTCTCATGGCACTCGAGAAACTTCTAAAAAAGATTGACACCCTCAACCATAACGTTCAAAAGTTGCCAGATAAACCTCCAGAGGAAAACCCTAAAAAGTTCTCATTTGGTCTTTTGGTCGCCATTTTGGCTTCCCTTCTAGGTGGCTTCATATGGTGGGTGAATAAAAGTTCTGCGTAAAAAGTATGGGAGGTAGGAAAAAACA
>Ga0213862_10000578_pt1 | contig 15497 bp, 30 predicted proteins | sample PICome_7_FD_160092 | JGI IMG/M metagenome (GOLD analysis project Ga0213862, IMG submission 160092) | Coastal seawater microbial communities near Pivers Island, North Carolina, United States - PICO266 | ecosystem: Environmental > Aquatic > Marine > Coastal | place: USA: North Carolina... | reverse complement strand
TTAGAGAAATTTAATATTGCAGTTGCTAAAGGCTGGAACAAATGGCTTGGTAAATTAAAGATGTAATGATTAATGAAATCTTATTTTACATACAGTGAATTTGACTCGCCTGACTTTCCTGATAGTGGTCGTAATATGGATCCAACTTTTCTCCGCATGCTCAACCATGCACGTCAAATTGCAGGGATACCATTTAAAATTAATTCAGGATTCAGAACTGAAGAGCATAATGAAAAAGTGGGAGGATCAGAGAACTCGTCACATTTACGAGGATTCGCTGCCGATATACATGCAACATCCAGCACGTATAGATACGAAATACTATCAGCACTTATCAAAGCTGGATTCTATAGGATAGGTGTTGCTAATACGTTTATACACGTAGACAGTGATCCTACAAAAACACAAAAAGTAATTTGGACATATGCTTAAACTATTAAAAAAACTATTGGGTTTACAAAGTCAATCTGATATAGGTGGACTAGGTATGGAGATAAGAGAGCTTATCAAGGGAAAAGAAATAGATCCACAACAATTAATAGAATTACAATCAGAGATAAATAAAGTAGAAGCACAGCACAGAACAATCTTCGTAGCTGGATGGAGACCTTTCATAGGATGGGTTTGTGGTGTAGCATTAGCTTATAACTTTGTATTAAGAGATTTATTGATATGGTTTTTAGGACAAGAGCAAGTTCCACCAGCACTACAAATGGAACATTTAATGACAGTATTAGTTGGTATGTTAGGACTTGGAGGAATGAGAACGTTTGAGAAACTAAACAACAAGTCTAATTAATATGTCAATAAAATTAAAACCTTCTACAAAGGAATATAAAAGAGATGCAAGAGGCAAGATAATTGGAAAACAATATACTTGGAAACATCATCCACCTTGTAGTTTTAAAACTAAAGAATTGATAACAATGTATAATAGTTCTACTTATAGTAGAAAAAAACATTTAATTCTTAAAGAACTAAATAGAAGATCTGTAGAGGTATAAATCCTATAAAGGACAAGGCAAGAGAAGAGAGTATTAACATCTTCTGTTAAAAAGAAAATTAACTCATCTATTTACTTTTAAAAAAAAAGTAGATAACTTTGGTGGGTTAGTGGTAATTAATGTAAAACAATTTTTAATAAATTAATAAATTAATATTTAAATATGGATGATATAAGAAGATTAGCTGATAAAATTATAAATGATTTTAATTTAACTGTAAAAGACAGATCAGATGAACTGTTAAAACTAGATGCAATACAATATACTAATCTTGGTTTAGATTCATCTAAAACAGAAAAGAAAGAAGTAAAGGCTAATTCTAAATACATCTATAAAAAGATAGAAGAGATAGATCCAGAATCTGGTAAACATTTAATAACAAGTATGGATAAATAATTATGCCTAGAAAACCTAAACGAAAGAACTTAATAAAAAAACTAGATGCTGTATTTTCTAAATACATAAGATTAAGAGACGCAGACACAGAAGGCTATTGCAGATGTTCTACTTGCGGAGAAGTACATCATTGGACTAAAATACAAGCAGGACACTTTATATCAAGAAAACATTATTCAACAAGATGGAATGAAGATAACGTACACGCCCAATGTGTAGCGTGCAATGTCTTTCGATATGGTGAGCAATATAAGTTTAGTTTATATCTTGGTGATAAGTTGTCAAAGGAATTATTAGAAAAAAGCAGATTGATTGCTAAATTTACAGATATAGAAATCAAAGAAATGATTGACGATTATAATGATAGAATAAAACAATTTTCTTTTCATTCGTAAATTTTTTCTAGTTTTTATTGTTCTTTGTTTAAAGGAGGGATTAAGTTCCCTCTTTTTTTTTGAATATATTTTATTAACATTTTATTATAATATTAAAATAATTTGTTAACTTTATATTATGATTGAATTACATTACATAGAACTACTTAAACAAAAGCAAGAAGAAATAGATAGATTACGATCTGCTTTATTTGAAATACTACAAGCTGATTTTTTAAGTAAACAAGATAAACAACTAATAATAAATAATTTTTTTACAAATGACAAAGACGAAACCGACTAGAATTAATCAAACACAAGATTCTATTAGTAAACAAGGAGCTGTAGATAGAGCTACCGAAATAGCACTTAATCCAGTTTGGAGAGCTGCTACCGATAAAGAGAAACAACAAATACTAGGAGACATAAGTTTAATAGGTAAGTATCTTTATTTCGAGAAAAATCTGTTACCAACATCAGAGGACTATAAAATGTTATATAATTTAAATAAATAAATATGGAACTTACAGGAACTATTAAATCAATAGGAAGTTTAGAAACAATTAAACAGTTAAAGAAAAAAACTGTATTAGTAGAGACTGCTGGAAAATATCCACAAACGATACCAGTAGAATTTTTAAATGATAAAATAGATTTAGTAAACAACTTACAAGTAGGTCAAACAATTAACGTAGGTGTTAATTTAAGATCTAACGAGTATAAAGGTAAATACTACATAAACGTTACAGGATGGAAAATAGTTAATGCTGTTGCAGAAACAACATCAAACGCACAAATGCCAGACGTAAACGATAATCTTCCATTCTAAAATGCTAGTAAACTCTTCTAACATATTCAAAAAACTATTAGATATAAAACACGGAAGGGTTAAGGAAGGTTTAAAAATAGGAGTACCAGACATAGACGAGTACTTACGATATAAACAGGGCAACTTTAATTTATTAATTGGTCATGCGAATGTTGGCAAAACAACTGTTATATTGTATTTATTCGTCATTTGGGCTCTTAAACACAAAAAGAGGTTTTTAATCTGGTCTTCAGAGAATACACCTCAATCAATACAAAGAAAAATAGTAGAGTTTAAAATGCGTAAGCCAATTACAAAGGCAGAAGACGCAGAGATAAAAGACGCACTAGAATGGTCTGACACATATTTTAAGATTATTGATGTTGAAGAGCTCTACACATATAAAGAATTACTAGAAGAAGCTAAAGCAATTAAAGATGCTTGGGATTATGATGCAATACTTATAGATCCATACAACTCTTTAATAAAAGACAAACAACTATATAAAGAAGTAGGAGGTCACGAGTACGACTATCAAGTAAGTACAGAGTTTAGATTGTTTGCTAAAAAAAATAACATCACACTGTTTTTAAATGCTCATGGAGTTACAGAAGCATTAAGACGTATGCATCCTAAAGGACATGAATACGAAGGATTACCAATGCCTTTAAATATTGCTAGTGTTGAAGGAGGGGGTAAGTGGGGAAACCGTTGTGATGATCTGATTTGTATTCACAGGTACACGTCTCATCCAACTGATTGGATATATTCAAACCTTTTAGTTTTAAAGATTAAAGAAATGGAAACAGGAGGAAGATGTACACCATTTGATGAGCCAATAAAATTAAGAATGGAAAAGAATAATATAGGTTTTACATTTATGGATAAAGACCTTTTAGATAAACAAAAAAAAGAATTACTATTTTGATACTTATATCTTTATTAATATTAACAACAATTTTTGTAATGATAGGACAATACAAGAATGCAGATATTTATTTAGCATTGATAAAAGGTTTTATGATAGGAGCATTATTTCACAAAGAACAATATGATGACGGATTTGATGAATACACATTACAGTGTGTAATAGGATTTATAAATGTTACAGTGAAATGGGAACAACAGCAGACTGGCTTGGACTAGTAGCGAAGCAACATAAAGAATGGATCAGAATAGTCAATGGGTTTGGTGAGTATGATTATGCAGAAGACATTGTACAAGAGAGTTATTTGATATTATATAAATATGCTAAACCAGAGAAGGTTATTGAGAATGGGATTATCCGTAGGGGTTATATGTATTTTACTTTACGTACTACTTACTACTTATACTATAACAGTAAGCGAAAAGTTAGGAAAGTTTCTATTGATGATGGATTACTTCAGTTAGAAGACAATACTGATTTAAGAGAACAGGATGCTTATAATTTAATATGCGAAAAAATAGATGATGAAATAGAAAACTGGCACTGGTATGATAAGAAGCTTTTTGTTCTGTATAGAGACACAAATATGAGTATAAGAAAGATTGCAGCAGAAACAAAAATAAGTTGGGTAAGTATATTTAATACATTAAAGAATGCAAAAATTATATTAAAAGATAAATTAAAAGAAGATTACGAAGATTACAAAAACGAAGATTATGAGCGATTACAATAAGTTTAAAGCAAATTTTGAATATCAACAAAAAGTAGCAGCTAAAGGATTTGGCGATACAGTTGAGAAAATAACAAAAGCAACAGGAATAAAAAAAGTTGTAGATACTGTAGCAGAAGCACTAGATGCAGACTGTGGATGCGATAAAAGAAAGAAGAAACTAAATGAACTGTTTCCCTATAAGATGCCAGAGTTATTTACAGAACAAGAATTTTTGTATCTTCAAGATATATTTATAGAAAAAAAGAACGATATAACAAAATACGCACCAAGAATGTTAGAGATATACAATAGAGTTTTTAATGATAAAAAACAACTCACTAATTGTAGTCCTTGCTTTGTTGGTCAAGTGTATAATAAACTAGAAGCAATTTACAATGAATACAAATAAAATGGAATTAATCAAAGAACTAGAATACGTTACAAACTACCAGACTTTAGGAAATAAATTAATGAAGTGGGGTAAAGAATCAAACAATCAAGAAATAAAAGAATGTAAAGGATGTTTAGCAGAGATAGGAATCTATGTTGCACATTTGGAATATGAAAGAAGAACTTACGAAAAGACAATAGAGTCTTATAGATCAGACAAAGTTAGAGCTCTTACAAGAGCAAGAAGAGTTGAAACAGAACTTGAAGAAGCTAACAAGATAGTAAGGAAGTATAACAAAGGAAAAGAACTAGGACTATGAGTAAACACAAAGAAAGAAAACAAATGCCAGTATTTACTGGAGTGTTAAAGTATTTTCCTAATGCACTTAAATATGTATCAAAGATAAGTTACATAGGAAACCAGCAACATCATCCAGACAAACCATTGCACTGGGATAAAAGTAAATCAACAGATCAGTTAGATGCTTTAACAAGACACCTAATAGACCACACTACAGATCCTTTAGATGATGATGGAATGTTACATCTGGGAAAGGTAGCATGGAGAGCCCTTGCTGCATTAGAAGACCAATTAGATAAAGGAGAATGAAAATAAACTTATTAGATTTATTTAGTGGTATTGGTGGCTTTCATTTAGGTTTAAGTCAAGCAGGGTTTAAGGTAAATTCTTATTACTCTGAAGTAGATAAATATGCAATAAAAACTTACAATTATAATTTTAAAAATAGTACTTATGTCGGATCAGTTACAGATGTTCGAGGATCAGAACTCCCAAGAATCAACGCTATCACTTTCGGAAGTCCTTGTCAAGACTTTAGCCTTGCTGGAAAAAGAAAAGGTATGGAAGGAAGTAGATCAAGCCTTATCCTTGAAGCAATTAGGCTTATCGAAGAATGCAGACCAGATTTTTTTATCTGGGAAAATGTTAAAGGAACATTCTCATCAAACAATCGCCAAGACTTTGCAGCAATCTTGCAAGCGTTTACCAACATTGGGGGTTATAGACTTGAATGGCAACTGCTTAATACAAGCTGGTTTCTACCCCAAAATAGAGAGAGAATCTACCTTGTCGGATATACTCCAAACAGAAGTAGAGGACAAGTATTTCCTATCGGAGAAAGCTTTGGAAAAAATGACGATAAAATAAGTTTGTTTGGAGATACAAATAAAGGAGGAGAAAGAGGTCGTATACATAATACTAATGCCATAATGAGCTGCTTATCAGCTACTGATTACAAACAACCAAAACAAATTAAAGTAAAATCAAATACAAAAAAAGGATATGAAATAGCAGAAGTTGGAGATAGTGTTAATTTATCACAACCAAACTCTAAAACTCGTAGAGGTAGAGTAGGTAAAAAACAAGCACAAACATTAGAAACAAGTTGCAATCAAGCAGTATTAGGATATACTAGAGATAATAAAGGTAAAGTAACGAGTTATCACGAAAAAGATGAAACAAATACAATACATTCAAGCTCTGGTGGGGGTGGCAATACTGACCAGTTCATTAAATACAATTATGGTCAAAAGTCCTTAAATGAAACATTAGAGAAAGAAAATATATCTAATGACCAAATAAAAGCACTTGACTTATATAATAAAAAGGCACGAGATGATAGTCCTACTTTAACAGAGCCTCATCATAATAGTCTGCGTTTGTTTAAACACGGAAGAATAAGAAAATTAACACCAATAGAGTGTGAAAGATTACAAGGGTTTCCTGATAATTGGACACTTGCAGAAGACAACTCTGATACTCAAAGATATAAGATGTGTGGTAATGCGGTTACTGTAGATGTAGTAAAAGCAGTTGGAGAAAGAATTATAAAAACATTATATTAGACTTAATAATATTAGATATGCTTATGAATAATACAATAACATTACTAAACGGAAAACAATATTCTCCAGAAGATCTAATTCCTAAAATGGATGACGATAAGTTTTACTATGGTGAGTTAGGAAGAACAGCGTTGAGTTCTTCTTCTATAAAGTATTTAATGGATAGCCCTAAAGCTTATGCTAGAAGTTTAAACTTTAAGTCAGACAACCCAGCATTTAAAGCAGGAAGACTTATACATTTAGCAGCATTAGAACCAGACAAGGTAGATAGTCTAGTACACATAGTAGAAGTGCAATCAGCAAGAACAAAAAAATACACAGAGAAAGTAGCAGAGGTAGGATCAGATGAATTTGTATATACAAGAAAAGACTATGACAAAGCAATGTATACAGTAGACGCTTTACTCCAGAATGATCTGTGGCAAAGAATGACAAGAGGAGCAGAGTTTGAGATACCAGCTATAGGAATGTTGCATGGTTATCCTTTTAGAGGTAAGGCAGATATTTTAGGAGATGGATTTATAGCAGATTTAAAGACCACAGCAGATGTAAAAGCATTTCCTTATTCAGCCAAGAAATATTCATATGACGTACAGCTTTATATTTATTGTGAATTATTTAATGTATCTTATGATAAGTTTTATTTCTTTGCAATAGATAAAGCAAAAGGAGATCTGGGTATGTGGGATGCAAAAGAAAGTTTTTACTTATCTGGTAAAGAGAAATTAGAAAGAGCAATTAAAACATTTGAAGAATACTTTGTAAAAAGAGAATCAGAATTAAATGAATATGTATTACGAGGAACTCTACAATGATGAAATAGAAAAATATTATCTAATGGCACTAATGGATTTAGCAGCTGGTTCAACAGAAAAAGAACTTGAAAATGCTATAAAGCTTTATGAAACTTTAGAAAACTATGAAGCGTGTGCTGGAATATTAAAAGCAATAAACGAAAACAAATATTATAACTATGATTACATCAGAACTAAAAAAAATAATAAAGGAAGAGACTAATATTGATTTAGAAAACAAAGAAGTTTTAACGTGTAGAGACAGAGACTTTGTTGAAGCAAGAGGAATATATTACAAACTCCTACGTAAGTATACTAATATGACTTATTTAAAAATAGGTAAAACAGTAAATAAAAACCACGCAACAGTATTGCATGCTTCAGAAGCTTTTCCATATTGGTTAAAGCAAGATGAAGGATTACTAAACACCTATAATAAAATAAAAGAAAAGTTTACAAAGTATCTAGGGTATGAAAAGCTAGATAAAAAACTAGAATACAATCTAGAGATGTTGGTAGATAATTACCTTATGCTTAAAAAGCAATACGAAGAACTTAAAAGAAAATATGAAAACAACAACTTGCTAGACTAATGTTGCAAATATCTCTTAACGAAGAAATAATCACCTACAGTAAAAAGTTGGTAGAGAGAACTAACTTCGGTATGAGAGGATTCGCAGATGGCAACAAGAGAAATCAATACATAGGAATAGTAGGAGAAAACACCATAAGAGACTATCTAGGAATAGAACTAATGACAGGACTCGGAGGATTTGATGGAGGATATGATATTGAGTGGAATAGTTACAAAGCAGATGTAAAGTGTATGGAAAGAAAAGTAGATCCTAAAAACTATTATGTAAATAATGTCCTAGACACACAAATAGGATATATAGCTGATGCTTTTATATTTGCTTCCATAAATAGATTTACTAAAGTTCTTACAGTATGTGGATGGGTAACTAAAGAACAGTTTAAAGAAAAGGGTAACTATTATCCTAAAGGTACAATCAGAACAAGAAAGGATGGAACTACCTTTGAACTCTATGCAGGCAACTGGGAAATAGAGAATAGATATTTAAATGAGTTTAGATAAAAAGTTAAAAAAAGAAAACAGGTATTTAAAGAATAAGCTTAAAAAGCTAAACGAATACGATAGAGTTTTAAATTATCGAATGAATTATCAGGGTAAGTATGTAATAAAGGAAAAAGAATATTTTAAAATACATTATGTATTGTCTAATAAGTGTGATGATTTTACTAGAAAGTTTTTAAAAGATATATTTAACAAATTAAAAATGAAAATTGGATTAAGTGAAAAGCAAATGAATATCTTAATAAAAAGTATAAAAAGATATGTACCAGAAGATGTGCTTAAAATTAAGAATTAACAAATGATAAGTTTTTTTATTGTATTATTGATTAATCAAGTTATTTCAAGTTATGGCACACGGAGGAAAAAGACAAGGAGCAGGTAGAAAACCTAAAGCAGATGAGTTAAATCTAATAGAGAAATTAAGTCCATTAGAGGACGCTGCATATCAAGCTCTGAAAGCTGGAGTAGAAAAAGGAGACTTTAAGTATGTTCAGCTGTTTTATAATTACTACGCAGGTAAACCAAGAGAAACAAGAGACATAACTATAAACGAAGACACACCTCTCTTCATTGATTAATGAGAGTCAGAAAGACGATAGCATTTGACAAACTACTAAACCTAGACAAAAGAGTTAAGATAGTAAGAGGAGGAACTTCTGCTGGTAAAACTATTTGTATACTATCTATCTTAATAGATCAGGCAATCAGAAATGCAGGCAGCGAGATAAGTGTAGTATCTGAATCAGTACCTCATTTAAGAAGAGGAGCATTAAAAGACTTTCTAAACATCCTAAAAGGATTAAACAGATATTACGAAGAGAAATACAATAAGACTAATTTAAAGTATACATTTAGTAATGGAAGTTACATAGAGTTTTTTTCTACAGACCAACCAGATAAGTTAAGAGGTTCTAGAAGAACAGATCTATTTATTAATGAGTGTAACAATGTTAGCTTTGAAGCTTACCAGCAATTATCTATAAGAACTTCTGGAGAGATATGGTTAGACTATAACCCAACTAATTTATTCTGGGTAGACAAAGAACTAATCAACACAGAAGACACAGACTTCATTACATTGACTTACAAGGACAATAATGAACTTCCTGATAGTATTATCAAAGAAATAGAGAAAGCTCGTCTAAAGGCATCTAAAAGCTCTTATTGGGCTAATTGGTGGAGAGTGTATGGACTAGGTGAGATAGGAACACTTGAAGGAGCTTGTATTCCTGATTGGAAACAAATAGATGTAATACCACCTCACGCTAGGTTATTATGTCATGGATTAGACTTTGGTTATTCGGTTGACGAAGCAGCATTAGTAGCACTATACAAACTAGATGATGCATATATATTTGATGAAGTACTCTATAGAAAAGGAATGTTAAATTCACACATAAGTCAATACTTAAAAAACAATCAGATACTAGGAAGCTTATGGGCAGATTCAGCTGAACCTAAATCAATAGCAGAGTTAAATAGTTATGGACATCAAGTATTTCCAGTTACAAAAGGAAGAGATAGTATTGTTTATGGTATTAACCTTATAAACCAAAACAATGTATTTGTAACACAAAGGTCAAAGAACTTAATCAAAGAGCTTCAGGGATATGTCTGGATGAAAGACAAGCAAGGTAACACACTACAAAAGCCTAACCCTATGTCTGGAGACCATAGTATTGATGCAGCTAGATATGCTTTAACCTCTCAACTACAAGATCCTAATAAAGGAGAATATCACATTTGGTAAAAAATAATTAACAAAAAACTTTGATTGTTAAAAAAATGTTTATATATTAGCTATATGAATTACAAATGTAAAACTTGTCATCACGATAATCATGAAGATGCATTTAAATGCGAAGAGTGTGGTACACTTTTGTACGAGGAGATTATAAATGGTGAAATTAAAAAGATATAACAATACAGATGCTGATAACCCATAGTAACATAAAAACACTAAAACCGATATCAACAATGGATTATGATCCTAGTGAGGAGTTTAGTAAGTCTAGTGTGAATGGGCAGCATCTTTTTAAAAACAAAGAAATGAATAAAAAACAAATGATACTCTGGGGAATATTTTTTTACATAGTAATATTTATTGTGTTAGGAATACTTGGAACTTTAACTTATATTGTTGATTATGTATTATAAAGCAACAAAAAAAGAAATTAATATGCCAGTAGACAAAGAGCTACAGAGAAGAATAATAAAGTACTTCTTTTGGGGTACAGGACTATATACATTCTGGATGATAATGCTAACACACTTTTTATTTTATGTCATTAGAGGAAGCTAAAAACAGATTATTAATTATAAACAGAGAGCTGTTTCATCATGGAGGTTTAACACAAGGATCATCAATAAGAATAACTAAAAAACTTTTAAAGGTAATTGAAGAAATTGAAAACGAAATCGCTAGAGCTGAAAACAAACGATCAATACGAGAAGGAGATGAAGATCTTCAAATGGTGTATTGAAAACGACATAAGAGTTTATAGAGAGCCAACAAGATTAGGTAAGAAGCCACCAGTAATACTTGTATTAGATTATAAAGGACAAATTAAGAAAGGATCAGAGGTGTTTGCTCAAGGGAGTAAAGAGTTAGAGAATAAGATTGCAGAAGTATATGAGTGGGCATATGATAGAGCTCATGATGCAATACAAAGAGAGATGAGAATTAAAAGAGATAATAGTAGTTAATAATTTTTTTCAATGTTAATTAGTTAGGGGAATCAGAAATGGTTCCCTTTTTTTATACAAAAAACTGAAATAACTATTGTTATAATATGAAAGTTAAGATACAAGTACCAGAATCTTTAAGAGAGATTAGTCTAGAGCAATACCAGAAGTACGAAAAGATAAACACAGAAGCTAATCAGAACTCTAATTTCCTATTACATAAGACAGTAGAAATATTCTGTAATCTAAATCTTCAGAACGTAATTAAAGTACAATTTAATAGTGTAATGGAGATAGTAAGAATAATAAATGATATGTTTAATAAGGATGCAAAGCTTGTACCTACTTTTACAATGGATGGTGTTGCTTATGGTTTTATTCCTGATTTAGACAAAATTACTTTAGGAGAGTATATTGACCTAGATACTACGCTAGGAGATTGGAGCAAGATGCATAAAGCTATGGCAGTATTATACAGACCAATAAAAGACACACTAAAAGATAAATACCTAATAGAAGACTATAAAGGATCAGAAGATTCTGAAAAATATAAACAGATGCCGCTTGATATAGTTATGGGTTCTATACTTTTTTTTTACAATTTAAAGAACGAATTACTGAAAACTATCCTGAAATCTTTGAATCAAGAAGCGATCAAGGGGATGACTATTCAGCAGAGGGAGGATTTGCTAGGAAGTGGGGATGGTATAACTCGTTATATAGATTGGCTGGAGGAGATGCAACCAAACTTGAATCTGTCAGTGAATTAAATGTACATTCATCTTTATATTATTTAGCATATGAGCAAGACAAATTACAAACAGAAAGAAATTTAATTAAACAGAAAACCAGATGACAGGATTTTACGATTTAACAACAAAGATTAAAGAAACACTAGAAGCAGAACCATTCGTTAACAACGTATCATATGGTAGCTTTGACAATGTAGATCTGAACAAACAAACTATATTTCCTTTATCTCACGTAATGGTTAATCAATGTACTATAAACCCAAAAATACTTACGTTTAATATTTCAGTTATGTGTATGGATATAGTAGATATAAACAAAGAAGAAACAACAGATTTATTTAGAGGTAACGATAATGAACAAGATGTGCTAAACACACAGCTAGGAGTATTAGATAGATTAATGGCATTACTACAAAGAGGAGATTTATATTCAGAAAAGTATCAAGTAGATGCAGATGTAACTTGTGAGCCTTTTGTAGATAGATTTGAAAACAAGCTAGCAGGATGGGTAGCAACATTTGATGTACAAGTACAAAACGATATGACAATATGTTAGGGGGAGATAACACAAGAAAAGCATTAGAAGCATTTAAAGATTATGTTATTAGTCAGTCTAGAGCTAACTTAACTAGAAAGAATAAGAATGTATCTAAACAGCTTTATAATTCCCTAAAAGGTATAGTAGATGTATTTCCTAATTCATTTAGTTTAAAGTTTGAAATGGAAGATTATGGTAAGTTTCAGGATCAAGGGGTTAAAGGAGCAACAAGCACATATCCAGAATCAACGAATAGTCCATTTAAGTTCGGAACAGGTACTGGAAAGAAAGGTGGATTGTCTGGAGGAATTAAGCAATGGGTAAAAGCAAGAAGATTTCAATTTAGAGATGCTAAAGGAAGATTTACAAGTTACGAGTCTACAGCATATGTAATATCTAGGTCTGTTTGGAACAAAGGAATTAAAGCAAGCTTATTCTTTACTAAACCTTTTGAAAAAGGATTTAAAAGATTACCAGAAGAATTATTAGAAGCATACGGATTAGACGTAGATGAATTTTTAGATTTTACAATAAAACAATAGAACATGGCAAACATATTATTAAGAAGTCCTTATTATGAATATCACCCTAGAGCTGGAGCATCATCTGCAAAGCTTATACTTCAGATAGAAGGTGTAACTAGATATACAATAATAAAAGACACACCAACTCAAACAGTGTTATTTGAAATAGCAGAACTTGCAAAAGACTATTTAGATATTACTTTCGCAGGAAGTTATCAAGCACAAAAGATAAACATATCAGGAGAGATAATTTTTTATGATGGAGTTAATGCTACAGGCTCTACAGTTGGATTACCTATAAACTTTACACACGTAGGCTTTGATGGGTATTGGGATTATTACAACACATCTGATACTAAAAGCTTTTGTTCTACTGGATCTTGTGTAATGCAAGATAACACGATTATGTATGTTCCAGAAGGAACTGGAGGATTTATACCAGTGCTATCATCAGGAACTATAATATATAATGCTTTTACAGGTACTACAACAAGTGTAGCTGTAGGAAGTCCAGCAACAACAATAACAATTAAAAGAACAGACTGCTCTAAATATATGCCTATAAAAGTAACCTTTGTAAATAAGTATGGAGCATTACAAGATATATACTTCGATAAAAAACACGTAGAAACAATAAGCACAGAATCAAAAAAGTATAAAAACAACAATCTATCAACAACAGGAACATATTCTAAATATGCACATCAATACAGAACATTAATAAAAACAGGAAGAGAGAGAATGACATTGAACACTGGATATATAGATGAAGGTATGAATGAAGCAATAAAACAATTAATGTTTTCAGAACAAGTATGGATGAAGATGGGAAGTGAATATCACCCAATTGATATCGCAACAAATTCATTAACATTAAAAACAAGTGTAAACGATAAGTTAGTTAATTATACAATAGACGTTGAGCACGCTCACGATCACATAGACAGAGTAAGATAATGAAAGCAGTTCTGCAATTATATATAGAAGGAACAAGAGTAGATTTGTTTGAAGATGAATCTATTAATGTAATACAGTCAATACAGAATGTAAAAGACATATCTAAAATATTTGTAGACTTTACTAGAACCTTTAATATACCAGCTTCTAAAACAAACAATAAGATATTTAAGCATTATTATAATTACTCTATAATAGATGGGTTTGATGCAAGACTAAAAAAAGATGCAACATTAGAACTTAATACAAGACCTTTTAAAATAGGTAAAGTAAAACTAAATGGAGTAGATTTAGTAGATGGAGAACCTACAAGCTATAGAATAACATTCTTTGGAAATACTATTGACTTAAAAGACTTATTAGGTGATGATGATTTAAGCTCATTAGATTTAACTAGTTTTGATACTACTTATAATGCAGCGACAGTAGAGAACAGGTTAAAAGGATCAGGTACTAGTGTTACTTATTCTCATCCAGACAGAACAACAGATATTGTTTATCCTCTTGGACTTGTAGCACCATTAATATCACACACTACAAGACTTTATTATGATACTTCTGATACAGCAGATTATCCAGATGCTGATGGAGGTAACTTATATCCAAGTGGAACATCACATCAAGGTGTGTATTGGGAAGAGTTAAAATATGCAATAAAGATAGATGCTATAATTAGATCAATAGAAGATAAGTATGGTTTAACATTTAGTAGTGATTTCTTTAACAACACAAACAACCCTTATTATGATCTTTATTTATGGCTACATAGAAAGAAAGGAAAAGCATATGAATCAGTAGAAGTAAGTAAACAAGTAACAGGGTTTTTTATAGACAGGTTTCAAGAACTAATACATGTTAGAAGCGAGTCAGATAGGTTAATTGTACAAGGAGCGACAGGTCTAGTTCAGTATGCTTTAACTATAGTTGCATCTACTAATATTACAGGAACAGTAATTGTTAAAAAAGATGGTATAACACATGACCAAAGAGCAATCACAAATAGCACATCTATTACGTTAAGTGGTTATTTAGATAATGGTACATATACAGTATTTATAAAGTCAACTGCATCAACTTTTGATTTAACTACAGACACACAGTGGGACGTTGATTTAACATACTATCCAGACTCTACAGCAGAATATCCTTTAACAAGTACATACACTTTTGACAATACAAGAGAGTTTATAATATCTGAACAAATACCAGAGATGAAAGTAATAGACTTTTTAACTGGTTTATTTAAGATGTTTAATTTAACTGCATATACAGATAATGGTGTTATTGTAGTTAAAACATTAGATGAATATTATGACGACTCTGATACTGTATGGGATATTACAGAATATGTTGATACAGCACAGTCTACTGTAGATGTTGCACTTCCTTATAAAGAAGTAGAGTTTAAATACGAAGGATTAGAAACAAAGCTGGCAAAGCAACATGAACAATTATCAAACATAAGTTGGGGAACAGAAGAGTATAGAGGTGATGATTATTATGATGCAAACCCAGAAACATATGTAGTAGAGTTACCATTCGAGCATATGAAGTATGAGAAGTTAAATGGTGATGGAACTAATTTAGATCCTCAAGTAGGATGGTTTGTAAATGATAACAACACTGCTTATTATGGTAAACCATTAATCTTTTATGCTAAAAAACCAACAGAC
>Ga0213862_10000569_pt1 | contig 15632 bp, 18 predicted proteins | sample PICome_7_FD_160092 | JGI IMG/M metagenome (GOLD analysis project Ga0213862, IMG submission 160092) | Coastal seawater microbial communities near Pivers Island, North Carolina, United States - PICO266 | ecosystem: Environmental > Aquatic > Marine > Coastal | place: USA: North Carolina... | reverse complement strand
AACAGCCCCGAACCCGGCACTACATCTGGATACAGCATTATTGTAGGAGGCTTTGTCGACCGTGACCTTGCAGAAGGGTTCCTTGAAGGTATTCTAGGCTGGGCGCCAGAAGCCTTCTTATCGCGCTACAACGACAAATACTATGTCGTCCACAGTACACACAAATCACGTGATGATGCAGATGCAGCGAAAGCCTCTGTGAATAAAAGAGATTACCGCGCGTGGGTGTTAAGTCGGGGGTTAAAATCCTTGTAATAGAAATAGACCTTTTTAAATAGCAAAGCCGGGCCTTGTGTCCGGCTTTTTTTATGGCATACCCTGAATAGCGCACTATTACCCTGGCAGAAGAAGTTGGTCATGGACGTAATAAATGCCTAACTTTAGACATACCAATAGCTCTAGCGATGCACCCTCACCACTTGACCCAATTCTCGGCTAAACTCTGCATAATGCTCGTAGCCGGCTGGATATTTTCAAGCTGCACCATCGCCCTACCTGAATTCCAAACGGCCGAATCACTCGCTCCACAGCAACATAAAGTAGCTGCGGGCGGTTATTCCGGACGTGGACTGAACGCCAGTACAGGCGGATTGCTCGTACATAATTACGGGATTACAGAACGACTCGACCTTACTTCCAACATGAGTCTTTCGCGGCTCAATATTGAACAAAACAACATTCGATACTCCCTGCTTAGTGGGCCAAAACTCTCTAACGCCAGTGGATCGTGGGCACTCTCCGCACCCGTGGGCGCCATCTACACTGAAACCTACAACGACATCGATGCGGGCTTCACGTATCTCTTTACCCCAACCGTGTATAAGAGCTGGAAATTTGCCAATCCGGATTTGACCTACACGTTTTTCGCTCGCTCAGAATTCGCATACAATTACATTCGTGGCCGCTGGTTTACTGTCGTCGGCGGGTACAGTAACCGCTACGAAATGGAGCGCATTATTCATTATATTTCACTATCCGGAAGCACAAACGGCCCTTTTTATGGGGTCTACTTTGGGTACGGAATTTCATTAAAACCATTCCAATGAAAAAAGTAGTCGTTCTCTGTTCTTTAGTGCTCTTGAGTTGCACCAAACCTGAAAATGTCCAGCGCATGGAAGTCCTGCTGCACGGGGACTGGTACGGTGTTGAAATCACGAATCATTTGATTGCGCCTGGTTTGTTTGATACATTACATCCTCACAGCACAACAGACTTAATATCAAGTTTCGACACTTTAAAAGGCACCTTTATTGTGGACAGTTTAGGCAAAAGACTAGACTCGGCCAGTTTAAGTATTGATAGTGACTCAGTCATCACGGTAATAGGTGCAGACAATGCTGTGGACTGGTCATTTGATCGTAAAATGATTATCGACATAGGACTTCCTATTCTATCCGAATTAGAGTCTCAATTTACTGGGAATCAAAAATTTAAAATTCTTAAAATTACGGAAAACGAGCTGGTGCTGTACTTTGACGAAATTGTTCCAGTCAGCTATCAAAGCTTTACTGCGGATATTGAGATGAGACATACGCAGTATTGGCAAAAATGATCACAACCTATAATTAATACCTAAACCGCCTACTAAAGGCACAAAAGTAGCTTTAAGTCCCACTTTGTCTGTAAAGTGATATTCGAAAGAGGCCCCGCCTATTGGAGTGAATTCTGTGCTGAAGAGGATGGTATGTGATAATGGTATGTACGGGTAATTATATAGGTTTTTGTGGTAGCCATAGAGTGTCCCAATAATAAGGTGGCCTGTAATTTTATTCGACTTTAAAAACTCCGTCTTATAGCAAATAGCAACCGTTGCGTCGCGGTAAGAATTGATGAAATACCCTAGCTCAAACCAATGGTAATTTATTGAAGAAAGATGGCTCACAGCTAAATCACCCCTAAGATAATGGGTGGTATACGGCGCATATGAAATTTGATTCTGTGGTTTCGACCAATGCAATATACTTTGTCCGGAAACTGGCTTTACCGTAATGAAAAATAAAAGCAGAAGAAATCTACACAACATCATGAACCTAGGTTTTAGTTTGGCTTTTGAAAATACAATAAAGATCTTAAAAGTGACCCTCCGGGTTTAGGTGTATAGGTTTATACTGGCAGAAATAATCAGTAGACTAACGTCCACTTTAATTGCGGAATAAGCAATGTTTGCTCGCGCCAGCGGTCGTAACGTAGGATCCCCGCAAATGAGAATTCATGGTATTTAAAAGCGCTTTTCACTGGAATTGAATAGCGCCGCCCATACGCCAATCCAAACCTGTAGCTGTTCTCATAGCGCGGACGCAAATCATCAAAATCCAATGGAATCCAGGGTGAGGCACCGTTCCACACATCATCATCGCTGGAGGTATACAGTGTATTGGAAATAATGTCTGTGGTGTAGTCCCAACGTGTGAGTGCAAATCTGTTTAAGACCGCAACATAACGGGTCTTGTATTGACCCGAACGGGTTTTCTTCGTCCAGTAGTGTCGAAGATTCACCGCCAGTACATTTTCAAAAATCCACTCTTCATAGATGTAGCTCCCGTAATGATTCAAAAGCAGGGATTGCTCCGGAACATTGGGTTGACCGTAGCGGTAAAGGGCGCTTGCATGGGTAAAACCTAAGAGAAGTGATTTGTTGTGGTCCAATTGCACCTCAGCATCCACACCTACAATCCCTACCAAAGCTCGAAAAGGGCTCACGTGCACCGCAAACGGCGCAACATCGGGAGCAACCACAGTATCCCGGCCAAACTCCGCGAGATAAATGGAATCCTTATCCCATTTGTGTTGGGCGGAAAGTGAGGTAAGGCCTGCGAGTAACACCGCAAGTAGATAGGGACGTAACTTCAAAAGGGTTTGGTTTGATTCCTTGAAGATAAAAATTTAAACCCTAAAGCAGACCCAATACTTGCTTTGGAGTCATCACAGAAATAACCGACTTCCCAAAATCCTTTTCGTTCCTAGTCACCAAGATTTTAGCCTTAGCAGCAAGCGCACTTTGATGTTGCACCGCATCTTCAAAGTCCTTGAACTGAAGGTCATTAATTGCCCTAATGATACCTGAGTGGCCAGCATCAACCACCTTCACCATGGTCAAGAGTTTTTGAATGGCCGCTCGAGCCACTTCCGGTTTCACTTCCTTTTGAAGGAGATAAAAGGTTGTGGTCACGGCAATACTGGAGGTAAAGAGTTTCACTTTTCCCGTATCAGCTAACGTAAAGAGTTGCGCAGCATCGCGTAGGAAAGGCGTACGCGCCGCTAAGAGATCCACTATAACGTTAGTATCAATAAACAAACGCATCAGCTGTACTTCTCTACCAAATGTTTGCGATACGCTTCCTTAACGTCGTACTCCATTGCCGGCATAATGCCCATTAATTCCTGTACTGTAGGACTAATAGCCACATCCTCGGCAGCATCTTCCAAAGTATTTAAATAACGCTCGACCAGTTTCGATAGGCTGATGTTGTGCAATGCAGCATATTGCTTGGCCTTCTCAATCACCACATCATCCATACTAAGGGTCAATTTCGTATTCATCACGTCTATTTTACGTGTAAATATACTGTTTTTCATACGTAGAACATTTCCAACTAAATTGAAAATCCAAAACGTAAAAACCTAATTATGTGGATAAGATGCCGTTCTTAACAGCGCTTGAAAAAGCATGGCGCTAACTATCCGGGAGAAACCCAATGATCGTGGGCTTGTCTAAAATGACATCCACCGGTGGCGGAGGTAGTGTTATGGTGTCCAATTCTTCTATACCCACCGCACCCAAATCTATTTTCTCATTACCAAGTTTTGAAATACCCAATACCACCAACATGAGGCAGGCAAGGAAAAGCAAGATTCTTAAAGGCTTGGAATGCATTGGATGGATGAGCTAATGACCTTGAAGATAGTCATTCTGCATTCAAACTCCTCAATGGAGCCAAACCCTGATCACGGGGAATTAATAGATCGTCGACCAGTTCATAGGTATGGTCCAAATATTGGCTGGGCTCATCATAGAATTCCAATTTCAAGACTTCCCCATCCAGATAAGTTCGACCGATGTTTTCAATGTGGTAGGCTGCATCATAAGTTGTCGAAATGAACTTCCCGCTGGAATAAAGCGTGAGACTCAGGTGTGGAAAGGCATCCTGGAGTTCGGTGAATTCGGCGACTTTAGCGCCATATGATAATTGGACAATAAAGGGTCTTAGAAGATAGCCTCCAAAGGGCAATACCACAGCAGCAATCAACGCCCATTTCCTGAACCTAGGCCAATGCCCTCTTGTTAAAAAGAAGATGTTATTCACCACAAAAACTAGCCAGATTACCGCGCTTAAGAGCCCAAAGCCATAGGCTATAACCATATCTTGATCCGTCCAATCATTATTGCCGGGAAGGCGCCATTCAACCAACACTCCTAGAGCGAAGAGTAAAAACAACGCGACCAAGGCTAGAGCAAGAATTCGGAGCTTTTGAATCATCGTCCCTAGCAGTTTTAAATGGTAAAAAGAATAACAACAACAGCCACCACAGCCACCGTCAATAAAAAGGCCGCAAGATTCCCTTCCCAATCATCATTCACATATTCCTTCAGTGTTTTCTTTCGAAAAATAACCCAGCGTATAAAGCCTCCGATGGACTGAAAGGTGTATTTCACCAAAATCGATAGAACGATGTACAGGATAAAGTCAAGCACGGGGTGTTTGTTGCTTCCGTTAGTGGTGTCAAGATAATCATTCGGGGCATAAACACGTTAACCTCCCGTTATCGTACATTTGAACCCGATGTCATCACACAGAGAACATACTATTGCTATTCTAGGATTGGGCTACGTAGGCCTGCCTTTAGCTGTGGCGTTTTCGAAGAAGTATAAAACGCTGGGGTTCGATATAAATGCGGAGAAAGCGGCTTTGATTGCGTCGGGGGTAGATCCTACGAATGAATTGGACGGTGACCAATTATCCAACGCCCTCCACTCCCACCTTCAAATCACCGCAGACCCCACCCGTCTCGCTTCGTGCAACACTTTTATTATTACCGTACCTACAGACATTCATCCCGATAAATCCCCAAATCTTGAACCGCTCATCGCTGCGAGTACCTTAGTAGGCGAGCACCTCAAAAAAGGGGATCTCGTGATTTACGAGAGCACGACCTATCCCGGCTGTACAGAAGAAGTATGTGTGCCTATTCTAAGCGAAAAAAGTGGCCTCGTATTCAACGAAGACTACACAGTAGGTTACAGCCCAGAGCGCATTAACCCTGGTGATAAACAACGCAACGTTACCAACATACTCAAAGTAACCTCAGGCTCAACCCCTGAAGCAGGACAGGAAGTGGATGCGTTATACAATGCCATTATTACAGCAGGAACACATCTAGCGCCCAGCATCAAAGTTGCGGAGGCTGCAAAAGCCATTGAAAATGCACAACGCGATGTCAACATCAGTTTCATTAATGAGCTGGCATTGATTTTTGACAAACTCCATATCGATACTGGGGATGTGCTGGCAGCTGCAGGTACCAAATGGAATTTCTTGCCTTTTAAACCTGGACTCGTCGGGGGGCATTGCATTAGTGTGGATCCTTATTATCTGGCACACAAAGCACAAGAAGTAGGTCACGATCCTCAGGTCATTTTATCGGGCCGCAGGATTAACGATAGCATGGGGCTGCATGTTGCCAGCTCGGTGGTGAAGCTATTGCATCAAAAAGACCTTCCTGTTAAAGGCGGAAGAGCACTCATTCTAGGTCTGGCATTCAAAGAAAATACCGGCGATGTACGCAACTCTAAAGTCGTGGATGTGTATCAAGAATTAAAAAGCTTTGGTATGGAAGTCGACGTATACGATCCTTTAGCGAATCCGGTACAAGCTTTGAGAGAATACGGTATAGAATTAGTCCAGAAGATCAATTTATCAGAGTACCAAGCCATACTTCTTGCCGTACCGCACCAAACTTTTACTACGCTTACTATCCAAACTTCACCCCAATGCGTGGTCTATGACCTCAAAGGGGTCCTCCCGCGCCAAAACGTAGATAAACGGCTATAAAAAAGACCGCTCTGGGCGGCCTCATCTTATTTTCTAGCATAGTCGTCCTGAACACGAACGATGTCGTCCTCATCTGAGGGATGATCTGGATCCGTATGTTGCCAGAATTCTGCAACAACCCCCCATCCCTCAAGACCGATCAAACGGTGGCGCTCCCCTTGCTCCAAGACTATAGTTTCACCTGCCTCAAAACGAACCAATGCTCCTTCGTCATCCGTAACACTGCGTACAATACCCACAGGACCTTCCACTACACGCCAAGTCTCCGCACGACGGTGGTGGTATTGCCAGCTCAAACGGGCCTCTGGCTTCACTAAGAGAATCTTAGGGCTCAATTTTCCTGCAATGCGCAGAGGGCCCACATCTAGACCTTCGAAATAAATATCCGCAAACGCTTGGGCCTGGTTTTCGTCTAAAACGAAGAACCCACCCCACGGGCGGTTCAGGTCGTAACGATCTACACGCAGCCCTTGATTGCTCAGTTTAATTCGGGTAATTTCAAAGATGTCCATGTAGCTTTAGAATTGATTTGGTGGTTCAAAAATAGACAGAAACCCCAATCATCAACCATCGGCACGGAATTTGTGTCTCGATTGGAACTAAAAACTGTTGAAAACCTAGATTAATCAACACTTAACACAAGATTGTCTATCTTCGCTGTACCAACCAACAAAACCTATTACTCATGAGCTCAGCACTCTACCCTCTAGTGCCACCCTTTGTGGCAGTGGTGATTCTGCTAGCGCGGCTACTGATGGACTTCGGCTACAAGCTGGGTTTAGTGGATCAGCCGAACGAGCGTTCGTCGCACACTAAAATCGTTCCAAGAGTAGGCGGTTTGGCCATTTTCCTCCCTTATTTACTGCTCGGTTTAGGCTTTTACCTTTCCGGTTACGACTATTTACAACTCAACAGCGGCTATTGGTTAGGTCTAGGGGCAATTGTAGCTCTGGGCACTATTGATGATCGATTAGACCTCAGTTCTTCCTTAAAGTTTTTCGTCCAGTTCGCAGTCGCCGCCTACTACGTTTTGTCTACCGGAAACTACGTAGATAACCTCTACGGATTGTTCGGTGTAGGAGTACTTCCTTCTTGGCTCGGAATCAGTTTGAGTATCATCACGGTCGTCTATTTAATCAATGCGGTAAACCTTATTGATGGCGTAGATGGATTGGCAGCAGGAATCAGTTTGTTAGCGCTTTATCTGTTCAGCACGCTCATGGGCGGCGGTGAGCATTTAATCACCTTCGCATTCATCGGCCTAGGACTCATTGTTTTTATGGGGTTCAATTATTCCGATAAGCGAAAAATCTTCCTTGGAGACGCAGGGTCTCTCAGCTTAGGTTTTATCCTCGCAACCTTCGCGATGGAATTCCTTCACAGCGGTAATAATCATATCGCCCACCTCAATCTAAATCCCGTCATTGTTGCAGTCTTAGTATTGGGCTACCCTGTTGCAGATACTATTCGAGTTTTCGCTATTCGAATCAGTATGGGCTTAAGTCCATTCAATGCCGATCGCCGTCACATGCACCACGTTTTGTTAGATAAGGGCTTCAGTCACTTTGGTACGACTACTTTCATTATGACGGTCATGGCAGGATTGGTTGCTGGTAACAAATTACTGGCCCCACTCCTCGACAGCCACCTTATGATTTTGTTAAATATCTTAGGAATCTTACTTATTCACCTGTTTGTTCGTCATCGTTCAACCCAATTGCGTATTTTTTGGCGCTCGTTCTCACGGACGTTCTTTAACCCCGTGAAAAAAGTGTGGAACAAATACATGGTAGATTAGATTGATACAACTCTTTAACCATACACCTGAACTGAGCCATTACATCTATGTAGTGGCTTTTTTCTTGATTGTCCTCGGCCTCCTTTGGGGCCGATTCAAAGCGATGCATGTCTTCGCTGCAGTAGTTATGGCACTCATTCTATCTGGGTTTATGGGCATCAAGCACATTTATGCTACGGCAGTGAACCCGTCTATTCTAACTGTGATGGCACTCATTGCGCTCACAGGCATATTAAAAAAGACACTGCCCTTTCACAGAATTGGTGATTTGCTGGGAAAATCGTCTAAAGGATTTATGATCCGGACCGGACTTGTCACTGCCGCCTTGAGTGGATTCATTAATAATACCCCGGTAGTGGCGCTTTTGATTCCTATTTTAAAGTCAAAAGCGAAGGAGCATAACTGGCCCATTGGGAATTACCTCATGCCGCTTTCATTTGCGGCTGTCGCTGGGGGCACCATCACCCTGATCGGTACTTCGACTAATCTCGTACTGAACGGTCTCATGATCGAAAATGGGATTGAAGGATTTAAATTTTGGGACTTTCTTATTCCAGGACTCTACGTTACCGGAGCCGTTTTGCTTACTACCGTACTCATTGCTCCCACGGTACTCAAAAAAACTACTGAAGGCCCAAACGCTGCTAAAAATGAAGAGCGTCAGTACACGACTGAACTTAAGGTCATACTAGGAGGTACCATGGAAGGTAAAACCGTAAAATCCGCGGGACTTCGCAACCTAAATGACCTTTTTCTCGCAGAGATTTACAGAAATGGTGAATTCATCTCTCCGGTTACTCCGAAGATGACCTTAGAAGCGAATGATACCCTGTTTTTCACTGGCGCGCTTGAAGAAGTCAACGGCTTACTAGATCTCTTTCCAAAAGGACTAAAAACCGTCGAGGAGAAGTTTGAAGTCGATGCACGTCACGATCTTATTGAAGTACTGGTCCCTAACAACAGTGACCTGATCGGCAGACCTTTAAAACAAACCAATTTCCGGGCACGTTACGACGCCGTTATTGTTGGCGTTCAACGCGGAGGTCAGCCGATTAAAGGCAAGATTGGTCGCATTGCCTTGCAGGCCGGCGATCTTCTACTGCTTTCTGCCGGGATAAATTTCACCGCACGCAACGAACGCGAAACCCCGCTCATCACCATCAACCAACACAAACGCTCCTCCACATCCACAAAAGGCCGAGGACAATACTTTATCCCAGGGCTACTTATCATTGTAGGCGGTGCACTCTTTTTACACTGGTCATTATTGCTCTCAGTAGGCCTTATGCTGCTCCTAGGAATTGCCTGCGGCATTACTCACGCAGAAAAATTAAAGCGCGAATTCAATCTGGAACTTTACGTCTTACTTATTCTTTCCGTCGCCTTTGGTAGCGCGGCTGTAGAAGGCGGTCACGCGGGCTTCTTTATCGAACAAATCACTTTGCCGTCCGATGCTTCTGCGGGTATTGTTCTATTGTTCCTTCTAACCCTGTTATTGACCAATTTTATGACTAACGTCTCCGCCGTCGCCATCGCTTTCCCGATCGCCGCAGCGATGATGCAACATTACCAGCTAGGACATCTCGAAGTCTTTCTTCCCGTAGCTTTTGGAGCGAGCGGAAGTTTCCTCACCCCCTCGAGCTATCAAACCCACCTCATGATCATGGGTCCGGGCAATTATTCCAACAAAGATTTCTTGAAATTGGGATTACCTGTTTTGCTGGTTTACAGCGCTGTAGCGTTGTGGGTTTTATTATAGGTTACATTAGGAATTAGTCCACGGAAATCGGAAATTGCGCGTCTAACCAAGCATTTACACCCCATCGTGGCTGAAAAACTCCACATTATTCCTCACCAGCACGCAGTCTCTAGGGCGGATCGCGAACAGCAAAATGGTCATAAAGGACATGTTTTGTGGTTCACAGGTTTGAGCGGCAGCGGTAAGAGTACGGTGGCTTCCGCAGTGGAACGTACGCTCCACGAGCGCGGTATTCGCACCTACATCCTTGATGGAGATAATGTTCGCACTGGACTAAACAGCGATCTCGATTTTAGTGCTGAAAGTCGTGAGGAGAATATCCGCCGCATAGCTCATGTGAGTGGGCTGATGAAAGAGGCCGGATTAGTGGTGTTGAGTGCCTTTGTAAGTCCCTATCAAAAAGACCGCGACTTAGTCCGCGCCGTTGCACAAGGAGATTTCTCTGAGATCTTCATTAGCACGCCGCTGGAAGTTTGTGAGCAGCGCGATGTAAAGGGGCTGTATGCGAAAGCACGGGCAGGTGAGATCAGTAATTTTACAGGAATTAGCGCGCCGTTTGAGGCGCCGGGGAATCCAGAATTGGACGTACCCACACACCAGATGAGTATAGAAGAAGCGGCCGCGATGGTCGTTGCATATATAATACCTAAAATAACAGGTGACGATGAGTAGCTATTCGCTAACACATTTACAGGAGCTCGAGGCAGAGGCGATCTATGTCATAAGAGAAGTCTACGCCCAATTTGATAATCCAGCCATCCTTTTCTCTGGCGGTAAGGACAGCATTGTCGTGGCTCATTTAGCCCGCAAAGCGTTCTGGCCAGCTAAGATTCCGTTCCCGTTCGTGCATATCGATACGGGACATAATTTCCCTGAGACGATGGCCTTTAGAAACCAGCTCATCAAAGACCTTGGGGTCCAGTTAGTCGTCGGTTCCGTCCAGGAATCCATCGATGAAGGTGCCGTTGTGGAAGAAACTGGAATCAATGCATCCAGAAACGCACTTCAAACCACAACCCTGCTCGATACCATCGAGCGCAACAAGTTTGACGCGTGTATGGGGGGTGCCCGTCGTGATGAGGAAAAAGCACGTGCAAAAGAGCGCTTCTTCTCGCACCGCGATGACTTTGGTCAGTGGGATCCAAAAAACCAACGTCCAGAGCTCTGGAACCTATTCAACGGTAAAAAGCGCATGGGTGAGAACTTCCGTGTGTTCCCTATATCCAACTGGACAGAAATGGACGTTTGGCAATACATCCTTCAGGAAAACATCGCCATCCCAGAACTCTACTTTGCGAAAGAGCGCAACGTTATTTGGCGCAACGGTTCATGGCTCCCAGTAAGTGAACACATCACTTTACGTGAAGGCGATACGCCGCAAATGAAAATGGTTCGCTTCCGTACCCTAGGTGATATCACCATCACCGGCGGACAAGAAAGCGCTGCAGATACCCTAGAAAAAATCGTTCAGGAAGTCGCCTCTTCGCGTCAAACAGAACGTGGTAACCGTGAGGACGACAAGCGCAGTGAAAGCGCCATGGAAGACCGCAAGCGTCAGGGATACTTCTAACCATCAAAGCACAAAAAATCCAGATGGAAAACACATTCGATACCAATTCCTACCTCAATATGGAACTCCTTCGCTTCACAACTGCCGGTAGTGTAGACGATGGAAAATCAACATTGATCGGCCGACTCCTTTACGACAGCAAAAGCATCTTCGAGGACCAAGTCGCTCAGATCGAACAAACCTCTGCAAAAAGAGGCCTAGATCACGTCGACCTCAGCCTCTTCACAGACGGCCTTAAAGACGAACGAGAGCAGGGTATCACCATTGACGTAGCCTACCGCTACTTTGCTACGCCTAAGCGTAAATTCATCATTGCAGATACGCCAGGACACGTGCAGTACACGCGCAATATGGTCACCGGTGCTTCTACCGCCAACCTTGCGCTTATCCTCGTGGATGCTCGCAAAGGCGTGATCGAGCAAACCAAGCGTCACACCTTCATTGCCTCCCTCTTGCAAATCCCACACGTCTTCGTGTGTATCAACAAGATGGACCTGGTAGACTACAGCCAAGAAGCCTATGATAAGGTGGTGAAAGAATACACGGACTTCGCTGCAAAACTCAATGTTCAGGATGTCCGATTCATCCCTATGTCCGCCCTTCACGGTGACAATGTCGTCACCCGCAGTGAGCACATGACCTGGTACGAAGGGGGCACACTCCTTCACAACCTGGAAACCGTGCACATCTCTGCAGACTACAACCTGCGCGATTGCCGCTTCCCTGTGCAAACAGTCATACGTCCCCACACCGACGAATACCATGATTTCAGAGGCTATGCAGGCCGCGTTGCGGGAGGAATTTTCAAAAAAGGAGATAAAGTGGTCGCCCTGCCCTCAGGATTAGAAAGCACCATTTCAGGCATTCACACGCTCACAGGAGAACTAGACGAAGCCTTTCCGCCGATGTCCGTGACCATTACATTAGACGATGATATCGACATCAGCCGAGGAGATATGCTTGTGCGCAGTGAAAACCGCCCAGACGGGCAGCAAGATTTAGACGTGATGCTCTGCTGGCTCAATGCCACACCACCGCGTCCACGTGCAAAATACGTCCTTAAGCAGACCACCGCTGATGCACGCGCAATGATTACGGAGATCCAGTATAAAATGGACATCAATACGCTACATAGGTTAGAGGAAGACAAGGACATTAAGATGAACGATATCGCCCGTGTGAAGATTCGCTCAACCAAGCCCATCTTCGCAGATGAATACAATCAAAACCGCGTCACAGGATCGTTGATTCTAGTGGATGAGGCAACGAATGAAACGGTTGCTGCGGGGATGATTCGTTAAGGTCATTTAGAAACAGAAATCATTAAGCCCAGCCTCTGCGTTGGGCTTTTTTGTGGAATACACTTAGTTTTCAAGAATTCTAGTACATCGAAAGCAAATAACCTAGATTGATTGAATGCCTAAGATCAGCTTTCGTATTCGCTCCGAAAAATCCCAAGCCGGGATTTATGTATACCTCTACCCGTCAAAAAAGAGTAGAATAGAGTTTCCCGTTGGAATTTCTATTAGGACCGCTTATTGGGATAAACGTAAAATGCGCATGACAGATGGCGCCCAAGAAGGTGTTATGGTCAATGATATGCTTGAACAGATTGAGATTTCCCTGATCCAATTTTTGAATTTAAACGGACATCTAAAGGTTAGGAAAAAACATCTTCAAGAGCAAGTTAAACTGGCCTTGGGGCGACCTGTTAAGGTGGAACGGCGACTAAGTGTTCAAGCACGAAATTATATCGAACAAGTTCCCTACATGAGATCTAATATTTCCGGAGGGATGGGGCTTACCAAAAACACAGAGCGGCTTTATAGGCGATTTGCGGAATTGGTTGAAGAATACGATACATCAACGCACCGGCCAATGATGCTCGCAGGACTTAATAAAAAATGTATTGATGGTTTCGTGCGTTGGATGTTTGAAGATCGAAATTATGCTGTGAGTAATGTGGGTACTCAATTGAAGTGCATTAAGACCATCAGCAAAAACGCCAAAGCGGAAGGGATGAAAGTTCATCCTTATGCTTTAAGTCTTAAAACGTTTAGCTTATCAAAACACGAGCGGTATATGCAGATTATATCTGATGATGAAGTTCACGCTTTGAAAAACTTGTATGCTACATTGAATGGCCTTCATAGGTGTATTTGTGCCTGGATGCTGATTGGTTTATTCACCGGACAACGTATTGGGGATTTGCTATCCCTAACACAAGACCAGATTAAGCAAGGTAAGAACGGCCTACTTATAGATTTTAATCAGCAAAAAACCAAGAGACACGTCACAATAGGAGTAAACGACCCCGTAGTGAGTCACATTTTAATCGATGACTTTCCGCAACGTATTAATTCCATTACGTTTAATAGAGAAATGAAGGTAGTGGCGCGGATGGCAGGAATGGTTGAGGTTGTTAAAGGCCGGAAGGTAAACCCTTTGACGCGCAGAAAGGAATTGGGGGAATATCCAAAGTACAGTTTGATTACTGCGCATGATCTTAGGCGATCGTTTGCTACCAATCTATACGGCAAAGTTCCTACTCCGCTAATTATGAAAATGACTGGTCACACTAAGGAAGGAAACTTTTTAACTTACATCGGCGAGCACCACAACAAGGATCACTATGCAGAGGAGTTTTTGAGTTTATTGACTAACTCCTTTAAAGAGGACTAGTCATTACTGGTAATTACCGGAGCGCTAAACCTTTAGAACAGGCTCAAAAAGCCGATCAATCTAATATTTATAGATGGAACATTGGTGGAAATCTAAAATCCTCACAACCAAAGTTCTGAAATATTCACAATAAAAAGCCTAATATCTCCACAATTTAACATCTTTCGGAGTACCTTTGTAAGGTAAATAGGGATTGTTATGGCATATGTAAAGAGACTGATTGAAGGCGAATTATTACAAAAATTAGCTGCTTCAGGAGCCGTTTTAATAAAAGGGCCTAAATCATGTGGCAAGACAGAAACAGCAACACAATATGCAAAAAGTGTTGTGCAAATGGATGGTGATCCTCAGGTTCCTGTAATAATGGCAACTAATCCAAAACTTCTTTTAGAAGGAGACACTCCAAGGTTAATTGACGAATGGCAAGAGCAGCCAGAGATTTGGAACTATGTAAGGCACGAGGTTGATCGACGTAAGTCTAAGGGCGACTTCATTTTAACAGGTTCTGCTAATCCACAAGAACAAGTTAGATTACATAGTGGTGCAGGTCGTTTTACAGTAGTGCAAATGGGCCCAATGACCTGGCAGGAACTAGGTTACTCCAGCGGAAGTGTTAAACTTTCAGAATTGCTCTTAGAAAAACAATTGGAGTTTTACGAGCCTGCGCTAGCTCTAGAAACTATCATAGAAAGACTATGTATTGGGGGATGGCCATCACTTATTAATCAAGACTATGAAACAGCACTAAATTTAAATCGCGGGTATATCGACCTACTATGTGAAGTAGATATGAGTCAAGTCTCACAGACTAAACGTAATCCTATGAAAGTGCTGAGTTTACTGCGCTCCTTATCAAGAAATGTCTCGACATTGGTAGATAATAAAACTTTAGAAAGAGACATAAAACTGAACGAAAACAGTGGGTTGTCCATAAATACTCTTTCGGATTACTTAGACGCATTGACGAAATTAATGGTACTTATCGAGCAGCCCGCTTTCAATCCACACATCCGCTCATCTGCATCACTTAGGAAGTCACCTAAAAGACATTTGTGCGATCCTTCACTAGCTATTGCTGCATTGGGTTTAGATAAGAATGCATTGCTGCGAGACGTTAAATACACGGGGTTTTTGTTCGAATCGTTAGCCATTCAGAATTTGAAAGTCTATGCGCAATTAAATGACGCTAAGGTGTTTCATTATAATGATTCCTATGGCAAAGAAGTAGATGCCATCGTTCAAAAGCGCAATGGTGATTATGCTCTGTTTGAAATTAAACTAGGCGTTGGATACATCGATGAAGCGGCAGTAAGTCTGAAAAAGTTTGTATCAAATATCGATACAGAAAACATGGCTCTGCCAAAATCACTTAACATTATCACAGGTACGGGAATGAGTTATCGTCGGCCGGATGGAATAAACGTTATATCGTTAGCCTCTCTAGGTTGCTAAAAAACTATGTCTAGGTTTTGGTTGAAAAATATTTTGCAGTCATTTGATGCTAGCAGCCCGCAGTCATTCGGTATATATGGTTATACCCAAAATCATATTAAAATAGCATGATTTAACATGGAATACGACTATATCAATTTAACGTCAAATGTCATTTTAATGTCAAAACCGAAGTTGACAAGAAAGTAAAAATTGACTTGATTTTGTCCCAATAGAGACTGAACAGCTCTGATTCTTTATGGTACTTTAGACTTAAAAAAGTTTAAAATGAATTTTAATACCAACATTACTCAGTCAAAAAGAAGCAGAAACTATTAAAGA
>Ga0213862_10000567_pt1 | contig 15641 bp, 14 predicted proteins | sample PICome_7_FD_160092 | JGI IMG/M metagenome (GOLD analysis project Ga0213862, IMG submission 160092) | Coastal seawater microbial communities near Pivers Island, North Carolina, United States - PICO266 | ecosystem: Environmental > Aquatic > Marine > Coastal | place: USA: North Carolina... | reverse complement strand
TTTCAATAGCTAATAATTTGAATGGAGGAAATAATATTTATGTAAATAAAGACGGAAGTCTATCACCACCGTCTATAAGAGATAAATATATAGCCGGACATGCAGGTAGTTCAAGCGATATTAAAAATGGTTATATGAATCCCGGAAGTTATAGTGCAAAAGAAAACATCATAAATAATTTTGAGTATGTATTAGATTACAGAATATTACCTAATATACCCGTTCTCTTTTCAAATAATCCTTATGTGAAAAATAATTCATTAGAACACCTAACTAATCATGGATCTAATAGTGAATTAAACAGTGTGCAAACCAAGTTCTCTATGAATATTGTGTATGTATTATTAGAAGATCAGTAATGAAAAAATGTTTTTAATGTGTTGCCTTGAGTAACTCAGGAAATTTTTTCTGAAAACGCTTTAATCGTGGTATAGATACATTTCTAACATATCGATCATATGGATTTCGTTTTTCATAATTTTGATGATAGTCTTCCGCTTCGTAAAAAACTGAAAACTTTGTTACCTCTGTCACTATTTTATTATTGTATATTTCTTTGTTTAATTTTTGAATAGCTGCCTCTATAAGATTTTTTTCATCTATCGTTTTATAAAAAGCAATCGATCTATACTGACTTCCATAATCTGGGTGTTGACCGTTCTTTGTAGTAGGATCATGTGAACCAAAAAAAACATCTACTAGAGTTTTAAAAGTAACAATTTCTGGATTGTAGTATACAGCTACTACTTCTGCATGGCCTGTTCTTCCTGTCCCTATAGATCTGTAAGTAGGATTTTTGGTGAAACCACCAGCATATCCTGATATCGCTTCGTTGACTCCTTCAACACTTTCAAAAATTGATTCTACACACCAGAAACAGCCACTTGCAAAATAGGCTACTTTGTCTGAAGCACTAATTTTATTTACTTGATATTCATTTTGTTTGGCCTCTCTGGTGAAACCATATGTAACTAAGATTAAAAAAACTACGATGATAGCCAGTATACTTTGTTGATTTTTCATAAATGAAATTTATTAATTTATTGAGTAGTCTAAAAATTAAATGATTCTTACAATTTGTTTACAACTTTAGTCTTTTGTTAAGAAAGCATATTGTAAATACTAAGGTAGATACTTACATTTGTTAGACAAAATTTATTCTTTAGATTATGGAGCATTTTATCGTTTCTGCACGTAAATACAGACCTCAATTCTTTGAGGACGTTATTGGGCAACAAGCGATAACAAATACTTTAGAGAATGCCATTAAAAATAATCATTTAGCTCAAGCTCTTCTTTTTACTGGACCTAGAGGTGTCGGAAAAACATCTTGTGCTAGAATTTTAGCAAAAAGAATCAATGAAGAAGGGGCTGAATCTAATGATGAAGACTTTGCTTTTAATATATTTGAACTAGATGCTGCTTCCAATAACTCTGTAGATGATATCAGGAGTTTAACAGATCAAGTAAGAATACCTCCTCAAACCGGAAAATACAAGGTGTATATTATAGATGAAGTACACATGTTATCACAAGCGGCTTTTAATGCTTTTTTAAAAACATTAGAAGAACCTCCAGCTCATGCTATATTTATTTTAGCTACTACAGAAAAACATAAAATTATTCCCACAATTTTATCACGTTGCCAAATATTTGATTTTAAGAGAATAACTGTTTTAGATACAAAAAATTATTTAAAAAAAATAGCTGCAAAAGAAAACATTGAAGCAGATGATGATGCCTTACACATAATTTCACAAAAAGCTGATGGCGCCATGAGGGATGCTCTTTCAATTTTTGATAGAGTTATTAGTTTTTCTGGAAAAAATCTAACTCGTGAGGCTGTAACTCAAAATTTAAATGTCTTAGACTATGATACTTATTTTACAATGACAGATTTGTTATTAGAAAATAAAATTCCTGATGTGTTAAATAACTTTAATGAAATTTTGTCTAAAGGATTTGAAGGGCACCATTTTATTAGTGGACTAGCCTCTCACTTTAGAGATTTGTTGGTTGCCAAAGACAAGGCAACTATCAACTTACTTGAAGTTGGTGATAATGCTAAAAAGAAGTATTTAAATCAATCCTCTAAAACGTCTATAAGCTTTCTCTTACAATCTATAGAAAAAGCCAATCAATGCGAATTAAATTATAAAATAAGTAAAAATCAACGACTTTTAGTTGAATTAACTTTGATGCAAATTGCCTCCATCACTTTCGATGGCGAAAAAAAAAAACCAGCTAACTATATAATTCCAGCTACATTTTTTACTTCTATCTCACCCCCCTTAAAAAAGGAAATAATACCAGACGTTAAAGTTAAAGACGATCTTAAAACACCATCAAAGGTTGTCGATAAAGAGCCTTTAGCATCAAGTACTCAAATATCTAAACCACCAATTTTAAAAAATATAAAAAGAAGAAGTAATTCTCTTTCTTTAAAAAGTATTCATCAACAAAAAGACATAAAAAAGACTACAACTGAAATTAATTATGATGATTACCCAAGAAAACCTTTTACAGAAAGTGAATTACAAACAGCATGGAAAGACTTTCAAAAATTTTTAATAAAAAAAGGCGAAAAAAGTATCGCTTCTATTTTAGCTACAGACATACCAACACTTCAAGAAAACTTTCATATTCAGTTTATTTTGCCCAATAAGCTAATGGAAGACCAATTAAAACAAGTAAAACCAAAACTAATAAAATTTATTAGGGAATCTTTAAACAACTACGGTATTTCTTTAAATATTGTAGTTAATGAAACTATACAAAAGAAGTTTGCATATACTCCTAAAGAAAAGTATAACAAACTTCTAGAAAAAAATGCTTTTCTTAAAGACTTAAAAGACACTTTTCAACTAGATCTGTAATCCTATTTATATTTTATCTCCAAGATAAACCAGCATAATATCTTTTTTTATTAGCTGCCTAGAATAAAAATCCGAAAGGGTGTATATTTTATTATCTATTGTTTTAACAAATAATGGTACGGATTCTATTCGATTATGAAGTTTTTCTAATGTTTCATTAAATTCGTTTTCTGATGAAATAGCTGTTTCATAAATGGATGGATAATCTCTAGCTGCTTCACTTAAATTTATAAAATCATCTTTTGGAGTAAAAAAATGTTTTTCATTCTCAAAATTTTGATTCTTCACTTCATCAGCAGTAGCTAATCGATAAGCTCCACGTTCACCAAATATTGGAGAAAAGTTTTTTAATGCATATTTATTAACTGCATCACTACCTGTTAGAGCTATTAAGTAACCTATATCATTCAACTCAATATTGTCTGAAAGATCATCATCATATACATTCACAGAATACGCTTCCAACCCCATGTTGCTACTTTGTTCTATAAAAGATGTATTGGCGTCTATTAGGACCACTCTTTTCCCAAGATTTTGAATATATTCAGCTATAAGTCTTGAAGATTTTGAGGCACCAACAATTAAAATTCCATCGGAAGAATTCAAAAATACTCCAATGATTTTTGCAAATAAACGAGCGGTTGTTGCGTTTAATAAAACAGTTCCAAGAACTATCATAAATACTAAAGGCGTTATATATTCTGCTCCTTCTACTCCCTGTTTTAGAAGCTTACTTCCAAAAAGAGAAGCTATACCAGCTGCAACTATACCCCTAGGGCCAACCCAACTTATGAATAACTTTTCATTAAATTTTAAGTTTGAATTATAAGTACTGATAAAAACTCCTAAAGGTCTAATAATAAACACTATAAGAAAAAAAAGAATCGCTGTTTTCCAATTATATAAAAGCATTAAATCCTCCATATTAATATTTGCAGAAAGAAGAATAAATAGAATTGAAATTAATAAAACACTCAATGATTCTTTAAAGTACAATAGCTCTTTTAAATTTTTTAATTTGCCATTTCCAAGAACCATCCCCATCACTACAACAGCCAACAAACCTGATTCATGTGCAAATATTTCTGATTCTACAAAAACAAGCAAAACTGTAGACAAAGAGACCACATTTAATAAATAATGAGGAATCCATTTTTTATTAATCACAAAGGTTAGTGCATGAGCAAAAGTGAAACCAAAAGAAGTTCCAAATAGTAAAATTTTCCCAAATTCAGATAATGCTGTTTTAGTGAAACCGCTATCACCACCTACACTTATAAACTCAAATACCAATACAGCTACTAGCGCACCTATTGGATCTATAAGAATTCCCTCCCACTTTAAAACAGTTGAAATATCTTTTTTTAATGGAATATTCCTTAAAATTGGAGTAATTACCGTAGGTCCTGTAACTATGATCAATCCAGAAAACAAAAAAGACAATTCCCAATTTAGCTCAAAAATAAAATGTGCTAAAAAACCAGCTCCAAAAAAAGTAACTGCTGATCCTAGGGTAATTAATTTTGTTATTACCGGCCCAACATTTTTTATTTCATCTCTTTTTAATGTTAAGCCACCCTCAAATAATATAATACTGATGGCCAATGAAACAAAATAATACAACCCATCTCCAGGAAACAATCCTTTGGTACCATTCCAGATAGGTTCAATATACTTTGTATGATCGTCTGTTAAAAACTCTGCTGCTATAGGACCTACCAAAAGTCCAATTAATATCAATGGAAGAATTGCTGGAATTTTAAATCTCCAAGCAAACCACTGTGCTAATATTCCTAAAATAATTATTCCTGCTAATTCTAACATACTAAATATTATTTCTTTAAAAATACAAAAATACATGCATAAAAAATATTCTAGAATATTAAAATATTTATTTTAAAAACTTCTATTTGAGGGTACTATGTAATGTATTTATTAATATTTAAAATTACCAAATACATTTTAAAAAATCATTTATAATATTTAACCCAAAACCTACACAAGTCAATCAATACAATAACGAATATTTAGTATTTTAGCTATTTAGTTTTATTTAAATCTATTAGATAATCAATTATATGCAAATTAAACCCAAAACTGGTATTAAGGGATTAACTGAAAATTGGCAAAGTGATTTAATTGCTGCTATAAGTGTTGCGCTCATTGCTTTACCTCTTTCATTAGGTATTGCTTTGGCAGCAGGAGCACCTGCCATGTCAGGTATTTTTTCAGCCGTAGTTGGAGGAATAGTTACAACACTTTACAGAGGTGGTCACATATCAGTTAACGGACCTGCAAAAGGAGTCATTGGTGTGATACTTCTTGGTATTGCTTTAATGGATGATGGTTCAGGTCAAGCCTTTAATTATGTTTTAGCAGCAGTTGTTGTTTCTGGTGCAATTCAAATGTTATTAGGAATATTAAAACTGGGAAGATTAGCAGAAGTTTTCCATAGTTCAGTAATCCATGGTATTCTAGCAGCAATTGGAATTATCATATTTGCTAAACAAATCCATGTAGCAATGGGAACTTATTCTGATAGTCCTAGTATTATACAAAACCTTATAGATGCAGTTTTATATTTACCTCAAGCTAATCCTTTTGTCATACTCATTTCACTTACAGGATTATTTTTATTATTACTGCACTCTAAAATAAGTTACCGTTTTTTTCATTTTTTACCGGCTCCAATGTGGGTTATAGCTCTTTCTATTCCTTTTGCATACCTTTTTAACTTCTTTGACCAACAAACACTTTCATTTCTGGGTAAAACCTATGAAATAGGCCTCATTTACTGCTAGACATTCCAGATAATATTATGGATTCTATTATGCATCCTAATTTTAATAAAGTTAATACAATTGAATTTTGGACGACTGTATTTTCTATGTTGATCATAACAAGTATTGAGTCACTTGCAATTGCCAAAGCTGTTGACAAAATTGACCCCTACAAAAGAAAAACAGACTTAAATAAAGATCTAACAGGGATTGGTTTAAGTACTATGGTAGCTGGCCTTATAGGTGGTTTACCAATAATTGCAGTAATCATAAGAAGTACGGTAAATATTCATAACGGTGCCAAAACAAAATGGTCTAATATGTATCAAGGAATATTATTACTTCTTTTTATTGTGGCTTTAAGTCCCATTATGAGAAAAGTACCGCTATCTGCTTTTGCTATTTTATTGGTATATACTGGTTTTAAATTAGCATCTCCTGCTGTTTTCAAGAAAGCATACAACCAAGGAACTGAGCAACTTATTTTTTTTACAGGAACAATGATTCTTACAATCTACACCAATTTATTAATTGGTTTATTAGGTGGTTTATTATTGGCTTTAGTTACTCATATGCTTTTAGCAAGATTATCCATCTCTCAATTTTTTAAGATGGTGTATAAATCTCGCACTAAATTGGTAAAGCTTAAAGATGGGAGCTTTGATTTAAAAATTAGAGGAATAGCAAACTTTTTAGGTATTCTAAAAGTTGACAATCTAATAACTCAAATTCCTTCTGGAGCTAATGTAAATATTGATTTATCAGAAACAAGATTGGTTGGCATTACCTACATGGATTATCTAGTTGAATTCCTTAAATCTCAAAGAGATTCTGGCGGTAGGGTATTCATTACTGGACTAGATTCTCATGTTTCCTCTACAACATATAATAGAGCTTTAAAAATTAGTTTAAATAATTCTTCTAAAAAATTATCTCAAAGACAAAAACGATTACGAAATTTAGCTACTGAAAAAGAGTATCAATACAGTAGTCAAGTTGATTGGAATACTCTTTATTTGAAAAAATTCCATTTCTTTGAAATTAGACCTATAGAAAGTAAATACAATTGTCTAAAAGGCACCTATGAAGATTTAGGTGTGTCCTGGGAAATTGCAGATGTAACTTTTAATGAGGGTAAAGCTTTTACTGCTGAAACCTTCAATACAACTCTAATGGTATTAAAATTAAATAAAAAACTACCCATTTTTACTATGGAAAAAGAAGGAGTACTAGGAAAAATATTTGATCGTGTGATGGCTTTTACTGGATATAAAGATATTGATTTTGAAATGTATCCAGATTTTTCAAAAAAATTCTTGCTGATGGGAGAAAATGAATCTGAGATTAGATCTTTTTTTACAGAAAAAATTATTCACTTTTTTGAAAATCATCAGATTTATCATCTAGAAAGCAATGGTGAATCAATTGTTATTTTTGACAAAATAAAGCTAGCTCGAACAGATGAAACAATAGCTTTTATAAAATATGGTAGAGAATTAGCTTCATTACTGAACTCATAGATTTAAAAATATTTTATCTATTTTTTTTGAAATAATATCATCTAAAAAATTAAATAATCTTAGATTAGGGTTAAAACAAATTATATCGTACAAATGCTAGGACTACAATTTGAAACGTCAACATCTTGGGCAGAAATTGCTGAAGATAATTTAGAACAAATACTAACTGATCATGCATTTGCAGAGCAAAAGGCCTCTGCTAATGCTATTTCTATCATCATAAACTATTCGGAGGAGACAGATTTAGTGAAAGATATGAGTGATATTGCTATTGAGGAATTAGAACATTTTAGGATGGTTCATCAGTTAATGATAAAAAGAGGCTTTGTATTAGGAAGAGAACAACACAACGACTATGCTAAATCATTACAAAAATTCTTCCCAAAAACAAAGGATAGACAAACTGCTTTGATAAACAGATTATTAGTAGCTGCTCTCATTGAAGCCAGAAGTTGTGAGCGTTTTAAAGTTTTCTCTGAAAACATGCAAGATGAAGAGCTTTCAAAATTTTATAAAGATTTAATGGTGTCAGAAGCAAATCATTACACGTTATTTTTAGGATATGCAAGAAAATATATGGATAGAAAAACTGTAGATGAAAAATGGAAAAACTTATTAGCTTTTGAAGCAGAAATGATGAAATCTAGGGGTACTAAAGCAACAGTTCATGGTTAATAAAACCCTATTTTCATAAACTTATACTCTAATTTGTGTTTAGCAAAGAACAATCTACATTATTAAGAAAGGAGTTTTGGACTAGTTTTGGAAAATCTTTTCCCAGAAAATGGATACTTTATAATACCAAAATAAAAGGGGTAAGTTTTAAATTTGTTGCAGATAGGAAAAAGGCCATGGTAGTCTTAGATCTTGAACATCCAGATAAAATTGCTAATGAATTATTATTTGAACAATTGTTGTCATTAAAAAACATTTTGGAACGTGATTATAAGCTAACTATACTGTTTGATGGAGAATATGAATTAGACTCAGGAAAAAAAATACATCGAATTTACCAATTACATCAAAGTAAATTTAGTATTTACAACAAACAAACTTGGAAAAAATGTTACCTCTTTTATCTAGAATCTATGTCTAAATTTGAATCTTTCTTTGAAGATTATAAAGATTATATCAATCAATCTATTTCTTAAATTACTTTATGAACTTTATACTAAGAGGATAGTGTGGTATTTGGTTATTACTAGCCCTAACTGCATTTACTATAGGAAAAATTAAGTATATAAATCCTAAAATTATAAATCCTAAAATACCAACTCCAAACAAAAAAACAAAAGGAATACATATTAGTGTATAAATAAACATAGAGATTCTAAAGTTTAATATTGTTTTACCATGATAATCCAATTCATAAATTTCATCTTTTTTTAATAGCCAAATAATAAGCGGCACAACAAAACCACCTATTCCAGTAATAAAATCTAAAAATTGACTCAAATGGATAATTACCAATAATTGTTTATTTTCTTTCATCATATTTTTAAAATATATCTATTTGACGCTTTTAATAACTACTTGTTACAATTAAGTTATAAAACCTATGAACCTTGTATATTTGCAATATGATTCAAAATGATTCTATCATAGCATTAGCAACACCCTCAGGTATAGGAGCTATTTCTGTAATTCGAATTTCGGGTGAAGACGCTATTAATATTGTCTCTAAAAAATTTAATTCAATTAGCGGTAAAAAACTGAAGAATCAAAAAACTCACACCATACATTTAGGACATATTATTGAGAACAATAGAATAATAGACGAGGTATTGGTGTCTGTTTTTAAAAATCCGAGCTCTTACACAGGAGAAAATGTAGTTGAAATATCTTGTCATGGATCTTCTTATATACAACAGGAGATCATTCAATTATTTCTTAAAAATGGTTGTAGAATGGCAGATAATGGAGAGTTTACCATGAGAGCATTTCTCAACGGAAAAATGGATCTTAGTCAAGCAGAAGCTGTAGCAGATGTTATCGCTTCTAACTCCTCAGCCTCTCATCAATTAGCAATTCAGCAAATGAGAGGAGGAATCACAAATGAATTAAAGGACCTTAGAACTAAATTATTAGATTTTGCCGCTCTAATTGAATTAGAATTAGACTTTTCTGGAGAGGATGTAGAGTTTGCAGATAGAACCAAATTTAAAGAATTAGTTGTTACTATTTCTTCAGTTCTAAAAAAGTTAATAGATAGTTTTTCTTTTGGAAATGCGATGAAAAATGGTATTCCAGTAGCTATTATAGGAGAACCTAATGTAGGAAAGTCAACGTTACTTAATTCATTATTTAACGAAGAAAAAGCCATTGTATCAGAAATAGCTGGCACTACAAGAGATGCTATTGAAGATGAATTGATCATAGAAGGGGTAGCTTTTAGGTTTATAGATACAGCCGGAATTAGACAGACTAATGATATTGTAGAAAGTATTGGTATAAAAAAGACTTTTGAAAAGGCAGAGAATGCTCAACTACTAATTTTTCTTATAGATTCTAATAAGTTTGTAGGCTCTAAAAGTTCTTTTCTAGAAGAAATTAAAATTATTAAAAATCGTTTTCCAAATAAACGATTGTTATTAATTGCCAATAAAATTGATTCTTTACCAGAGAAACAAAGAAAAGAGATTACAACAAGTGTAAAAGACATTCTTTTACTCTCGGCTAAAGAAAAAATTGGGATTACTACCCTACTTAAAGAATTAACTTCTTTGGTTAATAGAGGTGCCTTAAGTAATAATGAAACGATCGTTACTAATTCTCGTCATTTTGAAGCATTAAATAATGCGCTTAACGCTATTAACTCAGTTCAAGAGGGAATTGATTTAAAAATCTCTACAGACCTATTCTCAATTGACATTAGAGAATGCCTAAGACATCTTGGAAACATTACTGGAGAATATGATGTAGATAAAGATATTTTAGGACATATCTTTTCTAATTTCTGTATTGGAAAGTAAGCATAATGAAAAATTAAAAATTCTACAATAAATCTAAACGCTGCATTAATTCAGATTTTTTTGAACGACTAACAGGTACTATATCTTTTTTTATAAGTACACTATTATCTTCTATATCTATAATTTTTTTCACATTTATTATATAGGAACGATGTATCTTTAAAAATAAAGAACCTGGAAGTTTTTCTTCTATTTTCTTAAGAGTTGAATGCACTATATAATTATTGTCATCAGTTCTTATATTTATATAATCTCCATTGGCTTCAATAAGATAAATACTATGCAAATCTATTTTTATAAGACGTCTGTCTATGTTTACATAAAAATCATTCTTTATTTCTGCGGTATTACTCGTATTAATGGCAGGTTTTAATTGACTTCTTAATCTTTTAATAGCCTTTTGAAACCTTGGCAGCTCAATTGGCTTCAATAAATAATCTACTATAAAATCATATTCAAAAGCCTCAATTGCAAATTTTGGATCAGAGGTTGTTAGAATAATCTTTATTGGCTTTTTTATTGTTTTTATGAAGTCTAAACCATTAAAGTCTGGCATGTGAAAATCTAAAAATACTAGATCCACCTCATTTTCATTTAAGTATTTAATGGCCTCTATGGCACTTGAAAATACTCCTGATACTTGAAGGTTTTCAGTTTGAGCACAAAGAGACTTTATAATAAGTCTTGCAGTTTTCTCATCATCAATTATAATGCAATTCATAGGGATTATATTGTTTTCAAATAATTAGAAATGGTTGCTAAAATAAGATCAAAATCATAGGCTTTATCATTAGACTTTAACCTAAGATTATGTTCGTATTCGTCAGCAATTTTATAACTTTCTTCAAGTCCTAAAATACTAATTTTATGCTTAATTTTGTGAACACTCTCTTCAATTTTTTTGTAATCGTTATTCTTGCAGCTCTCAAAGTACTCTTTTCGCTCAACAGGAAATTCATTTTTGATGACATCTATCAATAAATTCTTGAAACTATCATCATCTTTTGCTAAACTGTTTACATAGTCTAAATTAGGGGTTTCCATACTTACTTTTTTATTGTGAAATAAAATATTGTTCCTTTTCCAATCTCGCTATCTATCCAAATATCACCTTCATAAAGATTGATGATTTTTTTTACAATAGATAAACCAATACCTGTTGATTTTTCACTTTTATTTAAAAAATGAAAAATTTTAAATATCTTTTTGTGAAATTTTTTATCAATTCCTATTCCGTTGTCTTTAACTGAAAATTGATAAAATAATTTTTTTTCTGTTACATCTATATCTACAATACAATTTTCTTTGTTTCCAAATTTAATTGCATTACTTATTAAATTTAAAAACAGTTGTTGAAACTTAGTTTTTTCACCTTTAATAATTGGCAATTTATTTAAAATGTTGATTGTAGTGGATTTTGGTATAAATAAAATTTTCTTGATATCATCAATAAGGATATTTAAGTCTATATTAGACTCGTTTTCAGATTTAAATCCAGCACTTGAATATTCTAAAACATTAGAAATTAATTGCTCCATAGTTTCGAGTGTAATTCCTATGAGATCTAAGTTTTGTTTAGTTATAGTGTCAAAATTATCTTTATTATCAGTTTTAATCCATGAAACCAAGGCATCTATACTTCTCAAAGGAGTTTTAAGATCATGAGATACCACATGAGCATATTCTTGGAGTTCATTATTACTTAACTCCAACTCCTGAAGTAATTGGGTGTTTTTAGCTTCTGCTTTTTCTCTTTCTCTAATATTTAAAGCTGTTTGTAATTTGATTCCTACCAGACTAGCAATACTTTCTAATGTTTTAACATGCTCTTGAGTGAAATAATTTTTATCTTTATGTTCAGAATCTATTACTCCAATTACCTTTCCTTGACTCAAAATAGGAACAGTAATTTCAGATAATCTAACTTCATCATCTACAATATATCTTTTATCCTTAGATGTATCATTTACAATTTCAGATTTGGCTGTCTTAGCTACAGTGCCAACAATACCTTCGCCAATTTTAAGTATTAACCTATTTTTTATTTTATTGCCATCATCTAACTTTTCACCATAAACTGCTATTTGCTCCATGGTGTTCTGTTCATGATCTACCAAATAAATAATACAATCTTTAGAGTCAAGGTATTCTGCAATATTATTTACAATCTCCCAAGCAATTTGGTATACATCTGTAATTCCCAATATTGATTTTGTTAGGTTGTTAACCATATCAATAATGAGTGTCTTTTCTCTATCTGATGTAATGTCTTCAACCAATACAACTTGATTCTTAATTTTACCTTCTTTATCTCTTACTGAATTAATGTTTGTTTTTGCCCAAATTACTGAACCATCTTTTCTTCTGTATCTTTTACTAAAAGAAAGAGTATCAATTTCTCCTGCTTTTATTTGATCAAAACCATTCTTTACCTCTTTAAAATCCTCCTGTATTAAAATATTTCTAATTCTAAGGCTCTTAAACTCTTCGTCAGAATAACCAAGCATCTTTTGAAAAGTTGCATTTGTTTTTACAATTTTATCAACTTGAGTTAAAAATATTCCAACTGGTGCATTGTTAATAATTACATCTAATTCACTTTTTTGCTCCTGAATAAGTTCTATGTTTCGTTTAGATTCAGTGATATCTAAATGAATACCTATTGACCCTAAATAATCTCCATTAATATTTAAATTAGGGGCACCGCTTATTAACCAATCTTTTTCTTTACCTAATTTATTTTTTACTTTCAACTCGTAAGAACCTGAAATACCGTTTATACGATTTTTGTTTTGCTCTGTTAAGAAATGCCAATTATGCTTTGAAAGAAAAACTTCTTTCGCTTTTTTCCCAATTAATTCATTTTCAGAATATCCAGACATATCCGAAAAACATTGATTAATCATTAAAATTTCATCATCCTGATTCACCTCAACTAATCCAAGATTCATATTGGCAATAATACTACTGTATTTTTCTTTTTGACTTTGTAAAATTTTATTGTGTAATTTTCCTAATGTAATATCTCTAAAAGTCCATAGATGCCCATTATACTCATTCCCTTTTTTAATAGGAATATAATCTCTTTCAATGGTAGTGCCATCTTTCATAATGAGTTCATCCCCTAAAACTTGTTTTTTACCCCTTAATAATTCATCTACTCTGGTTACAAAATTTTCAGGATCATTAAATAAGTGTCTAGTATGTAAAGTGGCTTCAGAACAATTTAGTCCTATCAAACTTTTGGGTTTTAATTTAATTTTAAATAATTTACAAAATTGATTGTTTGTTAATACAATGTTTCTGTTTTCATCTTCCAGTAAAACACCACTATATAGATTCATAATAAGTGAAGAAAGTCTATTTTTTGAATCTATTAATAAATCCTCTGCTTTTTTTTCTGAGGTAATATCTCTAATAATACCTTGAGCAGCTATTGGAATATTATTTTTATCAAAAATAAGTGTGGCATTAATTTGCACCCATTTTATTTCTTTAAGCTTAGTAATTACCCTAGAGGTAAAATTTGTAAAATAACCCTCTGTTTTTAGAGTGTCAAAAGATTTATATGTGTAATCATAATCTTTATGATAAATTAAATTAGTTACATTAAACTTTTCTTTTTTGATATCATACCCAAAAAGGTCCACTGCAATATCATTCATTTTTAAAACATTCCCAGATAAATCAATAACTAAATAAGCATCATTAATGTTTTTAAAAACTCCTTGCAACTGACTAGATTTTTCATCTAAAAGCCCCGCCAACTTTATATTTGTTTTCTTTAGCTTTTCAGAGAGAAAATATAGGTGTCTTGATTTTTCATCAAGAATCTCTTCAGCAGATTTTCTTGCTGCTTTTTCTCTTTCTAGAGCTCTTTGGAGTATGTCAATTTTAGCTTGACTCATTTAATTTTTTAATGATAAACTTAACCTCTGTACCATCATCTTTTATTTTTTCAAGTATGATAGTAGCTTTAGAATTAAAATGTTCAAAGGTTTTGTTCATTAAACCTAATCCAAAATGATGCATAGATCTACTAGACTTATAGATCATAATTAATGAATTTTCTGTTTTTTCCTCTACTATAAAAGTAGGTAATTCAGCATCATTATAAATTTTCTTAACTTCTACATGTATATGATTTTCTATAGAAGATAGCATCTCTATTGGATCTTTAAATGATGATAAAAGGTCTGTATAATTAGTTTTTATAACATTAAAAAAATACTCTCCATAAATTAACAGTAAATTATCTTTAGATATACCCGTCTGTAGCTCGAGATTATGAAGTAATTGTAACATCTCTGAGAAACTGTAAGTCCCAATAGAGGTATAACTTCCTTTAGATTCAAGTTTTGATTGTGAAATTATCTTATCAACCATTTCTAAGCCAAACTTAACCTCAATTAAATCAAGAAACTCGGTAAAAACAATTCCTTTCATGTCTTAGTAGGAATAAATTCGTTGTGGGTCCAATAATTTAAAGTAGCTTTTATTTTTTCAACATAATCATCGTACTTCAATGGTTTAAGGATGTAACCTGATATACCTAACCTATAACATTCCAACACATCTTTTTGATTGTTAGAAGTTGTCAGGATAATCACAGGAATATAACTGTAATTAATGTTCTTTTTAAGAATAGATAAGAAATCGATGCCACTAATTTTTGGCATGTTTAGGTCAAGTAGAATAATATCTGGAAAAATAGCTTTAGATTCAAGGAGTGATAAAGCTTTTTCGGCATTTTTTGCCTCAATTACTTTATGATTTAAATCTAATAAAGTAATCGTTCTTCTTATTTTCATAATTTCAATCATATTATCTTCTACCAATAATATGCTTAAAACCTTTTTCATATTTATAAATTTAGGGAAACTTACATTACAATATTATAAAGAACAAATATAAATTAAATATTATAAGCGTCCAATAGCAGAAAAGTATCGACGAATTACACAAAAGTAACGATTTACAAAAAGTGGTTTTTATGAAAAATTAAAGTAAAAAAATTACTATTTATTGAGGAAATTTTTCAACTCTTGATAATTTGAAATAAGTATGGAAACTTTTTCTTTACTCATAACTTCCTTAATTTGTGGGGGTATTTCTAGATTAACTTTAAGAGTTTCTTCTACAACATCTAAAAATTTAACCGGATGTGCAGTTTCTAAAAAAATACCTAACTCGTTAGTTTTTAAACCGTATTTTTTTAAACCTAAATAACCAATGGCCCCGTGTGGTTCTAAGATGTAATTAAATTTATTATATATACTCTTCATCATTATTTTAGTTTCATCATCTGAAAAACTATACGAAGAAAAAGATTTTTTTAAGCTAGACAAGTTATTATCAAATAATTCTTGAATTCTAATAAAGTTACTTGGATTACCAACATCCATAGCATTTGAAATAGTAGCTTTTGATGGTTTTGGGTCATAATTCCCATTTAATAAATATTGAGGAACGGTATCATTTATATTTGTTGAA
>Ga0213862_10000563_pt1 | contig 15681 bp, 14 predicted proteins | sample PICome_7_FD_160092 | JGI IMG/M metagenome (GOLD analysis project Ga0213862, IMG submission 160092) | Coastal seawater microbial communities near Pivers Island, North Carolina, United States - PICO266 | ecosystem: Environmental > Aquatic > Marine > Coastal | place: USA: North Carolina... | reverse complement strand
GATCACGACCCGGCTGAAGCTGTACTCCGATGAGCGCGCGGCCATCGACAAGGCACAGTCCGGCGGGCCCGACGAGGTCCTCGCCCACCGCATCGCCGACTGGGGCTGGCTGAACCACCGCCGGTATGTTCGTCACTTCGCCGGGAAGTCCCGTCCCACCCGCGATCTTGGCCTGCTCCGTGAGATCGTCACCGAGCAGCGTCGCTACCGCGACGAGCTGGCGAAGCTGATGTCCCGGCAGGAGCCCGGCTGGCGGGGAGAGCTGCTCGCCCAGCTCGAGAGCAACCTCAAGATGTACACCGCCGAGCTCGACGCCATCCCCGCAGCGCGCGCAGAGCAGGGCGCCCACCGACGGGTCGGTATCCTCGCCACCGCTGCCAACACCCAGTTCTCCCACTGGCGCAACCACTTCGCCGAGAAGTCCCGCCGCACCCGTCGTGCCGCACTGCTGCGTCGAATGATCGCAGCCCTGGAGGGCATCCACAGCGAGATGGAGAAGGCCCGCGACCAGGGGATCAAGAGCGACAGCCACCTCGGCAACCTCGGCAAGGTCGCCAGCCGCCTGGAGCTGTACCGTCGAGAGCTCGGGCTCATCGAGCAGGCCGCCGCCTCTGCCGGCCCCGATGAGATCGCCCGGGGCCTCGGGACGGATGCCAACGCCCAGTTCTCAGCGTACCGCGCAGGGTTCGCGGGCAAGTCCCGCAACCAAGTCGACGAGGCCGCGCTCAGCACCATCTGCGATCAGCTCCAGGAGATCGTGCGCAGCATGGACACCCTCGATCGCACCTGGGCACGCCCGGTCAACGCCAAGAACCTCGGCGTGGTCATCGAGAACCTCAAGCAGTACGAGCGCGAGCACAACCTCATCCTTCAGGCCAAGCAGGGCTGAGCCCCAAGGCACGCCCGGCGGCCGAGGTTCGCCTCAGCCGCCGGACTGCGCCTTGAAGTACGACACCATCCGGTCAAGCCCGTCCTTCGGATCGACCTTCATGGTGTAGCCGAAGTCCTGGCGGGCAGCGGTGAGGTCGTAGTGGTGGTGGGTCGAGAGCTGCCCAGCCACGAACCGGGTCATCGGGGGCTCACCGGGCCGAGAGAAGGTCCGCCAGATCCACTCCAGGACACCGCCGGCGAGCCGAGCGAGGCCAACAGGGACCCGTCCGGTGACCTGCGGAACCCCGAGCTCACCGAACAGGGTGTTGATCCAGTCCCACAGCACCACAGGTGTATCGTCTGTGATGAAGTACGCTTTCCCGTCGTTTCGGCTGCCCGGCGCGAGGGCATCAGCAGCGAGGATGTGGGCATGGGCGGCGTTGTCGACGTAGGTGATGCCGACCCGGTTCTTGCCCTCTCCGACAATCTTCAGCCGCCCAGACCGGCCCCGCTCCAGGAGTCGGGGAACGAGGTGGGGATCCCGTGGCCCCCAGATGAGGTGCGGGCGCAAGGCAGTGGTCGCAAAGTCAGGGCCACCGGCGGACAGCACAAGCCGCTCCGCAGCCGCCTTGGACTCTGGATAGATCGCCAGGTACTTCGTAGGATACGGACAGTCAGCCTCCGACAGGTTCTCTTCGTCTGAGCCGCCCCAGACCGCAGAGGGGGAGGACGTGTAGACGAACCGGCCCACCCCAGCGGCCTTCGCAGCCTCCAGAATGCGGCGGGTGCCCTCGACATTGATCGAGAAGAAGTCGTCTCGTTCACCCCACACGCCCGCCCGCGCCGCGACATGGAAGACCACATCAAAGCCCGCGAGCTTCTCGGCAAGATCGGGCACGTCCGCCGAGAGATCCACCGACATGCCGTCCGCGCCGAGGGCCTCGACCTGAGGATAGCGGCTGCGAGAGAGCACAGTGACCGCATCGCCGCGCGCGAGGAGCTGCTCGACGATCACCCGCCCCAAGAAGCCGCCGCCGCCAGTAACCAGCGCCTTCATCCCTGGTTCCCCGCCCACTCCGCCAGGTCCAGTCGCCGGATCTTGGCGTTGTGGCGAACATCAACCGGGAAGCCGGCGTGGAAGAGGAACCGCTGAATGTGGACGGTCTTGGGGTTGCTCGCGCCGATCTTGAGCAGCTCTTCGATGATGGCCTTCCGAGGCGTGCTCGCGGTGGGCTCCAGCTCGACCACAAGGATCGCCTCGCCGTTCACCCCCACCACTGCCGTTCGGTAGACCTCGGGGTGCTCGTTGAACACCCCCTCGCAGGGCACCGGAAAGACCAGCTCGCCGCTGGAGAGCTGGACCCGGTGCGACTTGCGTCCGCAGAACCACAGCCGGCCCTGCTCATCCTGGTAGACGAGATCACCCATGCGATGCCAGAGCGCACCGTTGCTGCCGTAGATCTTGGCCTTGGCGGTCTGCTCGGGGAGGTCCTTGTACTCCGGGGTGACCTGCGCCCCCTTCACACACAGCTCGCCGACCTCGCCCAGCGGAACCCGCAGTTCATCGCTCCAGTCCGTGATGACGGCATCCGTGATGTCGATGATCGCGACCTCGATGCCCGCCACGGGGTGGCCGACGCAGGTCCCCTCACCGGCTCGGGTTCGGGCAGCGGTGTCCGCAAGGACCTCGTGAGAGCCGATGCTGGCGACCGGCAGCGACTCCGTGGCCCCATAAGGAGTGTGCAGCTGAGCGTTGTTGTCGAAGATCTCCTGAAACGCCTCGTGCATCCACACCGGAACCGGCGCACCGGCCATCAGGATGCGCTTCATGCTCGGCAGCTTCAGGCCGTGCTCTCGGGCGTAGAGGGCCATGTTCTTCCAGATCGCCGGGCTGCCGAAGGCCGAGGTGCAGCCGTTGGCCTCGATGGCCTCGATGAGCTTCACCGGGTCGGCCTGGGCTGGCTTGGTCGGATCCATGTCCGGGATGACCACGGTCATGCCCATCGCCATGCTGAACAGCCCGAACAGCGGGAAGCAGGCCAGATCGATCTCACCGGCCTTGATGCCGTAGGTCTGCTGGATGAGGTGGGTCTGAGTGGAGAAGATGCCGTGGGTGTAGGTCACCCCCTTCGCCGGGCCGGTGCTGCCGGAGGTGAACAGGATCGCGGCCTCATCCTCAGGCTTGACCGAAGCGGTCGGAAAGGGCGTGTCTGAGGCGACCCGGCAGCCCTCCAGGGTCACGCCGCCCCAGAACATCGTGGACTTGCCGTTGGTGATCGTGACCTCGACGCTGCCGAAGGCCTTGCGAGACACCAGCCGGAGCACCTGGGCGATCGGCTCGCCGATGAGCACCCGGGGCTTGATGCGCCCGATACACGCCAGGAAGCCCTTCAAGCCCATGCCCGGATCGATGAGGACCGGCAGCGCGCCGACCTTGAACACCGCGAACACCAGCGGGATGAACTCCAGGCACGGCTTGACCAGGAGACTGACCCGATCGCCAGACCGCATCCCGGCAGCGACGAAGCCCCGCGCATACTCATCCGTCAGCGCATTGAGCTGGGCGAAGGAGAGGTGGGTCCAGCAGACGTTGCCGTTGGCATCACGGGACTCGGGGAAGACCACTGCCCGCTGGTAGGGCGTCTCAGCGGCCCGCTGCTCCATGAGCGCAGCGATGTTGGTGATACGCGGGGCGTTCATCCCAGATCCAGCGGGTGTCGGGCGAGGAAGTCGTCCAGCTTCTCGACGAGCCGATCCGGGGCATCCTCCATGACGTAGTGCCCCACATCTGGCCAGGCATGGACCTCGGCATCGGGGAACCGCTCCTGCCACTCCTTGCGGAACGCCGGGGTGAAGCAGAAGTCGTCGTCTCCCCAGCAGATGAGCATCGGGCGATCGCGAAACTGCGCGAGCCCGTCCTCCGCTTCGGTGAGCGCGGCGTAGCTGGGGTGAGCGGGCTTGAGGGGGATGTCCTCGACGAACCGCAGGGTTGCGATCCGGTTGGCCCAGGAGTCATAGGGCATCAGCAGCCCGTCTCGGACCTCCGATGAGAGCCCGACGGCGGTAGCGCGCCAGGTCGCCACCCGTGCGAAGCCGTTGAGGCCACGGACCGCCAGCGAGCCAAACACCGGGATGCGGCATGAGGCAATGGAGGCGGGAATCGCGAGGCTGCGGAAGGCTGCGGTGTTGGTGATGACCAGACGCTTGATGCGGTCGGGCAGCCTCGCAGCAGCCGCCATGCCGATCGCGCCGCCCCAGTCGTGGACGACGAGGGTGACGTTCTGCAGGTCGAGGTGCTCGATGAGGGCGACGAGGTTGTCCCGATGACCGGCGAGCTGGTAGGGCCAGTCCTGGGGCTTGTCGGACAGGCCGCAGCCGATGTGATCAGGAACCACCACCCGGTAGCGGTCGGCATAGGTCGTGACGAGACGACGCCAGTAGAACGACCAGGTCGGGTTGCCGTGAACGGCGAGGATGACCTCACCCCCCTGAGGACCTTCGTCGAGGTAGTTCAGGTTGCCGCCGTCGACGGCGAGGGTCTTCCCCTTCCAGGGATAGAGAGACTGGAGCTTCGAGGTCACCATCGGATTCCCATCATCGAGACATTCAGGCCGCTGCCGATGCCCAGCATTCCCACCCGATCACCCTCGCGGATGCGACCGCGCTTCAGGCCGAGGGAGAGGGTCAGCGGAACACCAGCAGCTCCGACGTTGCCGTGATCAGAAAAGATCGGCATCGCGCGGTCAGCAGGCAGGCCCAGGGCGTTGACCACCCGGGTGTGGTTGGCACGACCGACCTGGTGGAGCGCGTACTCCTGCACCACCTCCGGCCGCAGATCGACGTGCTGGTGGACGCTCGCCCAGGTCCGCTCGGCCAGAGCGACCCCCTCGCTGAGCAGGCGGGCAGCGTCGGTGGTCATCTTGGTGGAGGTCCCCACACACAGCCGGTTGTACTCGGTCGCAGCGCGGGCGAGACCGCCGAGGAAGCGGTGGCCGGTGCGGCTGCGGCGTCGGCTGCTCAGCAGCATCGCCACTCCGGCGCTGCCGAGGGTCAGTGTTGCGAGGTTGTCACGGAAGGAGGCCATGTCTGCCGCCGGATCGTGCAGCCGTCGGACCGTCGCTTCGACCGGCTCACGGCTGCTCTCTCCAGCAACAACCAGCGCGTAGTCCACCTGCCCAAGCTCGATCATCTGGGCAACCACAGTCATGCCCGAGAGGAAGCCCAGGCAGGCATTGCCGACGTCGAAGTTGAGCGCAGTGGTCGGCAGAGAGAGGTTGCCATGGACCAGGGCGGCGACCGAGGGCTCCAGGTAGTCCTTGCAGACCGAGGTAGAGACCAGGATACCCACATCCTCGCGAGCAACACCGGTCTCGTCGAGGAGCGTCTCAGCCGCACGGGTGGCGACCGTAGAGGGCTTGACCCCTGGCGCCCAGAACCGACGGGCCCGGATTCCGGTGACGGTCTCCAGCCAGCCTGGACGCATCCCGAGGCGGGAGTAGAGGCCTGAGATGCTCTGCTCGATGGAGGAAGTCGTCACCTCAGTGGTCGGGACCACGTGAGCGACTCCCTCGATGCAGACCTGGTGAAAACGCATAGGGGCTCCGGCAATGCCGGTTAACACAGTCGCCCCTCCTCCGACGCCTGGTGAGGCACCAAGAGCCTCTGCGGAGGCCTGCAGGGTCCGCAAGAACGGCAGCCTGTGCGAATCAAGCACGCCCACCCAGACAGCCCGGCACGCCGCAACGCATGCCACACTCCAAGGGCCGCTCAGCCTCCAAAAAACTATGTGGGCACACCTAATGAAAATGATTATCATTATCGTACTCAAAACCCGAGAGGGGATCCACGATGATCATCTGCCTCTGCCATGGCGTCTCTGACCGCGAAGTGAAGTCCCTCATCGAGCACGGCACGACCAACGTCCGGGACATCGGCAAGAAGTGCCATGCCGGAACCGACTGCGGCTCCTGCGCGCGAACCATTCGTCGACTCGCTCAGGCTCGACAAGATCGCACGTCTCCGCGGGGCTGATATAGCCCCCAAGAGCATTCGGAGAATTGATCATGTCACTCAAGACCGACAAGCGCGTCATCGACGCCCTGAACACGATCCTTACTGGTGAGTTGACCGCGATCAACCAGTACTTCTTGCATGCCAAGATGTGCCAAAACTGGGGCTATGAGCGACTCTACAAGGTCATCTATGGCGAGTCCATCGACGAGATGAAGCACGCCGACGCCCTCATCGAGCGCATCCTGTTCCTCGGCGGCCTGCCCAACGTTCAGCGGCTGGACAACGTCAACATCGGTGAGACCGTTGCCGAGCAGCTCCAGGCGGACCTCGCCTTCGAGCACATCGCCATCCCCCGGCTCAAGGAAGCCATCGACCTGTGCTACACCTGTGCCGATCACGGGACCCGCACCCTCCTGGAGAAGATCCTCTCCTCAGAGGAAGAGCACGTCGACTGGCTGGAGGCTCAGCTTGAGCTCATCGAGCAGATCGGTCTCCAGAACTACCTCGCGCAGCAGCTCTACGCGTAGCCTGAGCCGGCACGATCACCGGCCAGTCTCCTTCTCCAGCGACGAATCTCTGGACGCTGGCGAGGGTGGCGGGCAGGTCGAGGTCGCACCACGAGGCCCCCTGCGCAGCGATCACTGAGTCGATCCGTCCTGCGGCCCGACTCAGCAGTCGGCTAGCCGGTCTCTCGTGCCCGAGGTGATGCTTGATGGTCGCCGCAGCGAGCTGAATGAGACCCTGGAGAAGCTGCCGGAGGCTTCCCTGCGGCGTCGCTTTCCAGACCGCCTCCCACACCTCATGGGATTCCCAGTAGTAGCGGTGGTCATAGAGGTCGAGCCCGCGCAGCCAAGCGGCTTCCGGCTCGAGGTGCTCCGGATCGCGGCTGTGCCCGTCAGGGTGTCGCAGCGGGTGGGGCCCTTCGCCGGGAAGGTAGCGGTAGGGCGGCAGCGGCAGTTTGAGCCTCAGCGGCGGAGGATCCGGCGGCGGCGGTATCGGCATAGCATAGAGATAGCGCCTTTCATCTCCACCCACGGCCATTCTAGCCCATAATGGATCGTCACAGACCCGAGAGCTCCATGTCCGAGACCGCGAGCGGTATCAGTCTCCTAATTAAGAACCAGCCTTCAACCTCGACTGTAACAGAGCCCCCCACTGCGACTCAGCGTGCAGAGGAGAGCTGGCAGCCCACCATACCGGCACCGCATGTCGCCGAGGATTCTCTCGTCAGCGAGGGCTGGCCTGCGGCAGTGCTGCACCGCCTCCCCCAGGACCGCCGCGCCGCAGTACAGGTCGCCCAGCCGATCCTTCACCACCTCCAGTCCATCGATGGGCTCCGTCTGGTCGAGGGAAGCACCCCTGGAGAGCTGCTGATCCGGACCACCGAGGCCCACGCCGGAGATCGGGTGCTGCTGAGCGTCAGCGATGGATACCTCCAGATCGACGGGTACCTCTCCGCAGATGCCTACACCCGCCAGGTCAGCCGCTGCGTCCAGCGCCTGCTGTCTCAGATCGCCGCTCCGCACACCAACATCGATGCCGTGCGGGCCGCCCGCCGACGCCTGGAGTCCTGGCTCGACCTGAAAGAAGATCCCCGCAATCCCTGGTCGCTGCCCGGCAACCTCAGCGAGTCCACGATCTACCTCTCGCGCCGAATCCTCAGCTGGTGCAGCCGCCGAGTCGACACCCCGGCGAGCCGATGGCTGGACGGCGGGCTTCCAGAGGCCACCCAGTGGGGACCGGGTCCGCTGACCTTCGCGTCCGTGCGCGGCGAGGACGGCTCCTTCTCCCCGATCATCATCTCCACCGAGGAGCACACCGCCCAGAGCGCTGCCTGGCGACGCCTGATGGCCGAGGACACTGCCCTCGCGCTGCCGAAGTCGCTGACGGTGCTGCTTGGCCGGCTGTCGATTCCCCTCCCCACCGTTCCTCTGGCGGAGCCCCTCGCCGTGCTCGCGACCTGGAGCGAGGCAGACGCACCGGCCCTCGCCCGACGCGCTCAGGCACTGCTGCTGCTCAGCCTCGCGACAGAGCCCAAGCAGCGCAAGGGTCTCCGCGGGCTCGGCGTCACCAATCCACAGCTGGAGGACCTCCACCAGAAGTGGACCGATGCGGGCTGTCCGGCGGATGTTCTGCCCGGGATCGTCACGGACGAGGAGCTTCCGACCGCGCTCACAGCCCTCGTCGGAAAGCCCGGCACAGCGATGGTCGCCCGGCTCGAGGCGCTGATCGAGCGGCGAATCAGCAACAGCGAGGCCGTGGAGAAGCTCCAGGCCCATGCCGCGACGCTGTGCGGACAGATCGCGAGCCTCCAGGAAGAGTCCGAGGTCCTTGAGGTCCGCCGCACCGAGGTCAACGCCACGCTCGACCGCCTCGAGCAGCGGGTCAGCGCGCTGGCTCCGCTGCTCGAGAGCACGCTTCCCGTCGCCCCCCTCCCGACCAACCCCGCCACCCTGCCCGCCTTCCGCGCAGAGCTGGAGGCCCGCACCCCAGGAATCTCGGAGGCCTGCGCCGATCGACTCCTGCTCGCGCTGACCGCTGCGGCGGACCTCGGCGCGCCAGTGCTGCTGGTCGGCCCAGAGTCTGCCGAGGTCGCAGCCGTCCTGCCAGACATCATCGACGGCACCGGACGCCACCACATCCCGGTCCGACCAGAGTGGTCCAGCGAGGCTGATCTGCTCGGTCAGATCCAAGGTGATCGGTTCATCCCCAGCAAGTTCACCGAGGCCATCCAGCAGGTCACCGCCAGCACGATCTCCGACGAGCGCTCCGCTCCGGGCATCATCTGGCTGGAGGGCATGGATCGCGCCGATCCGAGCCGCTACACCCCCTCCCTGCTCGCCGCCATGGAGCGGGATCGCCGGCTGGCGCTCTACCCCCGCGCCCAGCACGCAGCCTGGCAGGACGCCGGCACGGTCACAGAGCCCGACGGCTGGCAGCTCAACCTGCCCCCCGGCCTCGTCCTCCTCGGCACTCTTGAGGGGCACCAGGAGCTGCCGGTCAGCCTCACCCAGCGCAGCCTCATGGTCCGCCTCTCGCCCCCAGATCTCTCCGCGATGATGACCATCGCCACCGGTGGGCGCTGTCGGCTCTTGCTGCCCGAGATCTCCAGCGAGACCGCACTGGACATCAACGCCACCTTCCCCCTCGCCTGGGCCAACTTCCAGGAAGCCTTGATGATCCTCCGGCCGCTCGGCGCACGGCCCTCCAGGCGCCTCGCCCGTCAAGCCACCGCGTGCCTCCGGCAGGCCGCAGCATGGGCCATGGCCGACGACAACGCGCTCTCCGCACACCTCGTCCACCTCCTGCTGCTCGACCGCATTCAGTCGCTGACCACCACCGAGCCGCTCGCGCAGCTGCTGGACTGCGACTGGCTGACCGATTCGCTGGCCGAGGCCATCTGGACGCGCATCGCCTGAGGGGCATGATGAGGCGATCCTCGATGCCGCAGACTCCGCTCGCGTGTACACATGAGCGCTCGTAGACGCTCCCTCCAGCTCGCCATCGCTCTGGCCCTGGTCGCCGCCCTGGAGGGTCTCGCGCGGCAAGTTCCCGTCGGAGATGACCCCTCGCGGCTGTTCTCGCTGTACGGGGCCAACGGCTACGAGATGATCCATAAGCTCCCTGATGCCACCGCATTTCTCAGCGGTGCACACCAGCTGCTGGAGCCTGATGAGGCGCTGATGTGGCGGCTGCGGCCCAGCCTGGAGATGGACGCCGCGTCGCTGTCGCTGGGCGTGCCGAGAGACTGGACGATCGCGATCTCTGCAGACGGACGGCGCCTGCCGGCGGCCTCGTCGGAGGTGATCGCGCTGGGAGACTCCTGCACCTTCGGCTGGGGCGTGGACGGCGCAGAGAGCTGGCCGGCGCGGCTGGGTGCGGTGAACCTCGGGGTGCCTGGCTACAGCAGCGTGCAGGGAGCGGAGGTGGCCCGCCGCGTGCAGGGTGCCCGCGCCTCGTCTGTGATCATCGCGGCGTTCGGAGCCAACGATGGTCACGCCGTCACGGTCGGAGATGCCGCGCGCCTGGAGGGCCGCCAGACCACCGTGGGCCAGCTGCGCTATCGCGTCTCACAGCTCGCGCTCATCACCCGCATCCGGGCCATTCGCTATCCACAGTGGGCCGCGGGACAGGTCGATGCCTGGCGCGCGGGTCAGGCCACCGTCCGGGTCACCCCGTCGCGCTATCGGCAGGCCCTCGACGACATCCGCGCGCAGACCGAGCGCCTGATCCTGCTCGATGTCTGCGCCCGAGACGAGTACCGCGCGATCATGCGCGCGCAGTCCACGGAGCACGACGTCGCGCTGGTGACGTACACCGCGCTCGGCGGCGAGACCCTCGACGGCTGCCATCCCACTCCCGAGGGGCACCGAAGGATCGCCGCCGCAATCGAGGCGCTGCTCACCGAGCCGTGAGCCAGTCCGACAGCCACGCCACCATCTGCCGTCCCTGAGCAGAGGGTCGGGCGCTGATCCAGCGGGGTGTCGTGCCCGGGCGGTGCTGCTGACCGTTGATCCAGACCGATGGACAGCACCCGGCGCTGGCCGCCTCCAGCATCTCCACGCCGATCTCGACCTGCCTGCCGTGGACATGATCCCAGCGGGACTGCACCCGGTGATAGGGGCAGCCCAGCGCGCCGACCATCCCCAAAGCCTCGCGCGGTGCCCAGTAGCGCGGATCGGTGGTGTGATCGGTGGCCGGTGCGCGCAGCCATCGACGGTGACCGGGCCCCTCCCAGTCCATCATCACCGCGACCGAGGTCGCCAGCGCGGGATGTCGTGTCAGCGCCCCCATCGCCATCGGCAGCCCAAAGCTGATGCTCACCACCGCCACCCGCTCCGTGTGCTCCAGCAGCAGCCGCAGCGCCGCAGCGCACTCGTCCTGGTGCAGCGGCCCGCAGCGATCTGCGCGCCCGGTGACGCCCTCCCGTCCCGACGGCGTGAACACCATCGCAGAGAGCCCCGATCGGGCCAGCCTGGGGGCCGTCAGGACGCAGGAGAGTCCGGTGACCGCAGAGAGTCCGTCGAGCGCGCCAGGCACCAGCAGCACACCCGGCGCGTCCGACACCGCTGCCGGGTACAGCCGACAGGGCAGGTCATGACCAGCGGGAGATCGCAGCGGCAGGCGGGTGAAGCCGACGGGATGCCGTCGCCGAGCCGTGGCCTCTCGGAGCCGACGGTGGTGTCGATCGACGAGTCGCATCAAGCGGATCACAGCACCTCCAGGGACATCCTACTCAGGCTGACGTCCAGGAGATGTCGACGGCGGGGACGCCCTCGGGCCGGCGAGCAGCGCAGGAGGACGGCACATCCTCCAGTATGATGGCTGCGATGGTGCGATGGCCGGATCGATGGCGAGGCTCGCAGCAGCCGGCGCGGCGCTGTAGATTGGAAAGAGACCGCAACCGCACGCCTCCCGGAGTGACCCCCATGAAGCTCATCTGGCTCGCCCTGCTGCTCGCCGCATGCAACACCGAGAGCAGCATCCAGGAAGCAACCGACCACTTCGATCCAGCCAGCGGCCACACCTTCACGGAGGATGGCCCCACGGTCCGCATCATCAACCTCGATGACGAGCCGCTGGTCTGCTTCTCCACGCTCGGGGAGCCCGAGTGGAGCGACGGAAGCTGCGCGAGCCCGGTGCCCGAGGATGGCGTCATCGCGCTGCCTGACTGCGGCTTCAGCGTCGTCAACATCGCCTGGGCCGACGGCACCCAGACCGACAGCGCCAACTACGTCGTCGCATCCCCCGCCTGCGAGGACGAGGAGGAGTGCGATCCAGTCATCCCGTGGGCCAACGACGAGCTGGCACGAGCGTTCGCGGTCTGGCAGGACGAGACGCGCTGCATGATGAACGACTGCGAGACCCCTTCAGGCACCGGAGACTGGAGCGCCAGCTGCGACAGCGGCAGCGTGGACTGGGACGTCAGCCTCGACGGACTCCGCGCGATCAGCGCATTTTCGTTCAACGCCTGCGAGCACACCGTCGAGATCGAGGTCCATGACTACGCGGCCGATCCCGACGGAACCGATCCTGAGGCCACCACGATCACCCCCGTCACCCTCATCGTCGATGGCACCTTCAAGCAGGACACCGACTTCTCCGGCAACGGCAACGAGGCCGGCACCGTCACCATCTCCGGCGACTTCACCGGAACCCTGGAGAGCCGCATCGTCATCGAGGACAAGGTCCGAGGCGACGGAGACTTTCGAGCCGCCTGCACCGTGGCTCCCTTCGAGAACGAAGCGTGCGCCCCGGGCTCGGCCGCCATCGCCTACGACTACCCCGGCTGGACCTGCCACGGCGACATCTGTCCCGAGGCCGCCCCCGGCGACTGCGAGGATCCCGACGCCGACGAGGACGGCATCCCCGATGCGTCTGACAACTGCCCCGAGGACGCCAACACCGACCAGGCCGACATCGACCAGGACGGCATCGGCGATGCCTGCGACGACGAGCCCGGCTTCTTGCTCATCCAGTTCAAGACCTCCAGTCGCTGCCTGACCACCGCACCCGACGGCGCAGTGGAGTCCACCAGCATCTGCGCCCCCGAGGATCCTGCCCAGCAGTGGGCAGTGTTCGAGGACGGCGCCAGCCACGGCTTCCAGAGCCTCGACAACGGCGAGTGCCTCTCTCAGGACGGCATCCTCATCGGCCCATGGGACGTCGTCACCGAGCCCTGCAGCGGCTCCGAGGCCCAGCAGTGGACCCTGGAGACCTACGATCAGGGCGGCCTCGACGCGCAGTGGCCGCTGCGGCTGCACAACGTCGCGGAGGACTTCTGCGCCTACACCGACTTCTCGGGCTGGGTCTACGGCACCATCATCAACTGCGGCCTCGCCGGCACCGAGGACAACCGCAAGGTCGGCCTGTACATGAACGGCGACTTCGAGAGCGAGCCGTTCACCCCGTGAGTCGGCCGCGCGCAGGAAGCTGGGCAGGGACAACACTCGCGCTGTAGGGGCACAGGGCTTCCCAGCCGGGAGCGATCCACCGGAATCCGATATGGTTCACGCAATGCTCCTGCTGCTTGCCTGCTCCTCGCCCGCCGACGACACCGCGCCAGCCCTCACCGAGAGCGCGCCGGTGCCGCTGTTCACCATCGCGGCGGTGGCAGATCCGCACCTGTTCGACGACGGCGAGCACGCGGCCCGGACCGCGACGCTGGTGGACTGGATCAACGACAACGCCGGTCTCCGTGGCATCGAGCTGGTGGTGATCTCTGGCGACATCGCCTGGAACGCCGGCCTCGACCTCGCTCCGACGCTGCTGGGGGCGCTGACCGTGCCGTTCATGCCGGTCATCGGCGACAACGAGATCCACAACGGCATCGAGGCAGACTTCGCCGAGATGGTCGCCCCGATGCTCGACACCCTCGCCGGTCAGGTCGAGGACTGGCGGGCAGCGCCGGTTCCCGTGAACAATCCGGTAGATGGTGGGCAGAGCTGGCTGCTGAACTACAGCTTCACCTACCGCGGGATGCGCTTCGTCTCGCTGGACTGGAACGCCCGGGTCATGGACTCCATCCTCGGCGAGATGGCTGACCTGCACGACTTCGACGGCGGCACCCTCCCCTTCCTCGCCGAGGAGCTCGCCCTGCACGGCGAGGGTCCGGATGGGGGAATGATCTTCGCCAGCCACCACCCCATGCACCTCAGCCCCGCCGCCTTCGACCTCGCCGAGATGGAGTCCCTCACGGCGCTCATCGCTCCTTACGGCGACCGGGTCTATGCCGATCTCGCCGGGCACTACCACATCGACATGGAGACCATCGGAGAGGGCGGCTACGACGTCCTGGTCACCGATGCCATCTGGGACGACGTGATCACCGTGCGGCTCCTGGAGGTCTCTGGGGTCTACCAGGGCTCATCGCTGGTTCGCTTTGAGGTTGCGCGCGAGCTGCTGACGCTTGAGTAGGACCGCCACCACCCAAGCCACCCCAGCACGCAGCCGCAGCACCGGCCATCACGCCTTCAGGAGGCGGGCCTCCAGCGCGGCAAGGCGGGCCTTCAGCGCCCCTACTTCGTCCACATCAGGGGGCTGGGGAGCCGTCGAGGCTGCTGGCATGCGCGCGATCAGCCCTGCGGGCTCGATGTCTGGCGGCACCCAGTGGAGCTGCTCTTCGACCCGAGACAGCTGCGCATCGAGCCGCTCCAGCCCGGCAGCGAGGGGCCTGGAGAGCACGCTGACCGTCGGGCTCGGGGTGCCCATGCGGATCATGCGGTGCAGCAGCCCCACCGGCATCAGCCCCAGCCCACCCTCGACCTCTCGAAGAACCTGCACCAGCACCCCTCGGGCGAGGTCGGCGCCGGTCTTGGCGTCCACCACCTGCACGCGAGTACCAGCCTGGATGAGCGCCGCGAGCCGATCGAGGTTGATGTATCCAGAGACCTCGGTGTCATAGAGCCGGCGGTTGCTGTACTTCTTGATGATGCGCATGCGGCGTACTTATCTCGGAAGCAGACGCTGCATCTCGGAAGCTGACGCTGTGAACCGGGCCGCCCGCGCTCAGCGAATCAGCGCAACTCCCAGGCTGGTGTGCACCTGCCGCATGGTGCTCTGCCCCAGCCCCGCCACCGGCACGTCCGAGTCGACTCCGAGCCAGCCACGCCACCGCAGCGGCTGCCCCCGAGTCAGCCGAAGCCCGGCGTTGGTGCGGGATGTGGTGGCCCCAGCGGCAGTGGTGATGCTGTAGCGGAGGCTTCCGCCCAGGCTCCAGCGGGTGCCGATGTAGCGGCCGAGCGAGGCTGTGGCACCCAGGGCGGTCAGGGTGGTGCTGGCCTCCATGTCTGCGCCGATGCTCCAGGGGATCGGCCCCAGCGTGCGCTCGGCAGTGACCACCCCGATAAGCGCGGGGCCGACCAGACCGGTGACGTCGGTCTGAAGATCCGTCTCCGACTCGGTCCAGTCCACCCCGGTCGGCAGGCGCGCACCCAGCGTGAGCACAGGCACAGGCCACAGCCCATCCGGAGACTCATTGATCGGATCCCAGATGACGCCCGCGCGGAGATCAGAGAGTCCTGCAGCGGTCTCATCGAGACCTCCGGCAGCGCGGTGGTTGATCCGGGCCGGCAGGGTGGCGAACAGCTGCCCCTCTCGGTCCCACCGCCAGGCCATGGCCATGGTGGAGATCACGGCCTCATCGACCATGGTGGTGGCGACCACTGCGCCGCTGCTGTCCCAAAGCCCCTGGGTGCTCTCTCCCTGGATGCCCATCCCGGCCAGCCAGTGCTCGCACTCACCGAGGCGAGTCGGCACGGTAGAGGTTGCGCCCACGCAGCAAGCCCCCGCATGCGCGCGGTCGCTCCTGGCCAGCCCACTCAGCGCTGCGCCGATCAGGACGAGGCTACTGCACCTCATAGCCAACCACCGCGCTCTCACCGTCGTCCAGGGTGATGGTCAGCTCCCAGTAGCCAGGCATCGTGTAGGCCCAGCGGACAGTGTAGGAGTGGTCGCCAGTGTCCGTGATCGCAGCCTCTCCAGAGCTGCCGTGGCTGTGCTCAGGCATCCAGGGGACCAGCTCGACCACGGCAGCGACCTCCGCGACGCCAGAGTCCACGCCAGAGACCCCGACGATCAAGGCCGCCTCTCCTGCCGTCGGCGGATCGGGATCAGGTTCAAGGGAGAGACGCCAGCTTCCACCTTTGGTCTCGATGTTCTCCGGCGCCAGTGGCACCGCCTCTTCCGTTTGCGCTGTGCAGGCGATTAAGCAGTGTATGGCAATCATGGACCACCTGATATCTCCTGGCCTGCCAGGTGAGCACGCCAGCTCGCTGAGGCGGCATCACGCATGCTTCA
>Ga0213862_10000562_pt1 | contig 15692 bp, 16 predicted proteins | sample PICome_7_FD_160092 | JGI IMG/M metagenome (GOLD analysis project Ga0213862, IMG submission 160092) | Coastal seawater microbial communities near Pivers Island, North Carolina, United States - PICO266 | ecosystem: Environmental > Aquatic > Marine > Coastal | place: USA: North Carolina... | reverse complement strand
TAGATGCTGACTCCTGAGGAACTGGAAGAATCGGAGTGCGAGCGGACGGCAGAAGCTGAAGCGGTGGCCCGACTAAAGGAGCGTGCGGAAAACCTGGACCAGTCCTTGTCCAGAGCCCAAGGCGAAGTGGAGGTATTGCGGGAAGAGAATACAGGACTTCATGGAAAACTGGCGGCCGCGGGAGAGCGGGCCGAATCGCAAGAGAAACGACTCGCTGAGCAAAAGGAGGAGCTCGCTGCGATTCAGAAGAAGCTCACTACTGAATTTGAAAACCTGGCTAACCGAATTCTGGACGAGAAGAGCAAGAAATTTGTCGTTCAGAATAAAGAGACCATAGACAAGCTGCTCAACCCATTCAGTGAACGGATAAAGGAATTTCGCGAACGAGTGGATAAAGTTCACGAAGAGGGGATCAGGGACCGGGCCGCTCTGAATGAGCAGCTCAAGAACTTACACCTGCTGAACCGCAAAATGACGGAAGAGGCCCAAAATCTCACTTCGGCATTAAAAGGGCAGGTTAAGTCGCAAGGGAATTGGGGTGAGATGATTCTTGAACGTGTATTGGAAAAGTCAGGACTGGTTGCGGGACAGGAGTACATTACGCAAGCTCATCTATCCGACGAAGAGGGGCGACGATATCACCCTGATGTGCTTGTACGCTTGCCGGAAGAGCGTCATCTCGTCGTTGATTCAAAGGTTAGCCTGGTTGCTTACGAGGCTTGCGCCAATGAGGAGGATAGGGGAAAAATGGAACAGCGACTAAAGGAGCACGTTCTCAGTATCAGGACTCATGTCACGGGTCTCAGCAAGAAGAGCTACGAATCGTTGTACGGGATCAACTCGCCCGATTTTGTTCTCATGTTCGTTCCGATCGAACCGGCCTTTACCATGGCCATGCAGGCCGACGACGCCCTTTTTGACTTCGCCTTTGGCCAAGGTGTAGTCATCGTGACGCCTTCCACGCTACTCGCTACGCTTCGGACCGTTGCCAACATTTGGAGACAGGAAAAGCAGACCAGAAACGTGCTGGAGATCGCCCGCCGCAGTGGGGCATTGTACGACAAGTTTGTGGGCTTTTACGCCGATATGGAGGAGATCGGGAAACGCCTCGGCAAAAGCCAAGAGGCCTACGATGCCGCCTTTAGCAAACTCAAAACAGGGAGAGGAAACCTCGTCAAAAGCGTGGAAGATATCAAGACGCTGGGTGCTAAAGCAAAGAAGGCGCTCCCTCCTGATGCTGTAGAAGACTCTCTGTTAGAAGAGCACACCGACGAGAGTAATTAATGTGCCGAACCCGTAGGGTGGGCTCTTACGCCATGGTGCGTATCAAGAGGTAAGCACAATGACCTCCCGTCTCTGCGATGCTCCTCTGGCACAGGCCTGAGGTAGTGCGTCTTTCAGAACCAATCTCTCGAGCGGAACGATCCCTTAGCCGTCTCGCAGCCATTGGCTATTTGTAGCCTTCAGAGCGGCTTTCTTTCAGTCCTTCGTAGCGTTCGCGAAGGATGGAACGCCGCATTTTAAGAGCTTACCCTTTTGTTTTACACATACTAAATCGGGTGGTTTAGAAGGATTTTATTGTAATCAATAAAAGTTGGCTATTGTTGGTTGGGGGATCACCGATTGATCTAGATGAAGTATGATTGTTAGGAATGTGCAACAGATGAAATCGATACGCGAGGCGGCACAGGTCGCCGCAACCGTATTGGACAAAATGTGTGCGCTGGTAACTCCGGGTATGAACACCTATGACCTGGATCAGGCGGGGCGTCGCTTTATCGATGAACTGGAAGCCGAGAGCGCTTGCTACAAGTACCAAGTCGGCTCGCGGATTTATCCCGCCTACACTTGTCTGTCAGTAAACGACGAGGTCGTCCATGGCATAGGAAGTCTCGACCGCGTACTGCGCGAAGGCGATATCATTAGCGTCGACGTCTGCACGCGGTACAACGGATATATCGGCGACAATTGCCGTACGATGCCGGTAGGTAGCGTTGCTCCCGATGTGCAACGACTCCTCGACGTCACCGAAGCTTCGATGTACGAAGGGATCAAAGCGGCTCGTCTCGGTAATCGTGTGGGCAAGATTTCCCATGCGGTGCAGCGAGTGGTTGAGAAGGGCGGTTTTTCGGTGATCCGAGATTTCGTGGGACACGGTGTAGGACGAAACCTTCACGAGGAACCGCAAATTCCCAATTTTGGAAAGCCGGGCAATGGACCCAAGCTCCGCGAAGGCTGTGTCGTTTGCATCGAACCCATGGTGAACATGGGCAAGTACTCCGTAAAAATGGCGCCCGATGGGTGGACCGCCTTAAGCACTGATGGCAGCCGGTCCGCGCATTTTGAGCACACCGTCATCATCAATAAAGACGGCCCGGAAATTCTAAGCGTACCTCTCGGCAAAGAAGTGCCGGCTCTGGTGTAGAAATCCAGTCCTCGTCCGAACCATCAAGTTTTGGCTAGGGCTTAGCTTGCTGGCCCACATCAGGCCCGCGGAGTCTTCTTCGTAGGGCTGGTGTAAACGCCATCTTGCGTTATCTCATCAATCATAGCCTCGACTGACAAGTCCTCAGGCGGCAGGTCGTTCTCGGTCAGCCAATTTGGGTCGAAAATGCGCGACATGTATTTCTGGGTACTGTCGCATAGATTGGTGACGATTGTTTGCCCCGGGCCTCCGTCCAGTGCGACTTTCACGGCTCCGCCTACATTGATGCCCGAAGACGGCCCAGAAACAAACCTTCCTTGCACGTCAGATGCCGTATGATCGCCATCATGTGGCGGTCTTACACCCGATACGCGGTGTCGATTTCCGCGAGGGCGACATTGTTGTTCACCCGGCCCTGCCAAATCCCGTCCGGGAAAAAGGATCGACGCAGACTGTATTCACGAAGCTGTTCTGGCTTTTCAAATACCGAGACACTCGCGCCAGCGTGGCGCCGGTTCCGATGGCGGTGACAAAGGCCGACACTTCGCCTCCAGTTTGCTTCCAGATTTCAGGACCCGTAGTGGAAGAGTGGAAATCCGCATTGGCCGTATTGTCGAACTGGTTTGCCCCAAACGCATTCTCGATTCCCTCCGCGGGCCGTTTAGCGATGTGATTATAATTGTCGGGATTGCCATGAGGTGCTGGCGGAACGGGACGCACCTCTGACCCCATGTTTTTAAGTAGTTCCATCTTTTCCGGGGCCTGAGAGTTGGGAATTATAATGATCGTCTTATAACCCTTGGCATTGCAGACCAAGGTCAGCCCGATCCCCGTGTTGCCCTATCTAGTAAAAAAAATCGAAATCTAGCAAAGTAGAGTTAAAGCTCCTCGCCGAATATTTTTTCCGTGATCTTCCAAAAATTGCCCTGCTTACGACCGATCAAAAATGCAGGCATTCTAAGTTGTGATTGCATTTTAACTACTTCACTGACCGATTGGATGTTGAGCGTCATTTCGGGCCGTTTTAGATGAGATCTCAAGAAATTGACATTAAACTTCTTAAGGCTGGTTTGATTGTTGAGGTAGTGAATCTCAGCCAGGTGCCGGGCGTCATAGTCGTAGTATTTTACTTGCAAGTAGGGGGTCCCGTTTTTGTCGAAGCACTCGAGCATCTCGATCGAATCTGGCGTAAGCACGTGAGCGTTTTTTGAAAGCCTGGCCTGTTTCAGTTTTGTGTCTGGATCAATCAGTACATTGCCGCAGCTGCGGCACTCGCGAGCAGTTAGGTCGTTTTGAGCTGAGCACTGGTCGCATAACTTAAAGCGAAACCGATATCCACAGGGCCTAAACTCGTAGGTATCCGGATTGTGATGCCCGCCGCGACACTTGCGACCGAAGTGCTCGATGATATTTCCATCAACGTCGACTATACCCCAAAAGTCATTCACGAAACCGCATTCAGGGCAGGGCACCTGCACGGCGACCGATTCGGATACGGTTTTCTTTTCGCCAACCTCTGGGCTGAAAATGCTATGTCCCATTCCGGTATAGTCTAAGACTAGACAATCCTTTTTATCCGTATCCAAACGCAAACCACGGCCGATGATTTGCTGATATAAGCTAATCGACTCTGTGGGACGCAGGATAGCGATTACATCGACATGGGCCGCATCGAAACCGGTTGTCAGGACAGATACATTGACTAAGTACTTAAACGCTCTCCTCTTGAAATCATCGATAATCTGATCCCGCTCTCTGGCCTCAGTCTCTCCTAGGACGAGCCGCGCCCGTCCCTTCGGAAGGCTCTCCATCACCTCTTGGGCATGTTTCACCGTAGAGCTAAAGATCATCACGCCCTGCCGCTTGTAGCTATCGGTGATATCAATGATGTTTTTGATAATCAGGGGCGTTAGGCGTCTTTGCTGATGGAGCACTTCCTCCAGTTGGGCCATCGTATAGGCATTGCCCCCTTCAGTCAGCTCAGAGAAGTCATATGATGTCACTGGAATATCTACCTTAACTGGGGGCGTAAGGTATTGGTTCCGTATCATGTACTCAAGGGGCAGGTCGTATATGCATTGCTTAAAGAAGCGCATTTCCTGAGTCTTCAACTCTCCACGGATCGCGTAGTTATAGATCCATCCGATTCCTAGCCGATAAGGGGTGGCGGTAAGGCCCAAAATACAAATACGCTCATTGTTCTGCTTTAGCCGTTTGATTACCTTAGCGTACTGACTGTCAGGCTCCAGCCCGACGCGGTGGCACTCATCGATCACGAGAAGCGTAAAGTCCTTAAAGAAGTCGTCGTCCGCATTCGCGACGGACTGGATACTGCCGAAGATCACCTTCCTCGCGCTGTCCTTTTGATTCAAGCCCGCGGAATAGATCCCCGCTTGCAGACCATAGCTCTCGTACTTCAAGTGATTTTGCTCGACCAGCTCTTTGACGTGAGCGAGTACCAGGACGCGTCCTTTGGCAATTTTGGCCAATTCAGCTATTACCAAACTCTTCCCCGCACCCGTAGGCAAAACGATGACCGCTGGGGTCCGTTTCCTCCGAAAGTGGTAAAGTGTGCGATCAACCGCTTCCTGTTGGTAGGTCCTGAGTTTGTACATCGGCCGAGCAAGCTATTTCAGACGCTATCCAAAGTATAGAAAATTTGTCTGACTATCACCCGCGAAGTATTGAGCAGTGATCTTTGCATAGACTTTCTCCAAACCATTCCACTCGCCACCGTCTTCCTCCACGTAATGGGAGAAGCCCAAGTATTCAATGGGCGTGAGCATTGGCTCCTCTATCTTCGGCTCTGCTGAGGTTTTTGAGCAGCCGACGAGCAATGAAAGTGAAAAAATAAGGAGAGCTTTGAATCCGAAAACCACAAACGAAAGAATGGCAGCTTTTGAGGTTTTGCAAGATACGCCTCGCGGTGCAGGGATGTCGCTAACTGCGATCAATCGGGTTTTTGGAGAGCGGAAGACTTAATATTCATCAAGCGGAAGCGATTCTTCATGATCGTCTTTCCATTAACCGATACTGTCCCAGAAAAATCAAACATCTCGCTAACTCGATCATTTAGCCAGACGGTCGCCACTAATACATCACCTAGTCTCGCAAATCCCCTGTATCTTGCATAATCGGTTTTAACAAGCACACCCAAAGCGTACTCGTTGTGGTTAGGATCCTCGGTGTCGAAGTCTCTCATCGGATTGTATTGGGATGCTATCAATATGCCTGCCGATTGCGTTGTTAACTCGTGCATCATCGCTCCGGGAAAAACCGGAGCTCCGGGAAAGTGCCCCTTGATGAATTCTTCTTCGCCGATTACCGTTTTTTGAGTCGCTACCTCTTTCGTCGTGATTGAGACAACTTTATCGACAAGCAAATAAGGAGGGCGGTGATGGAGGTACTTCGTTACTTTATCAAACTGGTGCTGGTAGTACTTCATTTTTGAAAGAATCGAAACATTCGGGCACGCTAAGTTTTGGCCGTCGAGTAAAAAAAGCACGAGGGCAACACCTGTCCTTACTAGCTTGCGAAGAGTAGGGGTTGGCCGTGAGGCCAGTAAAATTCCTGGGGGCAGTTGATTCATATACATTGCGATGCTGCCGCCCCCCGCGACCCCCTTGCTGTGGGAGAATGCTTTTGATAATCTTTAGAAAGGAAGCTCTCAAGTTACTGTTTCCACTAATAGGGCAAGATCCTTAGAGGCAATATAGGGGCCTCTGATTTTTTGCTCTAGATTAAATTACAGGTTTTTATCTTATAAGTTACTGATTATAAGGTATTTGCTGGATTGAATCAATTATTAAAGCAACTCATCCTAAATCAGTTATTTAAAACAGTCTATTAAGAAGAGTATAATTATATAAACGCCTGATTATTAGTGGGATAATCAGTATATACAGGATCTAATGATACTTATCCTGTGGCACCTGATGAATAAATACTCCATTAGTACTACAATAAAAACTATTTTGTGAACGTTACATTCCAACGAAGGCAGCTGACCTTAGCGGCTGAATTGCAACGCCCAGACAACAGCGGGGAGGGGGGCAGGGCGGCGGCAGCATCGCAATGTCTATTCATCAACTGCCCCCAGAAAAAATTGTCGTCCTGAGGGCTTCTGAAGCTAAATATCGTCCAAATCCCAACCTTCAAAAACAAACCTAGAAGGTACGGTTCGGCTGATTTTATAGAATAGCGATACTTTTTGGCGGCCCTCAGACCAATTGATTCTTGTTCAACCGGTCCGTGAAAAGACTAGCTTCCCCATTTTGGCAGACGATCCAGCAAGTCATTCTACGCTTCCCCTACTCACCCTTTACGCACATGAAAGCCCAAGGGATAAATCTCAAGGCCATGTTGATTACGAATAAGCCGAAGAAGTAAATAGCGGCAGCAGTCATCGCAATCGCTTCCGCGAGCACTCCGCCAACGACTACAAGTCGCCGGTGCAGTTCGACGAGAAGTCGCGACCAAGCCCTTTGGGACTTGCAGGGTCCGATCAACCAATGCTATTAACTGGGTAAACAGCTAAAAAAAGAGAAGCCACTGCCAGCTAAACCAAGGACATCTAACAATGCGTTTAAAAATTAATGTGTTAAAATCCTTCAAAGCGATCCGGCAAAGAATTGAGGAGATAAGAAGGCGGAAGCATGTGGTTGAAAAGTTTCAACTCCCATCACGGCTCTGCGAACCTCATTACCTACAAAGTACATGCTATGAAAAGTCCAACGTAAGCGACTGTTTCATTCTCGGAAGCGGAAGATCCTTGTTGAGACTGACGAATTCCGAAATCGGTTTCGTCAACAAATCTCCTTTCACCTTATCTTTCAATAAGTATTTAATTTTCTATAGAAAAATTGGTATCGTGCCGACCCACCATATGATAGGAGATAATCACCCGAAAGCAATGATGGCTCTAGAAGAAACACTGAACGTATGCGTGAGAGACAATCTTAACATTACCTTTTTTCTTACTCACGAGCTTTTGAATCAATTTATCGATGACAGGAAATTTGTAAAATTTTTCATTGAACATAATTTTAACGCGAGAACTGTCTTATTTAAGAGAAGCCATTGGCTCTGGGGAGCAAGGTGGGCAAAGAGCTTGAAGAATGAAATCTTTCACTACCGAGGCAGTTTGACCGGAGCAGTAAATATTACGTCGATTTTGAATCCTGGAAAAACAATCAAGCTACTGGGCGTCGACCTCAATGATCCTTACTATTTTTTTCAGGAGGAAATAGAGTCTGATTTGGAGAGATGGGGCTTATTTTTGTCTAGATTAACTCCTTACGCAGCGAAACATGAAACTGTAGAAACTTTCGCGAACAAGCCTGGGGTTCAATCGGTGTTTCCTTATCTAACCAAAAAAGTAAGGGACAACAAAGGATCGCTTTGCTGTGGGTTCTCAGATAGCTATTTAGTAAAAAACAGCATCGTCAAGTTTGAGCCAATCAAAGAAGTTTAATAATAGTAGTATATTTTAAATAGTAATTTCTTCATTCCACCCATTTGCCCTTAGGAATCTCTCGGTTAGAGCTATATCATCTAGGGAATGCACATCGCCTATACCTGCATTCTCAACAAAAGTTATTTTATCACCCAGGAATGGGAAGGGCGAATTTGTACTAGCAGGAAAACATTTCCTATAACGCATAACTCTGACGGCTCCATCTAAAACAAAACACGGCTCTAAGGATTGCCTGTTAGCCGAAACATTTGAGGGTACTTCTAACCAATCCCTTAGGTAGCCACGTTCACTAATTTTCTTTGTTCGGAAGGGATGGACTGAATAATCAATATAGCCTGAGACACACGAATCAGCCTCCTCGTTTTTGTCCAAAACCTCGATACATTCATCAATTAAACCTTTTTTGTGAACACCGCAATTACAGTGCATCGTAATAAGATAATTTATCTCGCCTCTAATTTGCTCAACCGCGTGATTAATCGCTTCTATAAGTTCGGAACGGTCTTCCGATAATCGATCAGGCCGATCGATTATATTTATACCCATTTTATCGGCCAGCGATCTTATTAGATTGCAGTCCGTGCTGACGAATATTTCGTCAACTTTCTTTGCTTTCTTAGCAGCATTTATAGGATAAAAAGCCAGTGGTCTTCCCAAAACTGGATACACGTTTTTTGATGCGATCGACTTGCTCCCGCCTCTACCCGTTAATAGAATTATATTTTTCATAAAATTGATGCGTCTCTGCTTGGAAAACAATGTTTAGCCTGATTCTTGTGAGAGATTCTAGACTAGTCTTTCGTGGTTGATGTTGTTTTTGAGGTGCTTGATGAGAGCAAAGCGTGTACGATTAAATAATTCGATTATTTTACCGCTCAGAAAGAGCCTTTAGCAAAGCAAAAAACAAGCTGGCTGGATTCAAAAGATGCCTAAAGTCTACTTACTTAAGAAACTCAATCCACAGGACTCCATCTGGAAACACTATCCAGAGGATGATTTTGTCCGCTGGGTCGGAGATGGTGAGGAAGAAGCTAGGAAGAACGCGGCTAGAGGATCTCTGCCAAGAAATAAGGCCATCAGCATGTCTCCATGGCTAAATAAGGAGCAAACTTCCTGTGAGCTTGAATACAACTCGGAGCAGGATGGTGTCGCTGGAGTAACCGATAATTAAAATGTCGCGGTTTGGATTTATCTTAGCAAAATTCTTCCCCAGTGAATCTGATAACAGCCGAAACTGCCTTCAAAAAGCTACAAGACGACAGGACCGCGGTGCTAGTGGACGTAAGGACACCCAGCGAGTTCCGATCGCAACACGTCCACGGCTCCATAAATCTCCCTCTGGAGTCCTTTAAAGCCGACAAGCTGCCATTCAAGCACAAGACCGCAATTCATGTAATTTGCCAATCGGGCGGGAGGTCTGCCAAGTTCTGCGATAAGCTGCAGGACAATGGTTATCTATCCGTTTATGAGTTGGATGGAGGAGTAGACGCTTGGAAGGCCTCAGGGATGGAATTGGTCAACGGAGAGAAAAGCATGTCGCTGGAGAGGCAGGTGCGGATAGCCGCTGGGACAATGGTTATTATCGGGGTAGCTTTCGGAGCTGCCGTAGCTCCAGCATGGTATGCCCTATCAGGCTTTATTGGGGCTGGTTTAGTTTTTGCAGGATTGACTGATACTTGCGGGATGGGCATGGCTCTCTCCAAAATGCCATGGAACCAAAAGTAAAAACCTGAATCCGAATCTACCTGAGACAAGGCATAATAGTCACCCACTCGCTTCTGATTTTTCTGGCCTTTGTCGGATGCTCAAAACCCTCAACGGAGCCGAAGGTGGACGAGCCAATGCTCACACCCATTGAAGACTTGGAGTTCTCCCATGACGTGGAGCAAGATGATGGCGAGCGGGATGGTTTTGAGACAGTACATGCAAAGATCACTGCTCAGTGGTACGTAGATCCAGACGATCCTAAATCGGGCTGGAATGTTGAACGCCCAGGCTACGTCCTGCGTGAACGGGAAATGTTTTTGGACGGTGTCTGTTTTGTGAAAATGAGGCGAGACGGTGGCGAGTGGCTCATCAATATCTACGGACCCGAGTTCAACTATGAGGGAGATTGGCCTCCTGGCGACTATTTCCTCTACGTCAACAAGTACACCACGGACGGCAAGCCATGGTACAATAAGTCATGGAACGCCAACTACGAGGGAGAAGCCGCTTACGGCAGCGCGCAGTGGAACCTTGGAGAAGATTTCCAATTTGATGGAGAGGAAGACTTGTCCAGCTTCACTCTCTCCAACGATCTGGTAAAGCTCGAGGTTAAGCCGATACAACAGAAGAATTTAAAGCTGAATCCAAATGAAACATTATCGACTACCAATCATCTTCGCCTTGCTCGTATTGGCCTGCGCATTGGAGCTGGTAGAACGATCGAGTATAAAACCTAGAATTGTTCAACCTTTCGAATTTGAAGAGCTTACGGTTTCCAGCTTCGACGAAGTCACCGATGTAGATAGCTTGTTTGACCAAAAAATCTCAATGGGAGGGCAAGATGGTTACGAGTTCCTAAGGCTGGATCTTGAAGACAATAAGTCCTATGTCCGAGTAGAAACCGCAGGCCAATACCTTGAGATGAGAAGGAAAGGGGCTGCACCCTATACCACTTATGACATCACTATGAACTCGTGGTTTGTGCGTATTTTGCCGCCGCTGGTGTTTTTGAAGCATAGCAGAGCTTCAAAGCGAAGCCTTTTGGGGGACGACCTTATGGATTTATCCGTGTCGTTTTTGCCTTGGGTGGGGAGTGAAGAGAGAATCCAGTCGGAGACACGCTAGCCGATAAGTGTACAATTCACTTCCCATTTTTCAGCCTCTTGATCGGGTACTGTGCATCTCTAACATTCCAATAAAACTCCAGTTGATTGGAGTATTACGAGAAGAATACGGAGGAATATACTGTAAAGTACTGAGGGGGAGTAATTTCTTAGTCTTGTAATTACTGATCCTAAATCAGCAAATTGAAGAGAGTATGAACTTTGAGTGAGAACGGTATGGAAAAGCCGACTCTCGGGACGTTTCAACTCTACTCAATCAGGCAGTTATCTATCTGGGTCTTGATTGAAGGCCCGTCCAGATTGACGCCAATGAAGACAAGTTCCTGTCGGCGATCGCCCCAAGGGGGTTCCCATTTGCGTTCAACTTCTGGGGGGATTTGGGAGCGGTCGATTTTTCCGTTCTCGAGAGCAGAGGCCCACCATTTTCCAAGAAAGTCGCAGCGGCTCGTGGAACCGGTAATCGAGAGAAAGCCGACGGCATCATCCTGTCCCTCGATCCAGCAATAGCCTTTGGCCCTTAGCAGACCCGGTATCGATTTGTTGATTACGTGGGCAAAACGATCGGCGTCCAGAGGCTTGCGGGCTCGATAAATGTAGGTGTCCACCAGTCGGGCCGCATGTTCTTTGTCCCCGATCGCGGCACTGAGGCGAGGTTGAATGAGGGTGGACGGAGAAATCTTCGTTTTGCGGAATCGGGCGATGTCAGGCTTCTCTGGTTCGCTGGTTTCGAGGCAGCGCAGCCAGTTCGCTCCTGATAGCGTGCTCTTCGGATTGAACTGCTGCCTTCCAAGAATTTTCTCTGTGTCGACCTTTCCTTGGGTCGCTTTTATCATTTCGGCCCGGTCGTTGAGGCTAGATAGAATAGCTTCGAGCTCATGGAGCTCCTGTCCGTCTAGTAGGTCGATCTTATTGGCTACGAGGATGTCGGTGCATTCGACCTGCTCGATGAGTAGTTCGAAAATTGGGCGATCGTCCTCTTGGCGAAGGAGCGTTCGTTGGGTTCCTTTTTCCTCGTGGGCCTTCCACTCGCGCAGGAAAAAAGGAGAATCTACGACAGTAACAAGAGAGTCGATACAGGCACTGTCCTCAAGAGGGCGACCTGTGATGTCGTCGGCAAAGAAGGTTTGGGCGATGGATACTGGCTCGGCAACACCGGTCGACTCGATGACGAGTCGGTCGATCTGGCGGTTTTGGGTGAGCTCCGAGAGGGCGGCGACGAGATCATCTTGGATGGAGCAACAGATGCAACCTCCGCTGAGTTCCACGACCTGGTCGATGGCTCCATTTAGCTGGCGGACTTCTGACCGGATGAGCGAGGCATCAATGTTTATCTCGCCGATATCGTTGACAATGATGGCGATCCGCTCCCCAGCGGCATTTCGTACGAGGTGGTTGAGCAAAGTGGTTTTGCCGGCGCCGAGAAACCCGGATAGGGGAGTCACAGGAAGTCGGCCGATTCTGTCAGGCGTGGGCATGTTAGGGCTTAAGGTGCAAGGCCGGACGAGGAATGAAAAGCGGGAAGTTCGGTTTTAGTTCGATTTTATAAGCCTGGTGCATGGAACTATCCATGATGTCGTTGGCTTTCAATCAGGACGGATGGGCGAGCGTAGGCTTGCCTTGTTTTTTCGCAGTTGCATGGTTCTCTGGTGGTTTGGATACTCACGGTCAAAATTTCAATCCGACCTTTTTCACGGGATTGCAGAATATTCTTTATGATCCACTTTTGGAATAATATGATAATGGTCTAGGTTGTTATTAAGATCGATCGTATGGATATACTTCTCGATTTGCGCTGGATGGTATTGGGCCGTGCCGGTGGATTGGAACAAATGGCCTATGAGCTGGTTGCAGCTCTTGCTAAGGTTAGCCGTCGGGACACGATCTACCTTTACTGCCCCGATAGAGCTTTTCAAGATTGGCTGTTCAAGTCAGAACTGAATATGGTGCTGATCGACAGCGACCGGTTTACTCTGGTTCCTGAGCGAGTCAGTTATGACCGATCGGAAGGTCGGCCTAGCGGGAAACTGGGAAGACTAGGGGTTGTGGCTCTTGATGGATCTGAGTACCCCCCGCGAACCTTGAACGTCGATCTTGTCCATTCAATTGGGGGCTACGTGCATGACGAGTTGCTGGACTATCGAAATATTCTCACGATTCATGATTTGCAGCACATCCATTTGCCGCATCACTTTGACGAGGCGGAAATTGCTGCACGGAATGCGAGGTATCTGACGTCGATCCATGCTTCCGAAGCAGTAATCAGCGTATCGGGTTTCGTGAAACGTGATATTATGGCCCAATATGGCGTGAAGCCGGAGAGCGTAACCTCAATTTGGAATATACCCAGCGGAAGCCCTACGGATCGATTGTCCAAATCCAAAGAGGATAGAATCCTTCGAAAAATGGGGATCGATTTCGAGTATTTGTTTTTCCCCTCCCATGGCTGGCCGCATAAGAACCATCTCAAACTCGTTGAGGCTTTCCCCTTCATCCAGGAGTGGATGCCTAATTTGAGAATGATCTTCACGGGCGGCAAGTTTGATAAGGAACACCCTGCAGCAAAGAAGATTAGATCGCTTGGTTTAGAGGATTTCATCCTGCACATAGGATACCGTACCCCCACCGAAATTCGTTGTCTGTACGAGCACGCGGAAGCGCTCGTTTACCCGTCGCTATTTGAAGGCTTCGGGATGCCCGTGGCGGAAGCGATCGAATCTGGGGTGCCGGTTGTTTGCTCCGATATCGAGCCCTTGGTTGAAATTGGAGGTGAGGCGGTTGTCACCTTTGATCCCTGCAGTTCTAAGGATATTGCTGACAAAGTGTTATCGGTGCTTCGGGACGATCGGTTGCTGGAGAGTTTGCGGGCAAAAGGCGAAGCACAGTTGACGCGGTTCTCGAGCGAAGCGATTGCCCGCCAAACCTATGATCTCTATCGGAAAACCTGTGGACTGGATCCGACTCCGCTGGAGAATAGCCCTTTAGCCAAGACCAACAGGCGATGTGAGTCTGCCAGGCACTGGGGAAGGGTTAGCGAGCGCAGTTTGCGAGCGGGGAAATCGTTATCGGGACTGGTCGCATTGCTCGTAACCGCATTGAAATCACCGCCGCTGGCTAGGTCTATCTGGAAGGCACGGCGGAGCAAGGGCGACCGTGCGAGCAGCTTTAACGGTCGCCACGGAGATGGATGGATTGGCCCAAATTATCGGGAATGGCTTTGGGTCCCCGAAGGGTCGAAAGGACTCATTTTAGAGATTGAAGCTCCCCCGCTTCCTCATGCGGATGACTTTAGCTTTAGGGTGGCGTTGCAAGGAATCGAACTGGCCGATTTTCGTTTTGCAGGCAATTCAAGCCTTAGGATTCCTATTACGTTAAAGGAGAGCAGTGAAGAACTCGTTCAATTGAAAATCGACAGCAATTATTGGTTTAGACCGAACGATCGCACCGACAATGGCGATGAGCGGGAACTGGCAGTTAAGCTAGCTGGAATATACTGGGAGTAAACCTCTTGGTCGCTCGATTAGCGATTCCTTGGGATTTTGACGTGAGGATGGGTTTGGCCATCAAAAAATCTTCACCCAATTCTTGGCTTGGTTAGCAACAGTTTCTTTTTCCGCTAGAGCGAAAAATGGTGCGGGTGGACAGAATCGAACTGACGCAACCAGCTTGGAAGGCTGGGGTTCTACCACTAAACTACACCCGCGATAGAATTGAGTGGTCAAACATCGATCTGATTTTGCTCAGGTCAAGTCCTTTTCGAGGGGAGTTTTGGATTCGGACGAAGGAGGGAAAGAGTGATTTCCAAGCAAGTGATCGCTTTCAGGCAACTCTCTTACGGTCCAATATGCCCAATGGAAGGTATTGAATTAAGTCCGACATACTAATTACTAGGATGAAGTGCCAGCGGCACTGATAGACAAAATTCCTGGATCGTGTAGGATGGGTATCGGTCTAAGAAACCATTAAATCATCTCCTTTAAGGCAGCCAGGGCAACAGCAGGCTAGATTCTTTGGGGGACTTTTTCACACACACAAGAGTTGGATTCCAGGGCCGGCGATCTCAGATCGCCGGCTCTTCTTGTATCTGGAGGGCTGGATTGAGCTCCAAGGCGGCTAGAAAAGGAATGGTTTCTCTCAAGAGAGTCGGGTGCTGGAGGCTTTTGTCGGAACGTTGAGATTCGCGTTGCGTTGAGACGTCTTAGCTGAAGTATCGGGGAATGGGCGAGAATATCGAGTTTCAGATACCAAACAGTTTGAAGGAGTTTCGGGCTAAAGTTGGTTCAATCCTATGGATCCTTGTCGCGATTGTAGTGATAACGGCAGCTTACTCTATGCTGTACACGGTACAGGCCGAGTCGCAGGGAGTTGTTCTTCGCTTTGGCAAGTACATCAAGACGGTTAATCCAGGTCTGCATGTAAAGCTACCGTTCGGGATCGACACTTACGAAATTGTCCAGGTCGAGCGTCAGCTCAAGCAGGAGTTTGGATTCGCGACCAGAGGGGCGAACGATCCGAGTCAGTTCAATCCTTCGCAGACGGAACGAAGCTTTGAGCGCAGCATGGTGACGGGAGATCTCAATGCCGCGACAGTCGAATGGAGCGTCCAGTATCGTGTCGAGGATCCCCAGCTTTTTCTTTTCAAGGTCAGGGAGCCGAAAGGGACGCTTCGCGATATATCAGAGTCGGTCATGCGGACGGTCATTGGTGACCGGACGGTTGATGAAGTCATTACCATTGGCCGGCAGGAGATTGCGAGTGAGGCCCTTATCCAGATGCAGACGCTGGTGGACAAGTACGAGCTCGGTTTGAACGTAGACCAGGTCCAGCTAAACAATGTGAATCCGCCGCAGCCGGTCCAGAATTCATTCAACGAAGTCAATCAGGCGCAGCAGGAGCGTGAGCAGATGATCAACATTGCCAATGGTGAATACAACAAGGTGATCCCTCGAGCACGCGGAGAAGC